>Ga0114939_10002044_pt1 | contig 15421 bp, 15 predicted proteins | sample AshMeaCrysSpring_FD_87196 | JGI IMG/M metagenome (GOLD analysis project Ga0114939, IMG submission 87196) | Groundwater microbial communities from Big Spring, Nevada to study Microbial Dark Matter (Phase II) - Ash Meadows Crystal Spring | ecosystem: Environmental > Aquatic > Deep subsurface >... | reverse complement strand
CTAAAATATGAGTTTTGTAGTGATTACACTTAATTTAGTTTAAAATTACAAAAAACATATGGTCCATTAAGTACCTAAATTACATGTCATAATGACTTTATAAGTTTGTCTGAGAAGTTGCTGTATTATAGTTGTTCTAGTATATGGATATAAAATGAGGAATTTTTTTAGATAAGCGGATAACATTCCTTTCAGTAACTAACTCTTTGCCTTATAAATAAAGTATTATGTTGACAAACTTTTCTTATGCCTTGAAAAGAGGAGAATCTCAATGACTATTCGTTCACCAGAACCAGAAGTCAAGATTTTGGTAGATATAAATCCCGTAAAGACATCTTTTGAGAGATGGGCTAAACCAGGACATTTTTCACGTGCATTAGCAAAAGGTCCTAGTACAACTACTTGGATTTGGGATCTTCATGCTGATGCTCATGACTTTGACAGTCATACTTCCGACTTGGAAGAAATTTCTAGAAAAGTTTTTAGTGCTCATTTTGGGCAACTTGCAGTGATTTTTATTTGGTTAAGTGGAATGTATTTTCACGGAGCACGTTTTTCTAATTATGAAGCATGGTTAAGTGATCCTACACATATTAAACCAAGTGCTCAAGTGGTGTGGCCAATTGTCGGTCAAGAAATTCTAAATGGAGACGTAGGTGGTGGTTTTCAAGGAATTCAAATCACTTCTGGATTCTTTCAAATTTGGCGTGCGTCTGGAATAACTAGTGAATTACAATTATATTCTACCGCAATTGGTGGTTTAGTCATGGCAGCATTAATGCTGATAGCTGGATGGTTTCATTACCATAAAGCTGCACCTAAATTAGCATGGTTTCAAGATGTGGAATCTATGCTTAATCATCATTTAGCAGGACTATTAGGACTTGGTTCTTTAGCTTGGGCTGGACATCAAGTTCATGTATCTTTACCTATCAATCAATTATTAGATGCTGGAGTAGATCCAAAAGAGATTCCTCTGCCTCATGAGTTTTTATTAAATATAGAGTTACTAACTCAATTATACCCAAGTTTTGCCAAAGGATTAACTCCTTTTTTTAGTTTAAACTGGTCAGAATATTCTGATTTTTTAACTTTTCGTGGAGGTTTAAATCCTGTAACGGGTGGCCTATGGTTAACGGATACTGCTCATCACCACTTAGCAATTGCAGTATTATTTCTAGTTGCTGGCCACATGTATAGAACTAATTGGGGTATCGGTCATAGTATTAGAGATATTTTAGAAGCTCATAAAGGCCCTTTTACCGGTGAAGGCCATAAAGGCTTATATGAAACTTTAACTAATTCTTGGCATGCACAATTAGCTATTAATTTAGCAACCTTAGGATCATTGACAATTATTGTTGCACACCATATGTATTCAATGCCGCCATATCCATATTTAGCAACAGATTACGGAACTCAATTATCTCTATTCACACATCATACATGGATTGGGGGTTTTTGTATTGTTGGTGCTGCAGCTCATGGAGCAATTTATTTAGTCAGAGACTATGATCCTACTCAACAATATAATAACTTATTAGATCGTGTAATTCGCCATAGAGATGCAATTATTTCACATTTAAATTGGGTGTGTATTTTCTTAGGCTTTCATAGCTTTGGATTATATATTCATAATGACACTATGAGTGCATTAGGGCGTCCTCAAGATATGTTTTCAGATACAGCTATTCAATTACAACCAGTATTTGCTCAATGGATACAAGGAATTCATACTGCAGCACCTGGATTTACTGCTCCAAATGCAGTCTCATCTACAAGCTTGACTTGGGGAGGTGGTAATTTAGTAGCTGTAGGAGGAAAAGTAGCTATGATGCCTATTCAATTAGGAACTGCGGATTTCTTAGTGCATCATATACATGCATTCACTATACATGTGACTGTATTGATTCTATTAAAAGGTGTTTTATTCGCTCGTAGTTCTAGGTTAATTCCAGATAAAGCTAATCTAGGTTTTCGTTTCCCTTGTGATGGACCTGGTAGAGGAGGTACATGTCAAGTATCTGGATGGGACCATGTCTTCTTAGGATTATTTTGGATGTACAACTCAATATCTGTAGCTATTTTCCATTTTAGTTGGAAAATGCAATCTGATGTTTGGGGAACTGTTACTAGTCAAGGTGTATCTCATATTACAGGAGGTAATTTTGCTCAAAGTGCAACTACCATTAATGGATGGTTGCGTGATTTTCTATGGGCACAAGCCTCACAAGTAATTCAATCTTATGGGTCTGCTTTATCTGCTTATGGCTTACTATTTTTAGGTGCTCATTTCATTTGGGCATTTAGTTTAATGTTCTTGTTCAGTGGTCGTGGCTATTGGCAAGAATTAATTGAGTCAATTGTATGGGCTCATAACAAACTAAAAGTTGCTCCTGCTATTCAGCCTAGAGCTCTGAGTATTATTCAGGGACGTGCTGTAGGAGTAGCTCATTATCTGTTAGGTGGAATTGCCACTACATGGGCATTTTTCTTAGCAAGAATTATTGCAGTAGGATAACGGCTAGGAGGATTTGAAAAGCATTATGGCATCAAGATTTCCAAAATTTAGCCAGGGCCTATCCCAAGACCCGACCACTCGCCGTATTTGGTTTGGTATTGCTACCGCACATGACTTTGAGAGCCATGATGATATAACAGAAGAAAGGCTTTATCAAAAAATATTTGCCTCTCATTTTGGACAATTAGCAATTATATTTTTATGGACTTCAGGAAATTTATTTCACGTTGCTTGGCAAGGTAATTTTGAAGCATGGATCCAAGATCCTCTTCATATTCGTCCTATTGCACATGCAATTTGGGATCCCCATTTTGGACAACCTGCAGTAGAAGCATTTACTAGAGGAGGAGCGACTGGTCCTGTAAACATTTCTTATTCTGGAGTATACCATTGGTGGTATACCATTGGTATTCGGTCTAACCAAGAATTATATACAGGAGCATTGTTTTTGTTAGGACTTGCTGCCCTATCTTTAATTGCTGGTTGGTTGCATTTGCAACCAAAATGGAAGCCAAGTGTTTCTTGGTTTAAAAATGCTGAGTCACGTTTGAATCATCATTTATCTGGTTTATTTGGTGTAAGTTCTTTAGCTTGGGCTGGGCATTTGGTACACGTAGCTATACCAGAATCTAGAGGTCAACATATTAGATGGGATAATCTACTAACCATAGCACCTCATCCAGAAGGACTATCTCCCTTTTTTGCTGGTCAATGGAGTGTTTATGCTCAAAATACAGATTCTAGTTCTCATATATTTGGAACAGCAGAAGGCGCAGGAACCGCTATCTTAACTTTTTTAGGAGGGTTTCATCCACAAACTCAAAGTTTATGGTTGACTGATATAGCACATCATCATCTGGCAATTGCTGTTGTATTTATCGTTGCTGGACATATGTATCGCACCAACTTTGGTATTGGACATAGTATTAGAGAAATTTTAGAAACACACACTCCCCCAGCTGGCGGATTAGGCAATGGACATAAAGGATTGTATGATACACTAAATAATTCATTACATTTTCAATTAGGACTTGCATTAGCTTCTTTGGGTGTAATAACATCTTTAGTAGCTCAACATATGTATTCTCTACCTTCATATGCATTTATTGCGCAAGACTTTACTACTCAAGCTGCATTATATACTCATCACCAATATATTGCTGGTTTTATCATGGTAGGTGCATTTGCACATGGCGCTATTTTTTTTATTAGGGATTATAACCCTGAACAAAATAAAGACAATGTTTTAGCTAGAATGCTAGAACACAAAGAAGCCATTATCTCTCATTTAAGTTGGGCCAGTCTTTTTCTAGGCTTTCATACACTTGGGTTATACGTACATAATGATGTTATGTTAGCATTCGGAACTCCTGAAAAACAGATTTTAATTGAGCCTGTTTTCGCTCAATGGATTCAGTCTACTCATGGGAAAACCTTATACGGTTTTGATGTTCTTTTATCTTCTGCAACCAGTCCTGCTTTAAATGCAGGCCAGAGCATTTGGTTACCAGGTTGGTTAGATGCTATCAATAATAACACCAATTCTCTATTTTTGACAATTGGACCAGGTGATTTCTTAGTACATCATGCAATAGCTTTAGGTTTACATACTACCACACTTATTTTAGTCAAAGGAGCTCTTGATGCACGTGGATCTAAATTAATGCCAGATAAAAAAGAATTCGGTTATAGCTTTCCGTGTGATGGTCCAGGTCGAGGTGGGACTTGCGATATCTCTGCTTGGGATGCTTTTTATTTAGCTGTCTTCTGGATGTTAAATACTATTGGTTGGGTAACTTTTTATTGGCATTGGAAACATTTAACCTTATGGCAAGGTAACGTAGCTCAATTTGATGAGTCTTCAACTTATTTAATGGGATGGTTAAGAGACTATTTATGGTTAAATTCATCCCAATTAATTAATGGGTATAACCCATTTGGAATGAATAGTTTATCTGTATGGGCTTGGATGTTCTTATTTGGACACTTGGTATGGGCTACTGGATTTATGTTCTTAATTTCATGGCGTGGTTATTGGCAAGAGCTAATTGAAACACTAGCTTGGGCCCATGAACGTACGCCTTTAGCGAATCTTGTAAGATGGAAGGATAAACCTGTAGCATTATCCATTGTTCAAGCAAGGTTAGTTGGATTGGCACATTTTTCCGTAGGATATATATTTACTTATGCAGCATTCTTAATTGCATCGACTTCCGGAAAATTTGGTTAAAAATTTATTGAAATCACATTAAATCTTTAATTGGATTAGTTCTTATCTCAATTATTGAGATAAGAACTAATCCAATTAAAATACATTTCTCTTTCATCAACATTACAAAGAATATTAGGTTTTATTTCTAATAAACTACAAATATAATAAATATATAGTATAATTATGGCCAAAAAAAGTAGTATAGAACGTAATAATAAACGACAACAATTATCACATCAATATCAACACAAACGTAAAATTCTTAAACAACAATTAAAACAAGCAGTTTTAATAAATGACCAATGGAAAATTCGTAAACAGTTACAGTGTTTACCTCGTAATAGTGCCCCTAGTAGAGTCTATCGACGTTGTTTTTTAACAGGAAGACCAAGAGCTGTGTATCGTGATTTTGGTCTTTCAAGACATGTATTGCGTGAAATGGCACATGCATGCTTATTACCCGGAGTTACTAAGTCAAGTTGGTAATTAACTTAATCCAATATAATATATATATTTACTTTGAGGCGAATATAAAAAATTGAATTTTTAATTCAATTAGTACTTGACCATTGTTCAATATAAATTGTAACATTATTAATATTCAGATCTATAGTAGATATAAGGATGATTAGATCATCTGATAACTGAAATATATTTTTATTCATTAAAGATTAACCGATGGAATTTATATAAGAGGTGATCCTCATTTTTTAGGATTGATTATTGCTTTGGAAAGTTTTCATGAATAATATTCATTGCATACTTGTAACTTCTACAGTGACTACACAGCACCTAGGACGTATTACTCAAATTATTGGCCCTGTTTTAGATGCATCTTTTCCGCCTGGTAAAATGCCTAATATTTATAACGCTCTTGTTATTAAAGGACAAAATCTAGCTGGTCAAGACATTAATGTTACGTGCGAAGTGCAACAGCTGTTGGGTGATAACAAAGTTAGAGCTGTTGCTATGAGTGCAACTGATGGTCTGATGAGAGGAATGGAGGTAATTGATACTGGTACTGCTTTAAGTGTACCGGTAGGCGAAGTGACACTTGGTAGAATATTTAATGTTCTAGGCGAGCCTGTTGATAACTTAGGATCTGTAAATGCTGTTACTAAATTCACAATTCATAGACCAGCTCCTGCATTTACCGAATTAGATACTAAATTATCTATTTTTGAAACAGGTATCAAAGTTGTAGATTTGCTAGCTCCTTATCGTCGAGGAGGAAAAATTGGTTTATTTGGAGGGGCAGGTGTAGGTAAAACGGTATTAATTATGGAATTAATTAATAATATTGCCAAAGCTCATGGTGGTGTTTCAGTATTTGGTGGAGTAGGCGAGCGTACTCGTGAAGGCAATGATTTGTATATGGAAATGAAAGAATCTAAGGTCATTAATGAAGAAAATATTTCTGAGTCTAAAGTAGCTTTAGTTTATGGTCAAATGAATGAACCTCCTGGAGCTAGAATGAGAGTAGGACTAACTGCTTTAACTATGGCTGAGTATTTCCGTGATGTAAATAAACAGGATGTACTTTTATTCATTGACAATATTTTCCGTTTTGTACAAGCGGGATCAGAAGTATCTGCTTTATTGGGACGTATGCCTTCTGCTGTAGGCTATCAACCTACTTTAAGTACTGAAATGGGAACTTTACAAGAAAGAATTACTTCTACTAAAGAAGGATCTATTACATCTATACAAGCTGTATATGTACCTGCTGATGATTTAACTGACCCAGCACCAGCTACTACTTTTGCTCACCTAGATGCTACAACTGTATTATCTAGAAGTTTAGCAGCTAAAGGCATCTATCCAGCTGTAGACCCCCTAGATTCTACTTCTACAATGCTACAGCCTTGGATTGTTGGTGCAGAACACTATGACACTGCTCAAGGTGTTAAACAAACATTACAAAGATATAAAGAATTACAAGACATTATCGCTATTCTTGGATTAGATGAATTATCAGAAGAAGACCGTTTGCTCGTAGCAAGAGCACGTAAAATTGAGAGATTTTTATCTCAACCTTTTTTTGTAGCAGAAGTATTTACAGGTTCTCCGGGTAAATACGTGAGTCTTGCACAAACTATTCAAGGATTTCAGATGATTTTATCTGGTGAGCTAGATCAGCTTCCTGAACAAGCATTTTATCTTGTAGGTAATATTGATGAAGCAACTGTTAAAGCAAAAACTATACAAATGGAGACTGCATAAGTAATATGACATTTAATCTTCATGTAATGACACCGCATCGGACTGTTTGGAATTCTAAAGCTCAAGAAGTAATTCTCTCAACTAATAGTGGTCAAATTGGTATTTTACCTGACCATGCACCTTTATTAAGTGGATTAGATATTGGTGTAATGAAAGTTTTGGCTAATAATCAATGGACAGCTATAGCATTAATGGGTGGATTTATGATTGTTGATAACAATGAAATGACTATTTTAGTGAACGAAGCAGAAAAAGCAAGCGATATTGATCCTCAAGAAGCTCAAGAAGCTTTTGAAATAGCTCAAAATAACTTTGCTGAAGCTAATGGACGTAAAAATTCTATAGAAGCTAATTTAGCCCTAAAACGGGCTAAAACACGTTTAGAGGCTAAAAGAGAATATTAGGAGCAGTGTTAATTGTACTGGATCAAAATGCCTACTATTGGACTCGAACCAATGACTCTCGCCGTATGAAAGCGATACTCTAACCACTGAGTTAAGTAGGCAGTAGTTCAACTATATTATTGATGATGTCAAAATGCAACCTAATTGTATTTTGTTGTTACTAACTTATATCAATTTTGATTGACAAAACTAGTAAATTACTTTAGGGTTATGGGTGGGGTTATAGCTCAGCGGTAGAGCATCTCGTTTACACCGAGAACGTCTACGGTTCAAATCCGTATTGCCCCATCTATATCCATCTTTTATACAGATGGGGATCAGTTGTTTACAATTCTATCAATTAAAACCATAAAATTCAATTACGTGGATATTTTGGGGTATAAAATCGTTATATAAATCCTTAAAATTGACTTAAGTCAGGAACTTGCTTATGTATACACTTTCAGATAATGGCTCATTTTGGTTATTATTGGTAATAGCTAGTTTTATACCGGTACTTGCAATAGTTTCATCTAGTCTTATAGCTCCTATTAATAAAACACCTGAGAAATCCTGTACTTATGAGTCAGGAATAGAACCAATGGGGGAGTCATGGATTCAATTTGAAATTCGTTATTATATGTTTGCTCTTGTATTTGTTATATTTGACGTAGAAACTGTGTTTCTTTACCCTTGGGCTATGAGTTTTGATAAATTAGGTCTACTAGCATTTATTGAAGCTCTTATATTTGTTTTGGTTCTTATTATTGGCCTGGTATACGCATGGAGAAAAGGAGCTTTAGAATGGTCCTAAAAGAAAATGAATTAGGTTTTGATAAGTCTATCAAATTAGAAATTATCAATGCTCCCATTGCTAACACGATTGGAGTTCCTATAGCAGGACAAACTATTAATGATTCAGTAATATTGACTACCTTTCATGACATATCTAATTGGATTAGGTTATCTAGTCTATGGCCTTTATTATATGGAACTAGTTGTTGTTTTATTGAATTTGCTTGTCTATTAGGTTCTCGTTTTGATTTTGATAGATACGGTTTAGTACCTAGATCCAGTCCTCGTCAAGCAGATTTAATTATCACTGCTGGAACAGTAACTATGAAGATGGCACCTTCATTAGTAAGATTATATGAACAAATGCCTGAGCCTAAATATGTAATTGCTATGGGTGCTTGTACTATCACGGGAGGTATGTTTAGTACTGATTCATATAGTACTGTAAGAGGTGTAGATAAACTAATACCTGTAGATGTCTTTTTGCCAGGATGTCCCCCTAAACCAGAAGCTATTATAGATGCTATAATTAAACTTAGAAAAAAAATCTCCCAAGAGAATCTACAAGATAAGAAAAATATAATTCAAAAGCAGCGTGTTTTTGTAATTAAACATGGATTAAAACCTATATTACCTATTCATACTGGAATATATCAACAAGATATATTACGTCGTACTTCAGGTACTATTTTGAATAGTAACATTCCTGATTTACCTTTAAAAGAAAATGTCAAAAAGTCCTTACAAATTCCTATTTTGAGTTCTATAGATAATAAATTAGAAAATTGCGAAAATATGGATATAAATAAAAGAATTGTTCAAAAGGAGAATAAAGATGATAGATTCATCCTTTAAGCTTTCTGCCGCACAGGGTAGAATTTCAACTTGGTTAGCTAAATATGGACTTTCTCATCGACCATTAGGATTTGATTATCAAGGCATAGAAATTATTGAAGTTAAATCAGAAGACTGGCTTTCTATAGCAGTTTCATTATACACCTATGGATTTAATTATTTACGTTGCCAATGTGCTTACGATGTCAATCCAGGGGGACTTTTAGCTAGTGTATATTACTTAACTCATATGCAAGATGTTTCAGATCAACCAGAAGAAGTTTGTATTAAAATTTTTGTAGATAGAAATACTCCCCAAATTCCCTCAGTGTTTTGGATTTGGAAAACTGCAGATTTTCAGGAACGAGAGTCTTATGATATGTTTGGCATAATATACCATAGCCATCCTCATTTGAAACGGATATTAATGCCAGAAACTTGGTTAGGATGGCCATTGCGAAAAGATTATGTAACTCCGAGTTATTATGAATTACAAAGTGCTTATTAAATCACTTTGAATTTAAATTCATTTCATTGAAATCAGAATTTCTTATCAATATAAAACTTTTTGCAATGATGAGTTTTATTACGTAATTTTTTTGGACGTAATAAAACTCATCAATTAGGAATTTTTAAATTCCTAATTGATGAGTTTTATAGGATTTTAATATTTGCTTTTTGATTTCATGCCAAGAACCAGATTTGAACTGGTGACACGAGGATTTTCAGTCCACTGCTCTACCGACTGAGCTATCCTGGCAAATAGCTATAAATTATGTTACCATAACATAGAATGGATGTCAATAATTCTTTACCTAAATTAATTAGATCTTCTAGATTGAAAATCTAATTAATTTGTGTTGATTTAGACTTTTTTTTTTAATTGTTGCACGACATACAGTAGTGAGTTATTATCTTATATGAAGATTGATAATAAAGGCGGAGTAGAGCAGCTTGGTAGCTCGCAAGGCTCATAACCTTGAGGTCGCATGTTCAAATCAGGCCTCCGCCCTAAGAGGGTAAGATATATATCTTATTCGTTCATAGCATCATAGTTTGCAACTATAGATGGAGAAATACGACTTAATTGTCGGAAAACCCAATATTTAAACAGTGCATGTAAAATTACCGGAGCTATACATGTCAAAAGAGATGCGCAATATTTTGCGTTAAAAATACCAAAATGTTCTAATAAGAAGTGTATTAACATTTCCCATCCATGACGAGAATGAAAACCAAGACAAAGATCAGACACAAAAAGTATCCAAAAAGCTTTCATAGTATCACTCAGACTATGAAAGAGTTCTTGTGCCCAGGAATTTAAGATAGAAAAATTTTTGTGTCCCTTTGTCAATAATAATCGAAGTGTAAACATTAAAATAAGATCTGTGAAAGGATGAACTAAAAGATCAATACTTTCATTAGTATATTTTTCTGCTATTTGTATACTTACTTTTTGGAATCCGTAAATAAATTCATTATCTATATTTATTGTTTCAGGAGTTATAATAGCATCTAACCATAATAAGTCTTTTAAACTTTTCAGTTCCCTTAATGCTCTTTCTTCTTGTGAACTAGATAAAAACAAATTAGACTGAGAAGTATTCCACAAAGTTTCTACTAAAGGTTCAAATAGTACATTTCTCGAAAAAGTGGTTGTTATCCAAGGTAGAAATATTAAACATATCAAATATTGTATAGAGACTATTGTTTGATATTTAGCCAATTTAAATTCTGAAATCGCTATGACTATAGATTTGCCTCTTAACTCATCAATAAAACGTATTATAGTACGAATAATAGATCTGGGTATAAGCCCTATAGGGTCATACGTTATTCCCCCGGAAGGGAACTTAATATAATTTATCCAAGACATTCGAATCTTTCCTTGTTTCTCAGAACTTGATTTCATAAATTCCAGGTCTAATAATACTGCTTCAATCCATGCCAATTTTTTATTTAAATGAGTATTGTAATTTACAGGAAGATTTTTATGATAAAGTTCATCATAAGAGATACTATATTTTTCTTTTTTCAAAAAATTGCAAATGTCTTTTGACAAAGAGTAAAAATATCTGGTTATTTTAAATATCAATAAACTCCAATAAATTTGGGATTGGAGTTTATTGATAGATGCTTGCATATAGAATGCTGCATTTTCTGCAGATTTTTTATATGGTTGAAACGATTTAGAAGATGTATAGGCTAAATAGTATTTTTGTAAATCTCTGATTTTTTTACTTGCTTGATATGATTTATTTAATAAGTCATATGACTTATTAAATAAATAATTATGTACAAATGATAAAAAATTAAATTGCATAATTAATAAGTTTATTACATGATTAAAAATCTTCTATTGGCACATTTAAAAAATGTGCCAATAGTGCCGCTTTTTCTTCTATTTCTTTTAACGTGACAGATTCTTCAAATTGAAGAAAAGGCATATATTGTTCATCTCTTAATCTTAAGGAAATGACTGAATCTAATCTAATTCCTTTACTAATTAATAAGCTAATAGCTTGTACATCTAGAATAGAACAACGTATACGAATACGTCGATTATCTCCAGGAAAACCCCATCGAAATATTGATATAGTGTTATTTTCACGATCTAATTCATTATAGCCACTACCAACATTCCACCCAATAATACACCAAAGATAAAGACTAATAAATAGACTAGCAATTCCATAAAAAGACATAATTACTCCTTGAGGAATAAATAAAATTTCTTTAGAGAAAAAAAAATAAACAATATCTATATGAATATAACTAGACAGGCCAGTTAATAAAAACCCTATTGCTCCTATTAAAAGAGTAATTGCCCAAAAAATATTAGAAATTTTCCTAGAACCTACAACGGTCTCTATCCAAAAGTAGTCAGAATGTTGATTCATAATAAAGAAAAATGAAATGAATATTAAACTTTCATTTGAAAGAATTCGGTTAGTACATATTGTAAATGTAATAAAAATTAATCAAAATACAATATGTAAAAAGTCTATTTGATTAATTCTTAATTATATTAAGTTAGATCTAATGACTTATTGTGATTATTGAATAATCAATTCCAGTGATTAGTAGAAATTTATATGCGTGCAGAGTATACTACACTTGTTATTGTATTTCAAATACCTCTATGTTTACAATCATCAGCTATTTTAGTTTGTTGTTTACTGCATTAATCTCTGCATCGATATTATTTGTTAGTCTAACTAAATTAAGACTAATTTGAGTTAATTTTCTCTGAATGCAACCTATCATTATATTCATGAGCCTGGTTAGCAATTAATCGGTCATTTTTAGGAAATGTTAACATATAAAAATAAAACCCTATTTTAAGGAGTTCATAAAAATGGTTGAACCTTTATTGTCTGGAATAGTGTTGGGACTAATTCCAATTACTTTAGCTGGATTATTTGTAACTGCTTATCTTCAATATCGACGCGGAGATCAATTAGATCTTTAATTCTCAAAACTTTGGTAAATATTGCACTTTTAAACGAGCATATGTAAAGACTCTACACAGTAAAGTTATTAAAAGAAATTTAATTAACTATTTAATACACGCTCTGTAGGACTTGAACCTACGACATCAGGTTTTGGAGACCTGCGTTCTACCAACTGAACTAAGAGCGCTTGTTTATGATAAACACAGAATTCTCAAAATTCGGAAAATTCACTCTATATGGTCTTTATAATCTAACCTAAATACACAGTGTATTTAGGTTAGATTATAAAGACCAAAATCCAAACATTTTTTAACACAGATTGAAGAAAATATGATGGGGATGACAGGATTTGAACCTGCGACATCTTGTACCCAAAACAAACGCGCTACCAAGCTGCGCTACATCCCCTTTATTTCTTACTAAACAGTAGTTTATCTTTATAGATAAAAAGATACTAGCACTAATGAATAATCCATTAATATGACTTATTGTAATATTCATTAAAATAGCAAGCTTAAATTTCTATTAGTTATGATAAACCTATACGATAGTTCCAAACTTCAATAAAACAATACAAAATGTCTTTTATTAGACTATAATCTGCTATAGTAAATTATTTACTATGTTCAATTAACTTTAGTTCAAATTTAAATATAAACACACTAGGAGATTCTCTTATGCAAGATGTTAAAACATATCTTTCTACAGCACCTGTTATAGCTACTCTATGGTTTACCATTTTAGCAGGATTATTAATTGAAATTAATCGTTTTTTCCCGGATGCGTTAGTACTTCCATTTATTTAAATAATAAATAAAAATCTTAATTATTTTTAAATAAATATCATTACTTCTTATTTGTATTTTCAATTTAAGAGTTTGTATACAAACTCTTAAATTGAAAATACAAATAAGAAGTGATTTTTAAAATCACCAATAATAATATCATTGTATTCAATCTATTAAATAAAAATCTATGGCTAAAAATAAAAATGTCAGAATTAAGATAATACTAGAATGTACTCATTGCATTCAGAATAAAAATAAAAGATTTCCAGGTATTTCTAGATATATTACACAAAAAAACCGTCGTAATACTCCCAATCGACTAGAACTTAACAAATTCTGTTCACATTGTGCTACACAAACTCTACATAAAGAAATTAAAAAATAGGAGGTTAAAAATATACAAAATATGAAGAAAATAACCATTCGACCTAAACGGTCTTCTCGTCGTCGCAAAAGAACTACTTTGAAACTAAGTGAACCTATTGATTACAAAAACATAGGATTACTGCGTAAATTTACTAGTGAACAAGGTAAAATTCTCCCAAAACGTATAAACAGATTGTTATCTAAACAACAACGTGCTCTTACAAGAGCTATAAAAGCGGCTCGTTTAGTAGCTTTATTACCTTTTGTGAATAATGAAATCCAACGTCGTATTCCCAAAATATTAATACGTAAATAATATAAATATTTCCTATATATTCAAACTACTAATACACAGTTATCATAACTGTATGTTATACTTATGATGTGAATAACTATATGTAGCATCTATAGCCAATATTGATTTTGTAGTTTTTCTAATTGATATAGAGAATTTTCTAGTAACTCAGGTCCCTCCAAAATTTAAATCATATTAGTGATATCTAATTGAGTTTTACAGAGGGGCCTATGTTTTTAGGCTATTTACAATAGACTAGAGTACTGTTATAGTTAGCAAGTATCATTTTGATGATTAGATGAAAAGATTTAGGATCTAAAATTGCTAATTGTGCAATCATTTTACGATTTAAAAAACTTTGATATTCATATATAAGATACATAAATCGACTATAATTCATGCCATATTGACGACATGCTGCATTTATACGCGTAATCCAAAGTTTACGAAAATCTCTTTTGCGTTTTACTCTATCTCGATGGGAAGAAGCTAATGCTTTCATTCGTCCTTGGATTGCAGTTCTTATCAGAAGTGACTGAGCACCTCGAGAACCTTCTGTAACGTTGAAAATTTTATTACGACGTTTTCTAGCTATGGAACCACGTTTTACTCTACTCATACATTTTTATTCCTGAATTTTACTTAAATATACTATGCCTATTAAAATAGGCATATTGAATGTCTATAAATTTAATAAGTTATGTCTAATTTTATGGACAGGTTAATATAACCTATAACTAATGTAATAGCTTCTAATTCGAATGTAATTTGCTTGTATAACCTTCCTACTAATAAATGGTCATTTAGGTAAATACTCTCATAAATTAAGGGATACGACCTTATCTTTGAGTAAATTTATTAGTTACCTTGTTCCCATGATTTTTTTTAACGATAAGATTCCTTTTTTACACCGGAGCTATTTATATGTTAAGTACATAACACAAGAGTGCAATCAAGAACTGGTATGAGCTTTGATCTTCCGCTCTGATATTCCAAATATCTAATTCAGATAAATGATACGTACAATGTCGGTGTTTTAGAGCAATGGTTCACTGAATAGTTAATCTACAATTCGTTTTTGCTTTAAAAATCTGTATCTCGCTTCACAGATTGAAGACCAGTCGCTACTGTGGAGATTGTGCATTCTATCTTACACTAAGACGTTTGGATTTTCACCAACAAAAATCATGAGTTACACTTTTTACTTTTTATCTTAAATAAAGCGATAGGTAATCCAACTTGAAATTTAGAGTTTGACTGCTATATTAATCCCTAAATTAAACAACTTAGAATTTGACCTAAACAAGTCGCACATACACTCTAGTACATACACCTCGTCTTTGAGGACACGCGCGGAGCGCAGGAGATTTAGTTTTAGTTTTTGCAACTCCTCTTCTATGTCTAATTAATTGCTGAATTGTAGGCATTTTAAATTCTGATTATTAGCAGATTGTCTAGTTTAGATTAAACTCAACCATGTTTGTATATAGAAATATTAAATCTTATTAAGATTTGAATTACTAATAAAATATATTAGGATGTCATAAAT
>Ga0114939_10002041_pt1 | contig 15446 bp, 17 predicted proteins | sample AshMeaCrysSpring_FD_87196 | JGI IMG/M metagenome (GOLD analysis project Ga0114939, IMG submission 87196) | Groundwater microbial communities from Big Spring, Nevada to study Microbial Dark Matter (Phase II) - Ash Meadows Crystal Spring | ecosystem: Environmental > Aquatic > Deep subsurface >... | reverse complement strand
CTGCAGGGAAAATCGGTAATCGTAATTGCATGCCATAAAACAACGCAACTTTACTCTGCGAGCCAAATCCCGCAAACACAATGTTTATAACTACAGGTCAGGAGTTCTGATGTTATTGCATTTTTAGTGTGGTTGGTACTCATGAGCGTTGTTATTTATTGGAGGTCGTGGAGTTAACACCCGCCGCAAAAGGTAACTAATAAACCGGCTGCCATACTGTAAATAACAGGTACAGACGGCTTTTTATTAATGGTTAGCAAGCACTGCGTATGCAGGGCATTTATTAGTTCAATATAGGATCAGCAGGCAAAATGGGTCTTCCAAAAGGCACGTTTTCAGTAAGTTCATCATTCCATTCTACAATGAAGTTGTTCATGCCTTCGCCAATCAAAATGTTCAGATAACGCTGTTGCACCAGTTCCAACATGGTGAGAAACAGAAAAATGGCGTGAATACGGTTATCGCATACAAAAAAAATGCGCTCGAAACTCAGGCTACGTTCCTGCCGGGCAAAGTCGATCATAAAATCGCGGCTTTGCTCCATGGTATAGTTGTATTTAAACACCACATGCTGCGGCTTATGCAGGCGATCTTGCTGGCGCTTAATTACCTTTTCAAACGCCTTCATCAATTTGAACAGGGTAATCTGCTGAATTTCGGTGCCTTCGCTGGCATCTTCGCCTATGGTAGAAAGCTCCTGCTGTATGTTTCCACGCTTTACCATTAACTGGCGCAGGGCTTCCATTTCGGCCATTTTCATGCTGGTTTCTTTAAACCTGCGGTATTCCAAAATTTTCTCTACCAGTTCCTGCCGTGGGTCTATTTCATTACCCTGGGCATCCACCTCTTTGCGGGGCAGCAGCATTTTGGCCTTTATGCGCATAAGCGTGCTCACAAAAAGAATAAACTCGCTGCTCAGTTCTATATTCAGTTTGTCCTGATGGTGGATATAATCCAGAAAATCGCGGGTGATTTTGTGAATGGGAATGTTGTAGATATCCAACTCATCGCGTTCAATAAAAAAGAGTAACAGATCGAAGGGGCCTTCGAATTGAGGGAGCTTAATCTGGTAAGAAACTGCTGTCATACTGCCTGCCTGTGGTTCTAACGAATTTTGCTATACTGTTAGCGTGCTGCATATCTGCCAAATCAAATGTAGGGTTATAAAAAAGCCTCGCATTATTTAAAAATGCCAAGCCCGGTACGCTGTGGAAAAGTGGTTAAAATTTTCCCGTAATAGCCACACCAAATGTGCTCAGGAACTGAACCCTTGGGCCATTGAGTCCTTCGGGCGTAAAGTCGTCGTCGTATGCTACGTTCCACTTGTACGAAAGACCAAGCCAATTGGTTACTTTATACATCAGGGTATTTGTCCAAAATATATCAATATTGCCCGGGTTGTTCTGGTAATTAGAATAGAAGTCAAGACGTGAAGAGTAGTTCAAGTTTTTAGCTAGGTCCTTGTTGAAGTTGGCACTGAGGAAGGCGCCGAACTGGGCATCCACTTTTTCTTCGGGATCAACGCCGTACAGCTCGGAAATGGGCTTTTGGCCTGCACCGCCGGGTACCGAATAGCTATAAGGATCGTTGCTTACAATTACCCAACGGCTGGCAAAAGGTGAAAAATAAAGGCTGAAGTATTTTGCGGGTTTCCAATCGAGACCAACCGTAAGCAACAGATTGGCAGGGGCAAAAAAGTCGGAAGTACGCCTTACCGGGGTTTGAGTGTAGTCGAACCCATCGGTAAATTGCGACCGCAGGTTGAAGATACCTGCTACAGACATGGTCTTCTTCTCGTTTAAACTATGTCCATACTTGGAAAACAGGTCGAAGAAATCGGATATTTTGCGTACGCCTTGCGATTGGTTGTGGGTATAGGCGTAAGCTGCTTTCAATGTATTATCCCAGGTACCTTTTCCCTTTGTCATGTTGGCATAAATATCTATGGCGGAGGCAAGGGTAAAAGCATATTCTTCGGTAACGCCGGTCCAGTAGCTGCTGTTTTGCTGTGCAATACCCAATGTAAGGGACCCACCAATTTTCCAGGGTTTCTTTTTTGAGGTATCGGCTGCTATGGCCTTGTTAGCCAAATGCTCATCTATTTTTTTGATATCCTGGGCGTGGGCGCTAAAGGCGCCGAGGGTAAGCAAAAACAAGGTAAATCCGGATTTCATAAATGGTAAGTTAGGTGGCAGATGATTGGTTATTGCATTAAGGCGCATTCGGCATGAATGCGCCTTAGTTTTATTCGATAAAAATATGCTGGAAATTATTTTTTAAGTGAATCCCGTATTTCCATCAGCAATTGATCGGTTGAGGATGGACCGGAAGGTTGTGTGGCTTCCTGTGCCTTTTTCAACTTGTTAATTGCCTTAATCACCAGAAACATAACAAATGCTACAATGAGGAAATCGATGATAGCTGTTGCAAAGGCACCCCACTTGAGGGTAACAGCGGCTATGCCCTCTGCCTCGTTGGCTGCGCGCAGTACGATTTCCTTTTGGCTTAGATCGGCACCGCCGGTAAGCAGCGAAACCAGAGGCGCCACAAGCCCCTCCGTAAAAGAAGAAACAACTTTTCCAAATGCGGCACCCATCACAAAGGCAACAGCCACATCAATCAAATTGCCCTTTACGGCAAATTCTTTAAATTCTTTAATCCATCCCATTACAGAAAATTTTTGATGGTATAAAAGTATCTTAAAGAGCAATAACATGCTAGTACTGCCTGCAAGATGCCGCAGTGTGATGGTTTCTTTTCGTCAAATTAGAACATTTAGCTTGCAAAAACTTCTCTTTGCAGCCATAAAATGCACGTGATTGAAAGCCGATAAACTGCAGTCTTGGATCCTGTTTTTGCTTTTATGCCTTATTTGGGGCAGTTCCTTCATATTGATGAAGTTTGGCATGTTCGACCTTACCGGAATGCCGTTACTTTCGGCCTGGCAAGTTGCTTCCTTGCGCATATTTAGTGCCGGCCTGGTTTTATTGCCCTTTGCCTACAGGGCCCAAAAAAAGGTACCCGGTGGCTTACGCTGGTATATTTTCCTTTCCGGAGTGTTGGGTTCCTTTGTTCCTGCCTATCTGTTTTGCATAGCCGAAACCCGCATAGATAGTGCACTTGCCGGCACGCTCAATTCGCTTACCCCAATATTCAGTATGCTGGTGGCCATCTTTATGTATGGCGCCAAATTACCCATTACCAAAATTTTCGGTATACTGGTTGGTTTTGCGGGCTGCATCATACTCTTCATTAGTAAACGACAAGAGCCTGTTGCCCAAATTGGTTTTGCCCTATTTGTGGTGCTGGCAACCGTGTTTTACGGACTTAATGTAAACATGGTGCAGCACCGTCTGAAAGAAGTGGGCTCGCTGAATATTGCCGCGCTGGCATTTGGCTATCTTACCCTGCCCTCGGCAATTGTTCTTTGGGCTACGGGTTACTTCAATCTTCCATTATTGACACAAGAATATGTGGCTGCCACAAGTGCTGCAGCTACCTTGGGTATGGTAGGAACCGCTGTTGCATCTGTTATCTTTTACAAGCTGGTAAAGCTTTCGGGGGTTATTTTTTCTTCGCTGGTTACTTACGGCATTCCTTTTATAGCATTGGCCTGGGGATTTTATTATGGCGAAAGCATATCGGCAGCCCAAATAGTAGCTCTGATGGTGATACTGGGTGGTGTGTACCTGGCCAATATTGAGTTGAAGGAATGGAAATGGCTGCCCCGAAGACAGCCATCCAAGAAAAACTAGTACAAAATTTCTTTCGCCGTTGGCCTCACATTCCAAGGCTTATCGCGCTATACAATCATAATTTCCTTTTCTTTGGCGGCAAGGTGCTTATCTATCAGCATTATGTAGCGGTCGGTAAGTTCCTGCACGTCTGCTTCGGTGTCTTTTGCTACATCTTCGCTCAGGCCATCCTTCTGCATTTTCTTGATTTTTTCGATGGCATCGCGCCTGATATTGCGTACAGACACCCTTGAGTGTTCGCCCTCGCCATGCGAACGCTTCACAAGTTCCTTTCGGCGTTCTTCGGTAAGCGGAGGCAAAAAAATGCGGATAATATTGCCATCATTTTGAGGAGTAACCCCAATATTGGCTGCCATGATGCCACGTTCTACAGCCTGAAGCATATTTTTTTCCCAAGGCTGAATGGTTAGTGTTCGGGCATCGAGCACGTTTATATTGGCTACTTGGTTTATTGGAGTAGGATTGCCATAGTATTCTACCATAATGCCATCAACCATTTGTGGATTGGCTTTACCGGCGCGTATTTTGGCCAACTCAGTCTCAAGATGAGATATAGCCTTTTTCATAAGAATTTCGGTATCGGACATTAATAGTCCTGTATCAATTGACATAAGGCAATGATTTTTTGCCCGGCAAACCTAAACGATAATACCTATCCGGCCAAGTAGAATGCACTTGCTTAAGACAATAGCGAAAATAGAGGGGATGACGGGAGGTGGAGGTCAGTTTTTGCGCGCAGGGGCTGCAACCTCGTCTACCAGCGTGGCCGACGATGCAGCCTTGCTTTTGCGCACGTAAGTAATGGTGCCAACCGTTTCGTTGATGCCCCTTACCCTGCGGCGCATTTGCACATAAGAAAAATATCCAACTATTGCAAATGCCAGTAGGTGCAATACCACGAAGGCCAAATTATTATCTACCTTTTGCATACTAAAGGCCAGTAATGCAAATGCCAGGTTGGCAGCAGCAAGCGAAAGTGCTACCGAACTGTGACTAAGGCCATGACGTAGCAGTACATGGTGAATATGATTGCGGTCGGGCGTAAAAGGCGAAGTGCCTTGAAGCATACGCCAACTGAACACGCGGAATGTATCGAACAAGGGAACAAACAATATGGCAAAACCCACTACCGGCGCTGCACCAATGGAAAGAATCGGAGCCGAATTGGCTGTACTGATAAAGCGTATAACCAACACTGACATAAGCAAACCGAGCATAAGAGAGCCCGTATCTCCCATGAAAATGCGTGCCGGCTGATAATTAAAAATAAGAAAAGCTCCTACTGCTCCGGCAACCGATGCTGCAAGACACCCAAAGGCATAGTCGCCGTTTATACCAAAAAAAATGGCAAAAAGCAAAGAAGAGACCAGTACGATCATGGATGCAAGGCCATCTACGCCATCAATCAGGTTAAACGCATTTATGACCACAATAATGGTAATAACAGACAAAAACCAGGCCGCAAAGGGAGGAAGCTGGCTGATACCCAATATTCCATACATATTGTCAATTACAAAGCCACCCTTGAATACCAGTATTACAGCCGCAAGCATTTGGCCTAAAAACTTTTTGAAAGGGGGCATATTGACCAGATCGTCTTTTACACCCACAAAAAACATGACCATAAGGGCAGCAAATATGTATTGGAAGGAACTGTTGAGGCCGGTAAAGGGCACCATGAGCAGTACAGCGGCTATAATGCCACTAAACATACCCAAGCCGCCAAGGGAAGGTACCGGCAGGCGGTGAACCTTGCGATCGTTGGGCATGTCGAACAATCGTTTTTCGGTAGAAACAGTGATAATGACCGGTATAGCATAAAACGTAATTCCGAAAGCGAGCGCTACGCTCATGAGCATTTCAATCATAGAGGCGGTGTTTTGGAAGCGGTATTAAGTGTTGGGTATAATTAGCTCATGAACATATTTTTTGTGGCTGTTTACCTTGGGGTAGAGCACAAAATAAAATTATTTTAACAATGCAGAGAAATTTATTGTGCGAATTGACCTGACCTGCTAATGCGTGGTAGTAGCAGAAACGAATCCTTTAGCTTTGCAAGCAAATTAAGATCGTTATGCCCGAATTGAAAGAAATAGCCAGCCAACTTAGGAGAGATATCGTACGTATGGTTCATGCGGTTCAAAGTGGCCATCCCGGAGGTTCACTAGGCTGCACGGAGTATTTTACAGCACTTTTCTTTAAAGTTTTACGCCACCATCCGGCTTCTTTTTCCATGGATGGCAAGGGGGAGGATCTTTTCTTTTTAAGTAACGGGCATATTTCACCCATTTATTATGCCACCCTGGCTCGAAGCGGTTATTTTCCGGTGGGTGAGCTGGCCACTTTTCGTAAGCTAAACTCTAGGCTTCAGGGGCACCCCGCCACCCACGAGCACTTGCCTGGTGTGCGCATTGCCAGCGGTTCGCTGGGTCAGGGCATGAGTGTAGCCCTGGGCGCCGCCCTTGCCAAAAAACTGAATGGCGATGATTGCCTGGTGTTTAGCCTGCAAGGCGATGGTGAACTAAATGAGGGGCAGGTATGGGAATCTATATTATTTGCTGCGCACCATAAGGTAGACAATTTGGTAAGTACGATTGACTGGAACGGGCAGCAAATAGATGGCCCCACCAGCAAGGTGATGAACCTGGGCGACCTGGAGCAAAAGTTTTTGGCTTTTGGGTGGGATGTGCTGGTGCTGGAGCAAGGCAATAATGTGGAAGCCGTGGTAGCAGCTTTGGAAGAAGCCAAAAGCCGTACCGGCAAAGGCAAGCCGGTGTGCATACTTATGAAAACCGCCATGGGCAAGGGTATAGACTTTATGGAAGGCAGCCACGAATGGCACGGAATTGCCCCCAACGATGCACAACTGGAAAGTGCCTTGGCACAGCAACCCGAAACGCTGGGCGATTATTAGTCCCCGGTTATTATTTTATTTTTTAAACCGATTTGCTCAGGATTTGAGCGAATAGATAGCTGTAGCGGCTCTGCGTGCAGGTAACCAACCTGAAAACAAGGCTACCAGCAGCACTCCTGCTGCTACAAGGGCAAAATCGCTCATACGCAAGGCCACCGGGTAATAGTCTATAATGAAACTATCGCCGCCAAGCTTTACCAGGTGAAACTTTTGCTGTGCCAGGCAAACCAGACTTCCCAAAAACAAGCCGGCCATGCCACCAATGCCGGCCAGCAAAATGCCCAGCAGCAAAAAGATGCCCGCTACCCTGCCCCGCGAGGTACCCATGGCCTGCAGCACCGCCATATCTTTTTGCTTTTCCAATACCGTCATGGTTAGGCTGGCAATAATGTTGAAAGCGGCAATAATCATGATAAGCAGGGCTACGCCGTAAATAATCAGCTTTTCGGCTTGCATGGCGGTAAAGAGGCTTTGGTTTTGCTCGATGCGCGAACGCAGCACCACCCCGGGGCCCAGTACCTGAGCCACTTGCTTTTTTACTTTGGAAACATTTGCGGAGGGATCCAAAAATAATTCAACCGCTGTATAATCGGAGGCATTGGCGTCGAGCAGGTAGCGTACAAAATCAATATTGGCAAAGGCGTACTGGTCATCGAATTCCTGCTGGATGGCAAACGACCCAGAAGCGTATGCCGTGGCCGAATGAAGAGCTGTAAGGGGGTCGGCCTGCATAGTTGCCGTGCGGTTGGGCAAGTATACCGTAAGCGGAAAGGGCGATTGGCCTGCTACTAATTTGAGGGCACTTTCTACCCCTGCGCCCACCACAACAGCAGGCTCGTTTGGCGTGCCGGTTTCAAAATTGCCCCTAACCAGGTGGCCGGGTATGCCGGAATGATTTGCATAGCCGGGCGATACCCCTTTGAGCCATACAATGCTCTTATCGTCCTGGTCTACCAATATGGCACGCTCCTGCACAATACCCTCTGCGCCATGTACGCCCTCTATCTTGCGCAACCTGCCTATTACCGAATCAGGCACTCCCATCCACTTGCCGGTAGCAGGCGACACCTTCACGTCGCTGTAAAAATCGCTATACAAGCTCTTTACAAGGTCTTCAAAACCATTGAAAACACTGAGCACCACAATAAGCGCGGCGGCAACCACCGCAATGGCAACCATACTTATCCACGCAATGATATTGATGGCATTGGTGCTTTTTTTACTGCGGAAATAACGCCATGCGAAGGTGGTAATCAAGGGATAATGTGATAATATGCTAATGTGATAATGGCTGGCGCCCTGGCGGATAGGCTTATGGACAATTGCTCGATGGCACAACTACTCAATGGTTCAATGCAAATGTGCTAATATGCTAATGTACTAATGAGCTAATGGGGTTTGTGCCCTGGCGAATTGAATGAAGTACTCAATTGCTCATTGATTAAATACATAATAATTGATCGCCGAATGCACCACTTCCTTATTTTTTGTTTTTTACTCCTTTTTCAAATCAGCCTCAACCTCATCCTACTCCTCCTCTACCCATTCCCACCCTTTTGCCCCTTTTCTTCTTCATGAATTTTTTGAAACAGATTTTCCATTTTGAACACATAATCGAGCGTATCATCCCAAAAATACTGGAGCTCGGGCATGCGCCTAAGTTGCTTTCCAACACGAGCGCTCAACTCCTTTTTTATTTCCCAGCTCATGTCTTTTACCTTTTGCAGCATAGCCACCGGGTCGGGCATCTGGAAAAAACTGAGGTACACACGGGCCTCCAACAGGTCGGGGGTAACCTTAACGGCCGATATAGAGATCATGCCATTGTGGATGATATTGAGCCCGAGGCGACGGAAAATATCGTTCAATTCTTCATTCAATAATCCTGCCACCTGCTTCTGTCGCTTAGTTTCTTCCATAACCCGCCTTTTATTTTGTTACTGGGCGTTTTGTTCCTAAAAAATAGCCCGCTGCAAAAGTAGTTACTTTTGCTCCCTTTCACGCACAGGCAAAACGTTAATGAAGAAGTACAACCGGGTGTTTGGGTACCTGAAGCAATACAAGGGCAAACTGGTACTGTATTTTTCTTTTATCCTGCTATCCACCCTTTTTTCGGTAATGTCCATTGGCATGCTCATGCCATTTTTCGAGCTTATTTTTTTAGGCAAGTCCAAGTTGGAAACCGGCACGGGCAACAATGCCGTTACGCAGTTTATACGCGACCAAATGAACAACGCCCTGGCCTTTTCCGGGGGCAATCAAATGACGCTGCTGCTGCTCATTTGCGTAGTAATGCTGCTGTCCATTTTGCTAAAAAACACTTTTTTGTACCTGGCTTACTACATATTAAACCCTTTGAAAAACCAGGTGGTTACCAACCTGAGGGCCGATATGTACAAAAAGGTGCTGGCTCTGCCTATTGGCTATTTTACGGAGCGCCGCAAAGGCGACCTGATGAGCCGCATTACCAACGATATTGCCGAAATAGAAACCAGCGTAGTAGGCACCCTGGAGGGCTGGATACGCGACCCCATGCAAATACTCATCAACCTGGTGGTGTTGTTTACGCTTAGTTGGAAACTCACGCTGTTCCTGTTTGTGCTGCTGCCACTAATGGGGCTGGTTATAGGCCGCATAAGCCGCAGCCTGAAAAAGCAGAGCCTCACTGCTGCAAACCTGCATGGCGATTCGGTAGCCGTGCTGGACGAAACCCTGGGCGGCCTGCGGGTAATAAAGGCATTCAACGCCGAGATCCTGCTGCGCAATAAGTTTCTCGACATAAACGACCGGCTGCTGCACACCCGCAACCGCATGGGCTACCGGCGCGACCTGGCAAGCCCCATGAGCGAAACCCTGGGCATTATGGTGTTTTGTGCCGTATTACTGTATGGCGGCAGCCTGGTACTGACCGACCAAACACTGGAAGGATCGGTGTTCATTGCCTTCCTGGGTATTTTCTATAACATCATAAACCCGGCTAAAACCCTTAGCACTTCATTTTACAATATGCAAAAGGGCAGCGCGGCTATTGGTCGTATTGAGGAAGTGCTGAATGCACCGGTAGTACTTAGCGACAAGCCCGATGCCCAACCCCTGCAGAGCTTTGAGCACCATATTGAATTGAAACTGGTAGGTTTTAGCTACGATGATAAAGTGATTCTTAAAGATATTAACCTGGTGATACCCAAAGGCAAAACGGTGGCCCTGGTAGGCAGCAGCGGTGCCGGTAAAAGCACCCTGGCCGACCTGCTGCCCCGCTTTCATGATGTGAGTAAAGGGCAACTGCTGATAGACGGAATAGATGTACGGGGATATACCCTGCAATCGGTACGCAGCCATATGGGCATTGTAACCCAGGAACCCATTTTGTTTAACGATACCATAGCAGCCAACATATCCCTTGGTACACCCGGGGCTACGGCTGAGCAAATAGAAGCAGCGGCACGGGTGGCTAATGCCCATGATTTTATTTCGAAAAAAGAGCAGGGCTACCAAACCAATATAGGCGACCGCGGTAGCAAGCTCAGCGGCGGTGAAAGGCAACGCCTTACCATTGCCCGTGCCGTGCTCAAAAACCCACCCATCCTGATATTGGACGAAGCCACCAGCAGCCTGGATACCGAAAGCGAAAGGCTGGTGCAGGATGCCATAAACCACCTGATGAAAGACCGTACCACGCTGGTAATAGCCCACCGCCTGAGCACCGTGCGCCATGCCGATGAAATAGTGGTACTGCAAAAGGGGCAGATTGTAGAACGCGGCACCCACGACGAACTGATAGCGGCGGGTGGATATTATAGGAAGTTGGTGGAGATGCAGGAGGTGAAGTAGTGGGTGAGCAGAGGTGAGACGTGAGGGAGCTCAATAGGAGACAAAAACCGGAACTAACGACCTCGCGAACTCCGTAACTTGCAGAATCAAGAACTTCGGAACTTTCAACCGATAAGAATACCTTACCTGATTGCTGTTAGGAATTGCTCCACGGTAGCATCAATATCCTCTGCCCTTTCGAGGGCCTTGATGAATGCGCTGCCGATGATAGCGCCGTTGGCGTGGGCGCAGGCGGATTCAAAACTTGGTTTATCCTTAATGCCAAAGCCCACCAGCACCGGGTTTTGGAGTTTCATAGCCTGCAGGCGCTGCAGGTAGGCGCTTACGTTCACCATTTGCTTATCGGTGCCGGTAGTGCTGCTGCTACTTACAGCATATAAAAATCCGGAGCTTAGCCTGTCGAGGGTGCGAATGCGCTCTTCGCTTGTTTCAGGAGTTACCAGGAAAATGAAATCGAGACCATGCCTTTTTATAATTGCACTATACTCTGTTTCAAATTCGTATTCGGGCAAGTCGGGCAATATCAGTCCATCTATGCCCACTGCAGCTGCATCGGCGCAAAACTGTTCGAAGCCATACTGCAGTACAGGGTTCATGTAGCCCATCAGTATCACAGGTACTTCTACAGCCGGGCGCATGAGTACGAGCTGTTCGAACAAGAGCTTGATCGTCATGCCATTGGCCAGGGCCACGCTGCTGCTGTGCTGAATTACCGGCCCATCGGCAAGCGGGTCGCTGTAGGGCATGCCCAATTCAATCAGGTCGGCGCCATTCAGTTGCAGGGCCCCCATTACTTTAAGGGTACTATCCAGCAGGGGAAACCCCGCTGTAACATATACATTCAACACTTCCCGTTGCTTCCGTTCGAACAATTGCTGCATCCTGCCCATGCCTATTGCTTAACTTGTTAATGTGGGTGCAAAGGAAAAGAAGACGGGTCATATTCGGGCGATAAGCTCCCATTACCATTCATCATTTTCCTGAACCTGATTCAGAAAAATTACTTATCTCGTGCATCTAAATTTTTACACCATGATCAACCGACATGCCATTAGCTGGTTTGAAATACCCACCAGCGACCTCGCCCGTGCTCAAACGTTTTACGAAACTATTTTGGGCATACAAATGACTGCCATGGATTTTCCCAACCTGCAAATGCGTGTATTTCCTGTGCAGGATCCAAACGACCCACATTCCGTAAGTGGCGCCCTTACCCATTCGCCGGAGTTTTACCTGCCGCAGGCCAACGGCACCCTGGTGTACCTGAATGGCAACCCCGATGTGCAGGTAATTCTTGACAAGGTGGAGGCTGCAGGCGGAACCATTGTAGTGCCCAAAACACATATCAGCGATGATATTGGAGATATGGCCATTATACTCGACACAGAAGGCAACCGGGTAGCCTTTCACAATGTTCCGGCAAGAATGGCAGAGTGACAATCGCATTTTCAATAAGACAAAACCGGCATATGAGCAACACAATAGACCAGGCCATTGCCAACCAAATTAAAAACATAGAGAAAGCTACCGGCAAATCGCTGGCCGAATGGGCGGTTATACTCAGCAGCAGCGGCCTTGAAAAACATGGCGAACTGGTAAACATGCTGAAAACAACGTATGGCCTTGGCCACGGCAACGCCAACACCTTGGTGCATGCTGCCAAACAAAGCAGTGCCAGCACCGCTGCCGACGAAACCGACTGGCTGGCAGAACAGTACAAAGGCAAAGAAACCCTGAAAGCCTGGTACCACAAGCTGATGGTAAGTGTGCATACGTTTGGCAACGATATTGAGGTGAGCCCCAAAAAGGCCTACATTAGCCTGCGCCGCAAAAAGCAGTTTGCATTAATACAGCCTTCAACCAAAACACGGCTCGACATTGGCCTGAACCTGAAGGGTGTGGCCCCCGCGGGAGCCCTGGAGGCTGGCGGTAGTTGGAATGCCATGTGTACGCACCGCATCAAAATAGAGGACGAAGCCCTTTTGAACGAAGAGGTAATATCCTGGGTAAAGCAAGCCTACGATCAAGCCGGATAACATTGTACAATTTCAAAATGCGTATTTCTGTGCTTTTGGCTGAATTGGCCATGCTTCTACTGGCTGCAGCAAACGCCCGTGCGCAGCAGGCCTGGCAGCCTCAATTTGATGCTCTGACCGTATTGCTGCGGGGCACGTGGACCATGCCAACCACAAAGGGATTGCTTAGCGAAACATGGGGCCAGCCAAACGGATACATCGTACAAGGCAGCAGCTATAGCATACATGGCACCGATATCCTGTGGCTGGAGCATGTGATGCTTTAATGGCAGCATGGGCGCATTATGTAAACACCCACCACTGCCTGGCAAAACGACTGCAAGCCGGTACCGTTTGAACTCAGCTCGCTCGATTCAGGCAGGTTTTGCTTTGAAAATCCGCAGCACGATTTTCCGCAGCGTATTATTTACCGTTTTTTAAATATTGATTCACTACAGGCCAGCATTGAGGATACCGTGAATGGCCGGCTGTAGAACCGCAATTTCCCTTCCCAGCGAAAGAAAAAGTCCTTTTTTTTATAAATTGAAATAACTATGAATAAAATCTGCAAATCAGCTTGGATTACGATGGCCGTGTTGCAACTACTTACGGGGGCTTTGCATACGCTTAGTTTCATAGCCGAGCCCGAGGCACAAGACGAAACCGGCCGGCAGTTTCTCCACCTTATGATGACCTATAAAGCAAGCCTGGGGGCAGGCTTCTACCGAACAACCTTCCAGATCTTTACAGCACTTAGCGCATGTTTCACACTGCTGTATCTGCTTGCTGGAATTACAAATATTTACCTGATGCGGGCTAAAGCGCCCATGCACCTGCTGCATGGTATGGCCGGCATACAAGTGATTGTACTGGGCACCTGTTTTGCCATTATGGCTGCGCTTACCTTTCTGCCACCTATTGTGTTCACCGGTTTGTGCTTAATGGCTTGCATATTGGCATGGCTTGCTACCCGGCCGGTAATTTCACAACAGTAAATCTATAATCAAAGGAAACCAACCAAAATTTCCGGAATAGAATTTAGTGCATAAAACCGCGCTGAAGCCAGGCACTTACTACATACTAATGCCTTTGGCAAGTGCGCCGTAGGCTATAGCGCATACTTCGTCCTTATTGTTTGTTAACTCGACGGTACCAAAAATGCGATTGCCCACTACCTGCTGGCTGTGGGCGGCGGCGATAATGGCCTTGGTACGAAAAGGCTTGAGGTAGTGCACAGTAAGTTGGGCAGTGGCGGTCATGCCTTCGCAGTAGTGGTGCAGCCTAAGCAGGCCCAGGGCCAGGGCTGTCAGGGCGGCCAGGGCGGCTAAAACACCGCCATGTATGGCCTCACTACCAATACCCCCCACATGTATTTCGCTTGCCGGATTTATAATGGCTACGGGTGTCGCAGGATTGTCGAGCATTACCCGGGCGACCATATGCTCAAGCTGTATGGAACGGTTGTACAGGTGTTTTATTTCTTTCCATTTACCGGAGATTGCCAAGTCGCGGAACTTATGCAATTAGGATAGATCCATATATTGGACGGTTAGATATTGGGGAACCGAATGTTCTCAGCACCGCGGTATCAATGTCTTTAAGTTAAGCTAAAATGGTGCCGGTAAGTCAGAACGACGGTAAGGGAGCGTTAAGATGTAGTAGATTGACTTCCTGATATCTTCATATTCTTACTGTCTTCCCGGCCAAAAAAGGATTTTAACTTAATTACAATCCCGCGGCATTTCGGGGACTAAGAGCCAAATATTTTGAGCCTGGGCGCAGCAGGTGAAGCTTGCGGTAATTGGCTGTATGGCAATTCCATGCTACCTTTTGCGGCCATATTCACCGTAACAACCCCATTATGTTTCAGAATGCTATAGCCCAGGTTAGCCGTTTTACCCGCCCGCTACACACCATTATGCGCACTTACGGCGGCAAAATATTGCCCGGCAGCGCTACCTTGTTTTTTGTGAACGAAGATGGCGTGGCTATTACCTGTAAGCATGTGGCCAACCTGATACCCACTGCCGACAAGTTAAATGCCGAATACCGAGCCTTTAGGGCGGAGCGTGACCGGCTTGCCCGCGACAATAAGTATCATAGCCACCTGAAGGACCTTGAACTAAAGTACAAATACAGCCCTGAAAGAATTATTCAGCAGAAGAACAACTTCCTCAACTGCCTTGACAAGCTGGAACAGATAACGGCGCATATGCATCCCACCCTCGACCTTGCCATTCTGGAGTTTAAGGGCTTCACCCGCCCCCTATACCAGTCTCATGCTGTTTTTGTTAAAGACTCCTCTACCATCAGGCAGGGCAAAACGCTTTGCCGCATTGGGTTTCCGTTTCCGGAGTTCAACAACTTTGTCTATAACCAGCAGACCGACGATATTGATTGGACGCAAACCGGCCACCAGGACTCTCCCATTTTTCCGATGGATGGCATTATTACGCGCTTTGTAGCCACACCGGGCGAAGGCATTACCGGCATAGAACTGAGTACCCCTGGCCTGCGCGGGCAAAGCGGAGGGCCGCTGTTCGATGCCGATGGTCATATTTATGGTATGCAGTTCGCTGCTAATCACCTGCATCTTGGCTTTGACATTACCGACCGCGAGATTATACAAGACGGCAAAACCAAAAAGGTGAGCAATCATCCTTTTCTGCATGTAGGACTGTGCGTACATGTGGAGAACATCAAAGCCTTTTTGAGGCAACACAATATAAAGTTTTACGAAGCATAGCTTTTTGAATGCGGAATGATGAATGATGAATTGGGAATTGGGAATGCGGAATTGGGAATTTGTGTCTTGTCCTGATATAGGTTGACAGTTTAATCTTTTAAAAAAAGGAGGAAAACATGTCAAAAGTAACCAGGGAAACGGTTCGGTACAGTATTAGCTTTAAGCAAAAGGTGGTAAGGGAAGTT
>Ga0114939_10002040_pt1 | contig 15450 bp, 12 predicted proteins | sample AshMeaCrysSpring_FD_87196 | JGI IMG/M metagenome (GOLD analysis project Ga0114939, IMG submission 87196) | Groundwater microbial communities from Big Spring, Nevada to study Microbial Dark Matter (Phase II) - Ash Meadows Crystal Spring | ecosystem: Environmental > Aquatic > Deep subsurface >... | reverse complement strand
ACCATCGCGAGGCAGAGCCGCCGCACGGGGAGCAGCGCAGCCGCCGCGTCGACCACCGCGCGCACGGGCGTGTGTTTCGTGCCGATGATGACCGGGCTGGTGATGAGGGCGCCCAGCCAGTGGAAGAGGTCGATGATCTCCCTGCCGGCGATTCCCGGGAACAGGTATTTGTTTCCTCCGGAGAACCCCACCACCTCATGCGGAAAGACGGGTCCGACGATCAGCAGTGTATCGTATTCGAAGGCGAGCCGGTTCACGGTGATCACCACCGGCGCGTTCATCATGCCGTGCGACAGCTCCGCGATCCGCTCCGCCGGGATCGTCCCCGCCGTGCGGAGGGCGTCCGGGTTCTGCCACCGGTGGTTGAACACGCGGAGGAGCGGATACCGCACGGCGCGTTCGCCCGGCCGGAGGCCGAGCCGCCGGTCGATCGCATCCTCGGACATGGGCGGATGGGTGCCCAGGGCCACCAGCGCGTCGAACCTCCCGGGTCCGGTTGCGAGGAGATCGTAGAGCGGACCGATCACCATGTCCAGCGGGCCCGAGCGCGTATGGTCCGGGATGACGGCGAGCACCTTCCTGCCGGCCAGTCCCTCGCGCCGCACGAACGCCGCGCAGATCTCCCGCACCCGCTCCGCGCTCAGCACGCCCTCGCCTGCTTCCTCCATGCGCCCTTGATCTCCAGTCGTCATGCCGCCGCCAAATTTCCCAATTCCCCGATCCCGCAATTCCGCAATTCTCTACGCCGAATACGTGCTCGACGCCGTATCCCCGCCCCGCCCCGTCCAGTTCGTATGGAAGAACTCCCCTCTCGGGCGGTCGGTGCGCTCGTACTGGTGCGCGCCGAAGTAGTCGCGCTGCGCCTGCAGCAGGTTGGCGGGGAGGCGGCCGTTGCGCAGTCCGTCGTAGAAGGCCAGTGCTGTGGCGTGTGCGGGAACCCACACGCCGTTGCTCATGGCCGCGGCGGTGACGCGCCGCCAGGCCCCCTGCGCTTGCGCCATGGTCTCGCGGAAGAATGGGTCGAAGAGGAGGTTCGAGAGTTGCGGGCTCCTGTCGAAGGCCTCTTTGATCTTCCCGAGGAACGCGGAACGGATGATACACCCGCCGCGCCAGAGAAGGGCCACCCCGCCGTAGTTGAGCTTCCAGCCGTACTCCTTCGCGGCCTCGGCCATGAGCATGTAGCCCTGGGTGTAGGAGACGATCTTCGAGGCGTAGAGCGCCTGTTCCATGTCGTCCAGGAACGTCTTCCGGTCCCCTGTGAAGGATTGCTGCGGCCCGGGTAGGATGGCGGAAGCCTTCACCCGTTCGTCCTTCATGGAGGAGAGCGTGCGGGCGAACACCGCCTCGCCGATGAGGGTCAGCGGTGTGCCCAGGTCGAGCGCCGCGACGGCCGTCCACTTGCCGGTCCCCTTCTGCCCTGCGGTGTCGAGGATCCTGTCGACGAGCGGCGAACCGTCGGCGTCGTTCGTGGCGAGGATGTCGCGGGTGATCTCGATCAGGTAGCTGTCCAGCGTGCCGGTGTTCCAGCGGGCGAACACGTCGTGCATTTCCCGGGCGGACATGCCAAGCAGCTCTCTCATCATCTGGTACGACTCCGCAATCAGCTGCATGTCGCCGTACTCGATGCCGTTGTGCACCATCTTCACGAAGTGCCCCGCCCCGTCGGATCCCACCCAGTCGCAGCAGGGAGTACCGTCGGCCACCTTCGCTGCGATCCCCTGGAAGATCGCCTTCACGTGCGGCCATGCCGCGGGTGAGCCGCCCGGCATGATCGAGGGTCCCTTGAGTGCTCCCTCCTCCCCCCCCGATACTCCGGTGCCGATGTAGAGAAGTCCCTTCGCTTCCACCTCTTTCGTTCGCCGGATGGTGTCCGGGAAGTGGCTGTTCCCCCCGTCAATGATGATGTCGCCGGGCGAGAGGAGTGGCAGCAGCAGCGTGATGAAGTCGTCCACAGCGCTCCCTGCCTTGACCATGAGCATGATTCTTCGCGGCGGCTTGAGCGCGGCGACCAGTTCCTCGATGGTGTGGGCGCCGATGATCTTCTTCCCCTTCCCGCGGCCGTTGACGAGGCGGTCCACCTTGTCCACCGTGCGGTTATACACCGCCACGGTGAAGCCCTTGCTTTCCATGTTGAGCACGAGATTCTCGCCCATGACGGCGAGCCCCACGAGTCCGATGTCCGCTTTGGTCATGGCTGCTTTCAGATCCTTGGAAGATGGCGTTGATTCAGGTTGTACGGTGCACCGGTCTGCGCTGTTCTCCGCCCCCTCAGACGCCCGAGTATGCGGAGAACCCTCCGTCCACCGGCAGAACGACGCCCGTCACGAACGCGGCTGCCGGCGACAGGAGCCAGAGCGCCGCGCCGGTGAGGTCCTCCGCATCGCCGAAGCGCCCCATCGGGGTGTGCGCGATGATCTTCCCGCCGCGCTCGGTCAGCTTTCCCGTCTCCCTGTCCGTGAGGAGGAATCGGTTCTGCTCGGTGAGGAAGAAGCCGGGGGAGATGGCGTTGACGCGGATGGCGGGGGAGTACTCCTGCGCCATATGGACCGCCATCCACCGGGTGAAGTTGCTGACCCCCGCCTTCGCGGCCCCGTACGCCACCACCCGCGTGAGGGGCCTTTCGGCCGCCATCGAGGTGACGTTCAGGATCGTCCCCTCCTTCCTTGCGGCCATATGGCGGCCGACCACCTGCGAGGGGATGAAGGTCCCGAGCATGTTCAGATCGAAAACCGCTTCGAGCGCCTCGGCCGGCAGGTCGAAGAACGATGTGGACGGGTTCGTGGTCGCCCTGGGGTTGTTCCCCCCCGCGCCGTTGACCAGCACGTCGATCTTCCCGAAGGTGCGGATGGCTTCTTCCGCGGCACGGTGCACGTCGTCTCGCACCAGGACGTCGCCGTACACGGCGAGGGACTTCCCGGATCCGAGGGAGGAGAGCTCACGGACGACGGCCTCCCCCTTTTCCCGGTTCCGTCCGAGGATGGCCACGTCGGCGTTGCACACCGCCAGCGCACGCGCGATGGCGGCGCAGAGGATGCCGGTGCCGCCGGTGACGAGGGCGGACCGTCCTGTGAAGTCGTAGGGGCGTGTCTGGTTTGCCTGTGTCATGGGACCCCCATCATGTGTTCTTCAGGGGGAAGGGCTCGAACTTCGGCGCCAGGACGTGGTTGATGGCGAAGGCGACGAGATACGCCAGGGCGCAGACTCCGAAGAGGATCGCGTAGCCCGCGGTGACGTTCCCGGAGGCCTTGAACACGTCGAGCAACCTTCCGGTCACGACGGGGAAGATCATGCCGCCAACCGCGCCGGCCATGCCGCCGATCCCGATGATCGATGCGACCGCACGTTTCGGGAACATGTCCCCCACGGTGGAAAAGAGGTTCGCCGACCACGCCTGATGGGCCGCGCCGGCCAGTCCGATCAGCAGGACGGCGGTCCAGTCGTCCGCTCCGGTCACGAGGAGGATCGGGAGCACGCAGAGAGCGAAGATGAACATGGCTGTCTTCCGCGCGCGCGTGACGCTCCACCCCCGCCTGGCCAGGTACCCGGTGAACCATCCCCCCGCAATGCTCAGCACGGTGACGATGGTGTAGATCGTCACCAGGTGCACCCAGCTGGTCTTGATGTCGAGGTGGCGCGTCTGTTTGAAAAAATCGGGGAGCCAGATCAGGAAGAACCACCAGATGGGGTCGGTGAGGAACTTGGCCGCGATGAACGCCCACGTCTGCCGGTATCCCAGCAGGCTGCCCCACGGCAGCCGTTCGAGGTGCGCGTCGTCGTCCTTGTCGCTCAGGATATGCTCCACCTCCGCGGGATTGAGGCGCTTGATCTTCTCCGGCACGTTGTACAGGGGCCACCAGAGGAAGAGCCAGAGGAACCCGGCGACCCCTGCGGCGATGAACGCCGCCTGCCATCCCCAGGTGAACGCGATCCAGGGGACGATCGCCGGCGCGACGATGGCGCCGACGTTGGTGCCGGAGTTGAAGATGCTGGTGGCCAGGGCGCGTTCCTTCTTGGGGAACCACTGCGCCACCGCCTTGATGGCGGAGGGGAAGTTGCCCCCTTCGCCGAGTCCCAGCGCAAGCCGCGCCACCACGAACCCGCCCACGCTCGCCACGAGCGCATGCCCGAGCGCCGCGAGGCTCCATGCGGCGATCGACACTGCGTACCCCACCTTGGTGCCGTACCGGTCGATGAACCACCCGAAGAGAAGGAGCCCGACGCCGTAGGCCCCCTGGAACGCGGCGTTGATGATGCCGAACTCCTCGTTGGTCCAACCCATCTGCTCGTCCAGGATGGGTTTCAGCAGCGAGAGGATCTGCCGGTCGATGTAGTTGATGGTCGTCGCGATGAAGAGCAGGGCGACGATCGTCCAGCGGTAGTTGGCCGGTCGGAATCCGGCGGCTGCGGTGTCGGTCATGGATCTCGCCTCAGGCTCGTTCGGGTGATGGCGCAGCGGTCATGAAGGGCTCCAGGTGCTTCCGGAAATGGCGCACGAGCCCTTCGTAATGCTCTTCCTCGTGATCGTCCAGGATCTTCATGAGGCGGTCGCGGAAGGTGGGCTTTCCCGCCGCGTCGCGCGAGGAGAGCACCTTCCCGAAGGTCACGTGGAACACCTGCCGCGCGTCGTGTTCGTCGAAGAGTTCGAGCAGTCTCCGGTCGGAGGCGGCCTTCCCCTCGGGGACCCGGTCCAGCCGTGCGGAAACGTGGTACGAGAGTTTCTCCTGCTCGTACAGTCCGCGGGAGAAATCGAGCACCTCTCGGGCAAACGCCGGATCCACGGCCGCCGCCGCGCGGAGCGCCTCGAGGTAGCTCGTGCCGGCGGTTTTGACGTGCACGGGGCCGGCGTGCAGCCGTCCGATCACCCGGTAGAGGCTGAACTTGTCGCTGCCGGAGTGGATGCTCAGCTTGTAGGGGCCCTGCAGGCGCGCGACCGCCGCGTGCCGCAGGTATTCCCGCGCGAACTGCTCGAGGTCGCCCTTGTAGTCCACCCCCTTCTCCATGCTCCCGGTGAACCGGGGGGCGAGACTCACCAGCTTCACGCCGAGGCGTTTCAATTCCGAGGCGACGAACCAGTGGTCGCCGACGGTGGTGGGGATGTCCGTCTCGTCCACCGAGAGTTCCACCTCGAAGGGTCTGGACCCGCTCGTCCGCTCGAGGTGCCGGTACATCATGGCGGCGTAGGTGATGACCCCCCCGTACTTGACGAACGCGCGGAGCGCATCCTCTTCCGAGAGCGAGAGCTCGCCCGCATCACCGAGGCCGATGGTCCGCCCCCGGTGGCGGGCGAGGGTCTCGCTCAGGTTCAGGTCGCCGGTCTCCAGCGCCGCGGCGCGGGCGCGCAGCTCCGCCGCCGGAAGGTTCGCCGCCTCGTTCACGACGTACGCACCCGGATCGAAGGTGAACATGGTGAACCCCACCTTTGCATATCGGTCGATATCGGCGGGGGTCTTGAGATGGTCCGCGTCGGCGCCGAACGTGCCGGTGTAGCCCTCCTGGAGTGCAGCCCAGGTGGCCGCGTCGAGCACCTCCTCGGCGGTTCGCTGCGTCCGTTCAAGCTCGCGGACCGATTGCTGCGCGAGCACCGGCTTGAAGTGCGAGCCCGCAAGCGCGCGCAGGTGTGCGGGGTTCGCAATCCCCAGCCGGTCGCCGAACCCGTACGAGTCGGCCAGCCCGAGGGTCACCGGGCGCGTGAAGGGGAAGAGCGCCCGGACGGCGTCCGCATTACCATGGTCCATGGCGCACCGGCAGCCGACGAGCCCCGGCCCGAAGACGTTCTCCGGGACTTTCTCCCCGGCAAGCCCGGCGTCCGCGCCGGGATGCCCCTTCGGCGCCACCACGAAGACCGCCTTCCGACCCCCCTCCCTCCCGATGAAGAAGAGGCGGTCCCCCTGCATGCGAACCGAAAGCGGGTAGACGCTGATCTGATGGCCGTTGTGGCCGTAGATCGGGCGCGGGGCGCCCGGACGGGGACCCTCGCCGATCAGGGTGGACATGAGCTGGTTGAGTGTCATCGGTTCACCGTTGTCCATGAAAGAGAATCGTGGCGCAGGGATTGCGCCGCGGCGACGCAAGGTTCGCCAGGACGCTCGAGAACTCGCTTGGCGGCCTGGCGGGTCATCGCGTTGTTGCGTGACGATCATTGCCAGAAATCGAAGTACTCCCTCGCGTTCCTGTAGCACACATCCTCCACCATCCCCCCCACCAGTTCCATGTCGCGCGGCAGCGTCCCCGCCTCCATCTCCCGCCCGAGGGTGGCACAGAGGATCCGACGGAAGTAGTCGTGCCGCGGATACGAGAGGAAGCTCCGTGAATCGGTGAGCATTCCCACGAAGCGGCTCAGGAGCCCCATGGTGGAGAGGGCGTTCAGCTGCTTCTCGATGCCGTCCTTCTGGTCCAGGAACCACCACGCGCTTCCGTACTGGATCTTCCCCGCGACGCCGTCACCCTGGAAGCTGCCGATCATCGAGGCCAGCACCTCGTTGTCGGCGGGGTTCAGGTTGTAGAGGATGGTCTTCGCCAGCGCCGAGCGGTCCTCGAGCTTTCCGAGAAGACGCACGAGGGGGATTCCGATCGCGAAGTCGCCGATGGAGTCGTACCCGGTGTCGGGGCCGAGCGTCCGGTAGGCGCGTGGGTTGGTGTTCCGCACCGCACCCAGGTGGAACTGCTGCACCCACCCCCGCGCGTGGTCCATGACGCAGAGTTCCATCAGGACCGCCGACTTGAATTTCAGCACCTGTTCCATCGTGAGCGGCTTGCCCCCCAGGGCGCGTGCGAAGATGTCCGACGCCTCCTGTTCGGTGCACTCCTCCGCGTACGCCGTCTCCAGGCCGTGGTCCGAAAGCCGGCAGCCCTCGGCATGGAAGAAGTCGTGCCGTTTCCGCAGCGCCTCCAGGAACGCGGTGTAGGACCCGATGTCGGTGTTTGCGGCGGCCGCGAGCCTGGCGACGTAGGCCAGGAAGGCCGCCCCCCTCTCGACGTTCATCGCCATGTCCGCGCGGAACGCGGGGAGCATCCGCACGGGGGCGGCGGGGTCGGTGCGGAGCGCCCGGTGATGCTCCAGCATGTCGACCGGGTCGTCGGTCGTGCAGACGACCTCCACCTTCATGGTGCGGAGGATGCCGCGTACGCTGAGTTCCGGCTCCGCCAGCTTCTCGTTGCAGCGCTCCCAGACCTGCTTCGCCGTCTTCGGCCCCAGCAGCAGGTCCGACACGCCGAACGGACGCTTCAGCTCCATATGGGTCCAGTGGTAGAGCGGGTTCCGGAGGGTGGCGGGCACCGTCCGCGCCCACGCCTCGAACTTCTCCCAGTCGGAGGCGTCACCCGTGATGAAGCGCTCGTCCACCCCGTTCGTCCGCATCGCGCGCCACTTGTAGTGGTCGCCGGCGAGCCAGATCTGCGTCATGGTGCCGAAGCGTCGGTCTTCGGCGATCTCCTTCGGAGGTACGTGGCAGTGGTAATCGATGATCGGCTGGTCCTTCGCAAACCGCCGGTACAGCTCCACTGCCGTCTTCGTGTCGAGCAGGAAATCCTCGGTGATGAAAACATCGTCCATGGTCTCGGCTCCCGGGATCAGCGCACCTTGACGCGCACGGGGGAGGAGAGCTCCCTCGCGGTGCGATCCAGGTACGACCTGAAATCCGATTCGTTGGTGATGCCGCCTGGTTCCTTTTCCCAGGCGGCGCAGGCATGGTACGTGACTGCTCCTCCGGAAGGACGCAGTGCCAACGTCCGGTTGAGCGAATCCTCGGCGGTCGCGACGAGCTCCGCGCGCCGGTAGAACACCGCGGTCCCCAGCCGGTCGCCGGTGAGCGTCTGCAGCCCGTACCGCGCGGCATAGGCCCACGGTTCCTTCCCCTCCGGCGGAGCCAGGATGGTCTCGCTTCCGGGGTGCGCCGCCACGCCGGTGCAGAAATCCGCCGCCGGGCCGGTCGCCCGCAACTCCACGCGCGTGACCCGGCTTCCGCCGGCTATGGAGAGGCGGACGTCGAGGTCGCGTTTCCGTCCGTCCACCACCCACCCCCGGTACCCGACGACGATCGCGGCGCGCAGGGGGCCGTTCTCGACGATGCGACATGAGGCCGAATCGTACCGTTCGACCGGCGCGGGCCTGCCGTCGTGCCAGAGCGCGAACGAACCGATACCGAGCGTGGAGGCCACCTTGTAGATGTCGCGCCCCCACGGCTGCATGACCGTGTACGACTCTTTGCCGTCGGACACCAGGTCGTTCACCCCCACCGTGTGCAGAACGAGATCGGGTACCAGCTTGCCGAAGATGTCGCAGCGGTTCCGTTCGTCAAGGTAAAGCCGATAGGCGATCCGGTCCGACTCCCAGCCCGGGCCTTCATACTTGAAATACGCGTTGTGGGACCTGTGCCCGGCAGGGGTCGTCGCCGTGTTGGCGCCGACGAATCTCCCCCCTGCGTACACGCCGTCGCGGAGTGTGTAGTCCGTCTTGACCATCAGGTCCGCCTGCGCGCGCGGTCGGGCCGGCGCTGCCGGGAGGCCGGGTGGAGGCGGCGAGTGGAGTTCCAACAGGCGCGTCTCGCCTCCCGCGAGGTCGAGGAGGACGAGGATTTCATCCGGCCGACCGTCGGCGTCGGTGTCGCCGGTCTGGGCCGCCAGGGCCTTTCCGTCCGATAGCACGGCGAAATTCGCCGCGGTGAACTCCGTGTGCACCTTCTTCACCGAGGCCAGCGGAATGGCAACCGGCGCGTCGGTACGCGGAGCGGTGCCGGGGTTGGTGCACTCCACCCGCACGGGGCGGCCGGAGTGCGGGCCCGCGGGCGACGGCAGGGCCGGGCATGCGAGCAGGGCCGCGAGGAGAGCCGGGGAGGCCATCCTGGGCAGCGGGCTTCTTCTCATCGCGCGAGCCACCCCCCGTCGACCGCGACGGTATAGCCCTGCATGTACGCCGATGCGTCGGAGGCGAGGAACACGACCGCACCCTGCAGGTCCTCCGGCGTGCCCCACCGGCCCGCGGGTATCCGGTCGAGGATCGCCTTATTGCGGGCCGGGTCGGCCCGGAGGGCCGCCGTGTTGTCGGTGGCCATGTAGCCGGGGGCGATGGCGTTGACGGTGATCCCGTGCGGGGCCAGCTCGTTGGCGAGCAGGCGGGTCAGACCCATCACGCCGCTCTTCGATGCCGTGTAGGAGGGGACCAGGATCCCTCCCTGGAAGGAGAGAAGGGAGGCCACATTGATGATCCTGCCGCCCCTCCCCTGCTTCACCATGACGCGCGCCGCGGCCTGGCTCAGGAAGAAGAGGGCGCGGATGTTCACTGCCATCACTTCGTCCCAGTCCTTTTCCTGAAAATCCAGGACCGGCGCCCGGCGGATGATCCCGGCGTTGTTCACCAGGACGTCGATCCCGCCGAGAGCGGACACGGCGGCGTCCACAACCTTCTGCGGGGCACCGGAGTCCGCCAGGTCCACGGTCACGGACTCGCACCGCCGGCCGAGCTTCACGATCGCGGCGCGGGTTTCTTCGGAGCCGGTGCGGTCCGCCAGCAGGATGTCGGCGCCCGCCTGCGCGAGCCCCTCCGCCATGCCCCGTCCCAGTCCCCGGCTCCCGCCGGTGACCACGGCGACCTTCCCGTCGAGCTTGAACGAATCGAGGATCATCGCACGTTCCGTCATTTCAGGTCGTCCATGCCCAGGCCGTCCATGTCGTTGAAGGCCTGGTTTTCCCCCCCCATCCCCCAGCAGAAGGTGTAGGGTCCCGTACCGGCTCCCGAGTGGACGGACCAGCTCGGCGAGAAGACCGCCTCCCGGTTCTTCACCACGATATGGCGTGTCTCGTCGGGGCGCCCCATCAGGTGGAACACTCTCGTCTCCGGGTCCATGTCGAAATAGAAGTAGATTTCCATCCGGCGCTCGTGCGTGTGCGGCGGCATGGTGTTCCAGACCGATCCGGGCTCCAGCTCCGTGTAGCCCATGACCAGCTGGCAGCTTGCGATGCCTGCGGGCTGGATGGTCTTGTAGATGGTCCGCTTGTTGGACCCTTCCAGCGTCCCCAGCCTGACGGCCTCCACGTCGGAGCGGCGCGCCGCCGCGGTGGGGTACTCCTTGTGCGCGGGGTAGCTCAGAAGGTAGAAGGCCGCCGGGTCGGTTGCGCCGTTGGAGGAGAAGCTCACCGCCCGGGCACCTCGTCCGACGTAGAGCGAGTCCTTGTGGAGCATGTCGAACACGGCGCCGTCCACCGTCACCCTGCCCGGGCCTCCCACGTTCAGGACTCCCAGCTCCCGCCGCTGGCAGAAGTACTCCGCACGGAGCTGGTCGGCGGCCTCGAGTGCCAGCGGTTTGCCCGCTGGCATGGCCGAGCCGACGATGGCCCGGTCCACGTCGCAATAGACCAGCTCGATGGTGCCCGGGGTGAAGAGGCTGTCGATGAGGAACGTCTCGCGCACCTCCGCGGTGGTCATCCGCCGAAGGCGGACCGCATCAGCAGCATAGCGTACGATCATTGCAGTGTCCCTTCAGGTCAGTTCCCGTTGTGCCGCGGCCCAATTTCCCAATCGCGCAATTTCCTAATCCCGCAATCACCAAATCTCCAATTCCCCCTGCCTAACCCTGTGCCCTCGAAGCCCTCACTGCCTCCACCGCTCCGGCAGTGAGCCGTTCGATCTGCTCGAACCCGCCGGCCTCGATGAGTTCCTTCTTCACCATCCAGCTCCCGCCGCACGCCAGCACCGGCTTGAATCGCAGGTAGCCGGAGAGGTTCTTCTCGTCGATCCCGCCGGTGGGGATGAACCGGATTCCCCCGTACGGGGCGGAGACCGCCTTCAGGTACGAAAGCCCGCCGCTCGGCTCCGCAGGGAAGAACTTCACCACTTCCAGCCCCAGGTCGAGCGCGGCCTCGATCTCTGTGGGAGTGACCACACCGGGGGTGACGGGAAGACCGACGCCGAGGCAGTACTCGACGACCTTGCGGTTCAGGCCGGGGGAAACGATGAACTTCGCTCCGCGGTCTGCGGCGGCTTTGGCCTGGTCGATGCTCAGCACCGTACCCGCCCCCGTGAGCATCGAAGGATGCGCGCGGGTGATGGCCGAGATCGAATCGAGCCCCGCGGGGGTGCGGAGCGTCACTTCCACGCAGCCCAGACCGCCCGCCTGGAGCGCCGCGGCGAGCGGGCTGGCGTGGCGGGCGTCGGGGATGACCACGACAGGGACGACGCCGAACGATCCGAGCCGTTGCAGGACGCTGTTCATGGCCGCCTCACCGTTTGATCCTTGCGCTTCCGCCCCCCATCACGTGGCGGAGTTCTTCCATGGTGACCATGCTCGTATCGCCGCGGGTGCTCTGCAGCAGCGCTCCGTGCGCCGCCCCCATCTCCACGCATTCCCGGGGCGTCATGCCGTGGAGCAGGCCGTACACGAACCCGCTGCAGAACCCGTCGCCCCCGCCGACCCTGTCCTCGATCTCGAGATGCTCGTAGCGGCGCGACGCGTGGAAGGCGCCGTCGTAGTACATGATGGCGGACCAGTTGTTCACGAGCCCGCTCTCCACCTCGCGCAGGGTGGTCCCGACCGCCGCGACGTTCGGATAGGCGCGCACCACCTTCTCCACCATCTTCTTGTAGCCCTCCACGGGGAGGGACTTCAGGTGCTCGTCGGTCCCCTCCACCTCGAACCCCAGGACCTTCTGGAAATCCTCCTCGTTGCCGATCAGGACGTCGATGAAGGGGACCAGCCTCCGTGTGATCTCGACGGCCTTCGTGCTGGACCAGAGCTTGCTCCGGAAGTTCAGGTCGTAGCTCACCACCGTGCCCGCCTCGTTGGCTGCTTTCATTGCGACGAGCGCGGTCTCGGCGCAGGTGTCGCTGAGTGCGGTGAAGATGCCGCCGGTGTGGAACCACCGGACGCCGCGGCTCCCGAACACCCGTTTCCAGTCGACGTCCCCGGGCTTCATGTGGGCGATGGCCGTGTGGCCGCGGTCGTACATCGTCACGCTCGGACGAACCCCGATCCCCACCTCGGTGAAGTTCAACCCGATTCGGTCGGCGCGGCCGGCGCCGTCGTAGGGGACCCAGACCACTTCGCTCAGGTCCATGCCGCTTCCACGGGCGTGATTGCGGATGAAGTGGCCGAGAGGATTGTCCACGAGGCGCGACACGAACCCCGCCCGCATCCCGTAGCGCGCCAGGGCGTAGGACACGTTGTACTCGCCGCCGCCGGCGTAGGCTTCGAACACCGGCGTGAGCTCGATGCGCTGGTGTCCCGGCGGGCTCAGTCGGATCATGCACTCTCCCAGCGTCAGGATGTCGAAGGCGGCCTTCTCCGCCGGCTTGATCTTCAGGGTCATGGCGCTTGCTTCCTTTTGCGCGACAGCATCCCGGAATGTCTCATCGTCCGGTCCGACCCCGTCCACCGCCCGCCGCCTCGGCGGCGAACCAGGCAAGCAGGTTACGGGCTGCGACGGCGTTGTCGAACCCCTCCGGCAGCCGTCTGTTGTCCATGTATTCGTTGTAGAGCCACGGGTCCCCGACGGCCACCACCAGCCCCCGGCCCGAGCGTGACAGGGCGATCAGGACGGTGTCGTGTTCGGCCAGCAGGGGGACGGCCGGTGCCGAGAGGGTCATCGTGCAGACCTCTTTGGTGAAGATCTTCCGCACCCCCGCGAACACCGGATGATCGGGGAACAGGCCGGTGGCACCGGCGGAATAGTCCTTCCCCGTCACACGGTGGCGGGAGTCCGGATTGAAGCTGATCCCGAAGCGTGCGGCAAGGATGGTGAAGCGCTCCAGCTCGCAGTTGCCCGCGTCGTTCGCGAGCAACAGGAGGATGCCGCCCCCGTTCACCCACCCTTCGAGGATCGCTGCCGACGACTCGTCCATGAAGTTCGGCGCCTCCGTTTCCTTCGGCGTGTCGGGGTCCACGATCACGACAACATCGCACCCTGCCAGAGCGGCGGGGGATGGCCGCTCTTTGAGGGTGGTGCGGGCGTAGCCGAGCGCGTCGGCGATCGCCGCCAGTTGCGAGTATCCCGAGTCGGCCGTGTCGTCCCAGAGATAGTGGTAAGGGTACGGCGTCCCGTCGTTCGCCCGTTTCCACTCGTTGTTGAACCAGTTGTCGAGTCCGATCGTCAGCCCGGCGGCAGGCGCCGGCCCGCCGGGGCGGGATGTTCCGGGCGGGGGGGCACAGCAGAAGGCCGCCCCTGCGAGGAGCGCAGCCATTGCCACGGCCCGTCCGTACGGTGGGCTCATGGGGTCGTCCTCATGCGCCACGTGCCGCCGGGGATCACCCCCTGCTCCGTCACTTCGTCCACACGCCAGTAATAACGGGTGCCGGGTTTCAGCCTGCCGGTGGGAAAGGAGGCGTCCGCGAGCTCCTTCACGAACGGCGGCGGATCCGCCGTCCCCAGATGCACCCGGTGCCGAACGGCGTTCCTTCCCGGCACCCAGCGAAGCGTCGTCCCTTCCGGGGGGACCCCCGAACGGTCCCGCTGGCCGCCGGGAAGGAAGGCCTCCGGCAGGACCGCGGGCAGCGAGGATTCCGGGTCCCAGCGCCCGTCGAAGGTCCAGCGTGCAGTCACCTGATCGGGCCGCGGCGACCCCTCGGCGTCGTCCAGGTTGTCGGCGAACCAGGCATAGTTGCCGCCGTCACGAGTGCAGTTGTGGAAGTAGTGCCGCGCGCCCCACTGCCATTCCCGCGGGCTCGAAGGCGGACGGTGGAACGGACGGTCGGCCATGCGCTTCGAGAACGAGCAGTCCAGCAGGTACACCTGTGCGTCGAGGTGGTTGCGGCCCAGCGGGAATCCCGGGATGCCGTCGAACCTGCTCGAGCGGATCACGAATTTCTGCTCTCGTGCTCCGCTGCCGTCATGCCAGATCGAAGCGCTCGGACGGTTGTGCCCGAAGAATTCGGAGTGCGTCACGTAGCACCAGCCGCGCGGACAGACGAAGTCCACCCACCCCTCGAAGAAACAATCGGAGTGGTAGTACATCCCATTGTCGCGGTTCCAGAGACTGAGTGCATCGCCGCCGTCCGAGACGACCGCGCACCGCAGGAGGACGATGCGGGTCCCGGCGCCGCGGATGGCGAACTGGTGCTTGTTGAAGACCTGGTGTTTCCAGCCGTAGTTGTTGTAAACGGTCAGGTTCGCCAGGGTGACGTCGGTGACGCCGGTGTCGATGTTCACCACGCCCGATCCCCAATCGCTTCCGCCGTGCGCACTGTTCCACTCCTCCCGGAGTTCTGCGAACACGATCCGCGTGCTGTCGCGGTTCTCCCCCACGATGGCCACGCTGTCCCGGCGGATCCAGACCTTCTCGTTGTAGACGCCGTTCCGCACGTAGATCAGCACAGGGCTTGTCGAGGGCGCCAGGAAATCGAGGGCAGCCTGGATGGAGCGGAACTGCCCTCCGCCCTTCGCATCCACGACGATGTCAGCCCGTTCTCCCGCATCCCCCGCTCCGGCCGGAGCGCGGAGAAGCGTCGAGCCCGCGAGGAGCACGGCGGGGAGGAGCGGAGGCCGTTGACGGAGGAAGCGGGGCATTGCGTCGGTCATTCCTTCAGGGCCTTCCCCCGGCCGGCCCGCGGACGCAGGTGTCGCGCAGCACCAGCTGGGTCGGGAGGATCACATGGTGCTCCCGCGTGACGTCGGGGTGGGCGATATTCTCGAGGAGGATCTGCACCGCCCGCGAGCCCAGCTCGCCGGCCGGCTGCTTCACGACGCTCAGTGCAGGCGAGAGGAACTTGCCCGCATCCGGGTCGCCGAAGCAGATGAGGTCGACGTCCTCGGGGATGCGGAAACCCAGCTCACGGGCCGCCTCCATGATCCCGAGCGCCACCGGGTAGGTTATGGCCAGCAGCGCGTCCGGCATGGTCCCCTTGGCATGCAGGTGGCGCAGCCCTTCGTACCCGTCTGCATGCGCATACCCGCCGTCGAGGATCCACGCGGGATTGACCTCGAGGCGGTGCGCGCGAAGGGCCTCCTCGAACCCGAGGCGCCGCTGCTTTCCGATGTTGACCGCCGGGTTTCCTCCGACGAGACCGATCCTCCGGTACCCCACCTTGATCGCCTGTTCGGTCGCCTGGTAGGCGCCGCCCCGGTCGTCGCACAGCACGGTGCTGATGCCGTCGATCGCCGGTTCGGGACTCCGGTCCACGAAGACCATGGGGATGCCGAGCTCGCGGATGCGGGTGAACTGCTCCAGATCGGTGGTGGACTGGGTGATGGAGATGATGATCCCGTCCACGCGCATCGCAACGAGCGTCTGCAGGTGCTTCCGTTCCCGCTCCGGATTCTCCTGCGAGACGGTGAGGATGACCTCGATGTTCTGTTCGAACGCCGTGTTGTACGCGCTCTCGATGAGGGAGCTGAAGAACGAGTGGGCGATCTTCGGCAGCACCACCCCGATCATGTTCGAGCGGCGGGCGGAGAGGCTGCGCGCAATGATGTTGGGGGTGTAGCCGAGCTTCGCGGCCACCTCGGTGACCCGGCGGGTCATGT
>Ga0114939_10002039_pt1 | contig 15461 bp, 12 predicted proteins | sample AshMeaCrysSpring_FD_87196 | JGI IMG/M metagenome (GOLD analysis project Ga0114939, IMG submission 87196) | Groundwater microbial communities from Big Spring, Nevada to study Microbial Dark Matter (Phase II) - Ash Meadows Crystal Spring | ecosystem: Environmental > Aquatic > Deep subsurface >... | reverse complement strand
CGTGATCCAGACATTGGAACCGATCACGCAGTCGTGTCCGATCACGGTTCGCCCGCCAAGGACCGTTGCATTGGCATACAACACCACGCGATCTTCAATCGTCGGATGACGCTTGTGTCCACGGATCAACTGACCGTCCCCGTCCGTGGGAAAGCTCAGTGCCCCCAGCGTGACCCCTTGATACAGTTTGACCCGCGTGCCGATCACGCACGTTTCACCGATCACCACGCCCGTCCCGTGGTCGATGAAGAACGAGGGCCCGATCTGGGCTCCGGGGTGGATGTCGATCCCCGTTTGCTTGTGCGCCCATTCGGCCATCATTCGCGGAATGAAAGGAACCCCCAGCAAATGCAACTGGTGGGCGATCCGGTGAATGGTTATCGCTTCCAGCCCGGGGTAGCAGAAAATCACCTCATCAATCGTCTGACAGGCTGGGTCGCCATCGAACGCAGCCTGCACATCCGTGGCCAGGATCTTCCGCAAGTCAGGGATCCGCTTCAGCAACTCCACGGCCATCGCCTGACCCTTGGCCTCATAGTCGACCTGTGAGAAGCAGTCGCCCATCTTCTTCCGCACCCGGTCGTCATGCTGCAGCGCACGACCGATCTGCGTCGTCAGTCGGTCATGCAACTGATCGACCAGACTGCCTACATAGAAACCGACGTTGCCACTGTGCAGACCGACGCGCCGTCGAAAGCCGGGATAGATGATGTCGGTCAGATCCGCCAGACAATCGATGACCGCTTCATAGCTGGGCAGCGGACAGTGACCCAGATGATTGATTTTGTCGTCACGCGTGTAAGTCGCGACGATCGCCGCGGTCAACTCTGGCAGCTGCTCTTTCAATCGAACGTCGGAAGCCATGACTGCAATACTCGCAAGTGCCGCCTCGCCCACGAATCTGCTCGGCGATCAAACGCCATGACGGATCTGGCTGCCCGCCGCCTGGAAGCGAAGAGCCCGCTCTGCATAGAGCCTAGCGGACGAGACGGGCGACCACGAAGCGACCCTGATCGCCCCGATCTGCTCGCCGTTTCCCGCACATCCTCTCGGCAGGAAATCTGCCAGGGGACGGGACGGTTCATGCGGCTTCCAGGTTCAGAGTCGGTACTACGCAATGCGAAGTACCGACTTTGTGGATCCGCCTTGCCGCGGTCGAGCACCCTGATGGGCTTAGTAGCCAATCGATGGGGGGCAACCGTTCAGAAAGTCGCGCGGGCCGCGAACGGTGTAGTACGGGTACGCGACTTGGGCTGTCTGTGGGCCCGGATTGGTCGGCTGGGCGTGCTGATTGACCAAATGCCCGTAGCTCAAATGGCTTGCATAGTCGGTCGCACCGCATTGCCAGCGCAACGGGCCGGGTCGGCATCCGACGGCGGTGCCCTGCGCCCAGCCGCAGCCACATCCGTCCCCATGGTGGCCCAGCACGCCGCCGTGCCCGAGCACTCCGCCGCCAGGCTGGCACTCGTTGCAGCGGTTGCAATCTTTGCATCCGCCGTGCAAGCCCGCGCAGCCGGTCAGGCCGACCAAACAAAATCCCATCGAGGCGACCAACAGCAAACTCTTCATGTCCGAATTCCCCTCAACGCGTCGAGCTTTTCGGTCGCCCACGACCGCGCTCGCCGGCGCTGCCGACGACGTCTAGCGTGGGGAATCGGCCATGAAACCCACAGGCATTCAACGAATCGTTAGGACCCTTGCGATCGGCCGGGAATCCTGTCGCTACAGTTTGCGCAGCTTCGCAGGACTGCCGATCAAGGGACTCGATGGACCCAATCGAGGTCGTTCCTGGGACGGGGGACGGCTGTGTTGGCCTAGACGTCTGGGCCGCAGACCCGCTATTCCACGCGACCGCTTCGGGGGAGTCGGGGTTCCATTTGCCGGAGAATTGCGGATGCCTTGCCGTCCGACATTAGCGTTGTCGCTGATCATCATGATCAGCTTGCCGGCCTTAGCGCAGATCGGCATAAACGAGCCAGCTACTCCGTCGACTCGCACGGCCACGCTGAAGGGTCAGTTGATCAACGGGCTCAAGGCGACGCGGCCCGAGGAGCGCGAATGGCTGGCACAGATCGTGGTGCTGGTCGACAACGGTGAATTGGGACGCGATCTGGTGAACGCCGTCTTCAAGTGGGCGAGGCGCCGTTCACCCAAAGCACCCTTCCCGCACTACGAACGTGGGCTCCGCGTTCTGGCCATGAAACGCGGCGTCGAACTGCCGCCGTTCGAGTACCGCTTGGCCGCAGAAGGTGGGCAAAGCGTTTCAAACCCCGTCACGCCGCGCTAGACAGTCCCCGCCTCGCGGGCTCGACCGCATCCACTTCGCCTCTCCAGGCCGTTTCGGCCTGGCCGTTCTGAGCGCCCGTGCACTCGCGGCTTTCCTGTCGTCCGCAATCGCGGACCGACCGATCCACGAGCCTGAGCCCAGCTGCGCTTCGATGAAAGCTCGACGAGTCGCCCGCCGATGCGGCAGTTACTCTGCAAAAGCCTACGAGAATCTTAGCAGCAGCTCATTTTCACCCGCCGCAACGAGCATTCGTGTCGGAATATACTAATTGCATTCCCATGACTTTCTCCTGATCCGTCTGGAGTCTTCGATGATCCGTCCCCTGGTGACCTGCTGTGCCTTGCTTATTGTCCTGTCGAACAATGCCTTCGGTCAGCTGGCGCCGAGTCCAGGACCCGAGCATAAGATCCTGCAAGATGACGTGGGAACGTGGGAAGCCACGATGAAGCTCTGGATGGCTCCGAACACGGATCCCGTCGAAGCCACCGGCGTCGAGGAAAACAAGTCGATCAACGGTGGTTTCTGGGTCGTGCAGAACTATTCCGCGAACATTCTGGGCCAGGCGATGACCGGGCATGGAATGACAGGATATGACCCGCAGACGAAGAAGTTTGTCGGTGTTTGGACGGATTCGATGAGCCCTCACATGATGAAGATGGAAGGGACTTACAACGCGGATACGAAGACGATGGAAATGACCTACAAGGGCTTCGACACGCTGACCAATCGCGCGATCGAGGGCAAGGCCACCACGCGTTGGATCGACCAAGACACGCGACTGATGGAAATGTGGGCGCCCGCTCCTGGATCGAACGAAATGTTCAAGTCGATGGAGATCTCCTACAAGCGAAAGAAGTAGTGCGGCCTGACGAACTGGCGCGCATCGGGTGTCAGCCCGCTGTTTCCCGGTCCCTCCAACTGTTTCTTGCGCCCACAACGGGGAACACCTGTCGCGGCGCGCGGATCAAGTCCATCAACCGGCCCGACGTTCTTTGCGCGGCGGGCGTATTGCAGGTCGATTGAAACCGGGAACGGACGACACCCGGCATGCCTTGGATCCCCAACGAACGCACACCACCTCGTGAACGGTCACATCGTGATTGGAGCCAGGGGTGCCGATCGCAGGTAGTAAATAACCAAAACCAAGAAAAGCATCACGAGCAGGAGAGCCAGTGCGGTCAGGCAGCCCAGTCCCATGTGAGTGCCCGGCGCAGATTGCTTCCACGGAGGAACCGCCTGCGGAGCGAATCTTGTTGAAGGTGTCGCGCCGCGGTGCCAGCGTTCGGCGCGATCCGCTTCGGAACGATGGGCGAGGATGGCGCACCCCGCGACCAGGAGCAACGGGATCAGCAGGCAGCCACCCACGTAGCCGGCTAGCGATAGATTCAGGTCGCCGCGGGTCAACTGCTGCGCGATCTGCGCAATCGAATCGAGCGGCTGCGGAGTCCAGCCGACTCCCCATGCATGCGTGAACCGGCCGACGGCACTGCCGCCTGCGGCGGCGTAACCCACGGCGCCGCCGCCCACGGCGATCAAGCCGATCGCGGCACCACCCAAAGCAAGCGTGCCAAGTGCACCGCCTCCAACAGAGAGGCCAGTGCCGATCGCGGCGCCGCCAAGTGCGAACAACATTCCAAATGCAACGCCGCCCAACGTGACGGCACCAAAGCTCACTCCGCCGACCGCCAGCAATCCGTTGGCCACTCCGCCCAATGCAATCAGCCCGACGGCCACGTCGCCGATCGCGATGATCCCCTTGGCGACTCGTTTCTTGCCGGTGCTGGGGTCGATTCCGGTGGCGATGCACACCAGGGGGACGCCCCACAGGTGGGCTCGACTTCGCCATGCATAACCACCACGTGCCATGTAGCGAGGGTCGACAAAACGTTGCGATCCCGGATCGGTTGCATATGGTGCAACACGCGAGAGATCGGATAAGTCGCTCTGCACTTCGCAGGCCCACTGGTAACGCCGATCAGGTTCACGTTCCAAGGTCCGCAATACGACGCGGTCGATTCGTGGATCGATCGAAGCCGTGGAGGAAGGAAGGGCGAAGTGGCCCATCGGCACCTGCCCCGTAAGCAGTTCGTAGAACACGACCCCCAGCGAGTAGATGTCAGCGCGATGATCAATCGTCCGCGCATCGAATTGCTCGGGGGCCATATACCGCATCGTCCCCATCCGCACGCCGGTTGCTGTCAGTGAAGCGTCTTGGGGATCAAGATCGACCAGCTTGGCGAGGCCAAAGTCAGTGACCTTAACCTGACCGCTTGTACAGAGAATGATGTTTTCCGGTTTGATGTCGCGATGCACGACTCCCTGTTGATGAGCGTATTGCAGTGCAGCGCAGATCTGTGACACGATCTGCAACGCGGTCGCAGCATCAACCGATCGCACCGTGATGGCGTGTCGGAGCGTCACGCCTTCGATCCACTCCATCACGATATAACACCAGCCGTCAGCGACCCCTGCCTCGAAGATCTTCACGATGTTGGGGTGGTCAAGCCGAGCAAGCGCACGAGCCTCCCGTCGAAAGCGCTCCACGAACTGTGGGTCTGCGGAAAGGTCTTCTGGAAGGACTTTGACCGCGACGGGCCGTTCGAGTTCGCGTTGACGCGCTCGGTACACAGCCCCCATCCCGCCCTGCCCGACCAGCTCGTGAAACTCCAGCGCCGGCAGGTGAGTTTGCAGTTCGGCGATCGGGGGCACCCGGAACTTGCCTCCCGACGGCAACGGCAGCGTTGCCGTCTCCGGCTCCAGTCCCATCCGCAGCAGGCAGGCCGGGCAATAGGTCTGCTCCGCGTTCCCGTAGATCAGTGCTTGACATTGCCGGCAGCGATGCATCGATGGCTCCTCCCAGCTACCTCTACACGCTTTCAGGCCAAGCGTTACAGTTTTTTTCGGATGCCGGCTATCTAACCGCCGCGAGCAGGGCGCGGAGTTCCTCCTCGAGTTCCTCGTCGGATTCAACGGTCCGGCGGACTTCTTCGCGCAAGGCCTCACCGAACCGTCGCCGTAAGCGGTGGATGGCCACGCGGAGCGCGCCTGGAGTCATCTGCAGCTGGCGTGCTACGGTCTCCGTCGAGGGGGGCTCGTCACAGGGAGCCAGGAACGGACGAAGCGCGGCGAACCATTGAGGATTGCCCGCGTTTGCGTATTCGGAGGCCAACCGATCGAGGGCGGTATCGATCACCGCCAGTGCCCACTGCCGCTGGAAAAGTCGTTCGGGGGTTTCCTCGTCAATCGGTTCGCGACCGTACCGCTGTTCGGCGCGTTCTGGATCGAAGTCGATCGACAAAAGCTGCCGCCCGCCTCCCCGCCGCGCCGTCCGCTGGGCCCGGGATTGGTTGGCGGCGTAGTTGCGGCAAGCGGTCAGCAAGAACGACCGAAATCGGCCGCGTCTTGGATCCGCGTGCTGCAATCCCTCGCGGGCCAGCAGATCGGCGAAGAACCCTTGAACGAGGTCTTCCGAGGCATGCGGATCGTGCCCGCTCCGTCGCAGGAACGCGTACAGCGGGTACCAGTACTGCTGGCACAACTGCTGGCGGGCATTGCGGCCGGAGCTGTCGTCCTTGCTGGCTTGCCACACTTTCGACCAGTGGGTGGTCGCAAACGATGGCCGATCGCTGTTCATGGGGACAGGTCGTTTCTCATTCGGACGAGCCAGACGCAGCCGGTCCGTCAATTGTCAGCGGTCTAATGCCGGGGCCGCAACTGATAGAACAGTGCTTTCTTTTGATCTGGCAAGGCATAGTCGAAGCCGCAGTGGATCAAGAACGAATCGGAAGCACTGATCGCCATCACCTCCATCACGCCCACGTCGCGCGCCCGTTCAATGACGCGGTGGATCAACTCCCGCCCGATCCCCAGCTTTTGAAATCCATCACGAACCGCCAGACTCTGCACCTCTGCCAGCTTACGACTGTAGATCTCCACCGCGGCAAATCCCACCAGTTCGCCATTCGCCTCGGCGACAAACCCATGCCGTGTCAGTTCAGCCACTTCCTCCAGACTGCGACGGAGCAACTTTCGCTCCTGCACGTAAGGCTCCAACAGCTCCATGATGGCCGATGCATCTTCACGCAGCGCTTCGCGGATCGTGATCTGTGGAAGTGAGTCGTGACCGGTAGACATCGACGGATTAGATCCAGGTGCGGTGAAACGAAGTGTCAGTAGGAAACAATCGGGATGGCGCTGCTTGGACGTGTCAGTCGTTTTACGATGTACACGTCGATTCGATCACGCGGTGGTACAAGTCAGTTCCTGCGGTCAGTTGTTCCAGGTCGATGAACTCGTCGGCGGTATGAGCCTGAGCGATATCGCCGGGCCCCATGATCACAAGATCCGTCAATTCCTGGAATAGGCCAGCGTCGGTGGCATAACTGACCGTGCAGGGTTTCGGCTGGTTCGCCAACTGACACGTCCGCACGACGCTAGGGCGATCCGGTTCGACCCACACGGGACCGCAACCTTCACGGACTTCCACCTCAATTCCCAGTCGCTGGGCCGTCTCTGCGGCTTCGGCCAGCAGTTCCTTACCGTCGCAATCAACCATCGGGCGAATCGACACCCAGGCATGGCAGATCGCGGGCGTGATATTGTGCGGCGATCCACCGTCGCTGACGCCGAAGTTCCAACTCAACGTCGGCGGATCAAAATCCAGGTCGCGGAGGCCGGGGTCTGATTCGCAGCGGAAGTGCAGTTCGCGGAGCTTGTCCAGCAGCGGCACCATGGCCAGGTTCGCGTTCAGTCCCAGCGTCGTGCTGCTGTGGGCAGCACGGCCGTGACTGGTGAAATCCAATCCACAAATGCCTTTGTGGGCATGCACGACGCGAAGACTGGTGGGCTCACCCACGATACTCAGCGGCTGAGTGGCGACAATCGCCCGATAGGCGGGGCTATGCTGGACCAGGTGTCGGGCCCCGCGAAACCCAACTTCTTCATCGGCCGTGCAGACGATCCACAGGGGTTGTACTTGTCGCGGCTGCGGCAGCCGGTCCGCGGCGGCGAGAAAACATGCCAGCGAACCCTTCATGTCACAACTGCCTCGGCCATACAGCCGAGCGTTATCGATCGACGGTTCGAAAGGTCCTCGTCCGGTGGGGGCTCGCCAATGCTCGGCAGGCACGACATCCACGTGGGCGAAATAGGCCAAGCCCTTGCCGGGGGCACCGTCGAGTGGCCCGCGCCGCGCGACCAGATTGAGCTTCGCCGTACCTCGCGGATCAAGATAATCTGTCCGCTCGATCTCAAAGTCGCGTTCCCGCAGCCAATCCGCCAACCAGTGAATGATCTCCGCATTGCTGGAGCTACTGACGGAAGGGAACCGAATCAACTGCTCTGTCAGCTCGAGCGCGCTTGTCATCATCGCTCCGTTCGTCGAGCCTGATAGACGGCTGGCCAGATAGGTACAAAGCCACGGTACGGGGGAGTGCTGGGAAAAGGCTAGCCGCCAGAAGTCTGAGTCGATCCGAAAAAGTTGTCTACAACTGCCGCAACTCCCGCGATTTCGACCTCGGACGATGCGTCGGCAGCCTCTTGCCATTGCTGAAGGGCTGCACGCCCTGCCGCCGGATCTTCACTGGCAAATCGCATCAGTACATAGGCTGCCCGGTAAGCGCGCGAGGTGGGATGTTCGGTATCCAGCGACTTCGCAGCCAGGACATCCGCAACGCCCAATTTCAAAGCGCTGCGGGACAATCGTTGTTGACGTCCGTCGATCTTGATGATGATTTCGTCGTTCGTCTTTTCAACCAACACAAACTCTCTGCCGCCCACCTGCAGCGGCTCAGCGATGCCCCACTTCGCCAAACCGTCTTCGATGGCGTCGGCGTAGACGTTCGCATAGGTCGCAATCCGCTTGATGGCGTCGACCAATTCGCGCTGCTCCGGATTGAGCGATGGACGGGGTGTTTCATCGATCGCTTGCAGGGTTGCGGCGATGTCGCGGGCCTTGATGCGATCTCGAATCAAGGCCAGCGCTTCGGCTGCCTGGGCCGACATTTCGTTCGATGGCCCGTCAGTCGGCCGGCTCTCATCGGTCATCTGCATGTCGGGTTGGTCCGACTCACCGGTGGACGAGGCCGACGACGACATGCCCTCATCGGCCTGTTCCGACGGGTTGGCGTTCGCGGAGGCCGTTTGCGGATTTGCCTGGTCCGCAGGGTTCCTTGCTTCTTCTGACGGCGGTGCGGCCGCATTTGCTGTTTCCCGCGCGCGAAGCGCATCCCAAGCCGCCTGATCGGGAGCCTCGTCAGCGGCTTGGTTCGAGGAGGCTTTGTTCAAAGAGTCAGCAGGCGGGCGTTGCGTTCGGGAAGACTCCCGCTGTCCGGAATGTTGGATTGAGGGACTGTCCAGGTTGGCGACGGCAACCTGCGTCCGTCCATCGCGGTCCATCAACAGCTTGATCGCATACAGCAGTCCGCCGAACAGACCAGCGATCAACAGGCCCATGGTGAGCGCCGGCAGCAAGGACCGTCGACGGCGCACCAGCGCTTTCGGCGGCGTGAAGGGAGGGATTTCGGATGGTGTGGTCTTCGGATCCGAGGTGGGCGTGAAGAGTCCCTGCAAAACCTCCTGCGAAGGGAGTGAAGCTCCGACGGGTGTCGGATGAATGTCCAGATTCGACGACGGATCGGCCGGCGCCCCGCTCGCTGGACTCGGCTTCATCGGCAACGGCGCAAACGGGTCGCCCTCGGGTAGCGAACGAATCGGCGCGGCGGCCTGGCTTGAATTCGGCGCGGGAGCCTTGCGAATGGCAGCCGTCACTTCCCGTTTGGCGGTTTGGAACGCCGCAATCACCTCACTCCACGCGTCCGCATCGAAGGCGGACCGATTGGCTTGCAGCCACTGTGTGGCATCGCGCAGCGCCTGTTGAATCCGCGCCGCATCCACTTCGTCGTCGTCCAGCCCCAGCAATTCAAACGCGCTGAGCCTGCCGACGGCGGATGGATCCTTGAGCAGCGACTGCCAGGTCTCGAGCGACGACATGCGGCCAGTTCCTCCAACGGGAAAACATCCGTCCAGTGTAGCTCCCCGAACCTCAGGGCTTGCGCGGTCTGCTTTCTGCCGAAGAATCCCTTCCACAGCGATGCTCGGAAGGCTCGGGGCCCCCCCTGAGGTCACAGACGCCTACCGTCTCCGTCAGGTTCCCGCCGTGGACCTCGACCAACGGCTGGCCACCCAGAAGGCGATCGCGGAGCCCAGCAGGGCCAAAAGCGCACCAGGAGGCACCTCGTATCCGAGCTGTTCGGGGATCCAGAACACAAGCCAGAGGCACAAGCCGACGATCATGGCCGCGATCCCCGCCGCTCCGCCAGCCTGCCGCAAGTACAGACCTCCGAGCAACGGGACGAGCAAGGTGGCCATCGGTAATGAATAGGCATCCTGCAACAACTCAAAGGCATTGCGGCCCGTGTAGACAAGAGCACAACTGATGGCAGCGATCACCAGCACACAGTATTGGTTCAGGCGGACATCGCCGGATCGCGCCGCCCACCGCCGGGGAAGCAGGTTTTGCGCAAGCAGTCCCGCCGGTGCCAGAATCGCGCTGTCGATCGTACTGAGCACGCAGGACACGACGGCCAGCACGAAGATCACTTGCAGCGGCGGGCTGAGAATCACGGTGGAGATCTGACCGATGACATTGCCCACGGCCGGGTCTTTGAGCAAGGATCGGCTGGCGATCGCCAGCAGGACCGGGATAAAGCCGAGTGTCAGATAGCCGAAGCCTGCCAGATAGCAGGCCCACCGCGCTTGAATGGCGGAACGTGTGGAGAGGGTGCGTTGCAACAGATCCTGGCCAGGAAGATTGCCAAGTGCACCGATCGCGAGCAGCTCGGCCGAAGCTAGCCAGCCGATGGCGCCGCCTTCCGGCAACAGCGACCATGTCTGGGCATCGACGGTGCGCCATGGTTCCACTCCGGCCTGCCACACCACCATCACCAGCATCAGGATCAGTCCGGTCAGCAGCAGGAGCAGTTGCACGGCGTCCGTCAATGCGACCGACCACATGCCGCCAAGCAACGTGTAACCAGTGCCCAAGATGGCGACCAGCGGCACTCCCCAGCCGGCTGGCAATCCGGTGGCATGTTCGATGAAAGGTCCCAGCAGTGCGAACTGCGCGGCGACCCATCCAAAGTAAGTGGGTACCAGGAGTGCGGCGCTGAGCCGACCTGTGCGAGGCGTATATCGCATTGCGAAGTAGTCGGAAACCGTCAGTGCTCCGGTTTCCCAAAGCGGGACGGCCACCAGCCATCCCGCGAGCAGCAGGCACAATCCGGCGCCCAACGGATCTTTGAGGATGGCGTGCAGGCCCGATTCTGCCACCTCATCGCTGACGTTCAGCAGTGTCTCCCCGCCGTACCAGGTCGCCAATAAAGTAAACCAGGCTAAGGAAAGAGGCAGGCGTCGTCCGGCAACCAGAAAGTCCGCGGCGGTTTGATTGCGGCCTTGAACGCCCAACGCCAACGCGTACATCACGACCATGTAAACAATCAACGCCAGACTGATCGCTGCCTGCTGTGTCATTCGATAGAACCTCCTCTGCAGCAATCGCTGCTATATGGTTTCCCGGAAAAGGACAGAACACGTGTCAAATTGTCAGCCGCCCGCGTGTCGGCTGCGCGAAAGATGAGGCCGCCACCGAGCGGATACGGTCTCAATGGACGGGCGTGGGGCGACCGCCTGCAGCGGCGCTTGCCGAACACGCATCCAACACCCGCTGCGTGGCCATCGTGACCATGCCCCACGTCGGATCGGTCCGCCCGCTGGCCGCCAGATCAGTGAACCGCCTGACCATGTTCACTTCCTGGGCGCTGGCTTCCCCGTCCGAGTACTCGTCGACCACCTCGCGCTGTGTGTGCCGACGCATGTGGAAGCGACACCCTTCGGATCGAAAGACGTGCTGATGCCGTGAATAGGTGACTTCGTTGCCATAGAACGGCAACACAAAGTCCTCCAGCAGCACATTGCCGCGCTGGCATGTGATCACGGCCGTCTGCTGGATCTCAGTTAGAAAGCTGCAGTAAAAGCTTGCCGACACGCCGTCCGCGAAAAACAGCTCCGCCGATAGTTCACCGGGCACGGGTCCTGAACCGCCTTCGCCAGTCAGCGCTGTATGGGTATGCGCAATCACTTGACGTGGCAACTGGTAGTCGAGCGCCCATAACGTGAAGCGGATGTTGTACCAGCCAAGGTCGCCCAGACAACCGTGCGGTTCCAGCTGTTTCTGCACGCGGATATTGGTTCGCCGAAATTCGTCATCACCCAGGAAAGCAAACGCACTGTGGATGTGGCGAATCGGGCCGATTTCGGTGAGCGTTTCCCGCAGCCGCCGCAGCCGCTGGCTGTGCATGAACATCACGCCATCCATGAACTGGACGCCGTGCTGCCCGCAGGCAGTGATCATCTCTTGTGCGTCTTCGGCGGTGATCGCGACCGGCTTCTCGCACAGCACATGTTTCCCGGCAGCGGCCGCCTTCAGCACCCAATTCTTGCGAACCGCAGTCGGCAGCGGGATGTAGACCGCGTCGACATCCTCGCGTTCCAGCAGTGCCTCATATCTTCCCACCGCGATTGGCGGATTGGCGAAGGGAACTTCCGCCTGGCATTCATCGATGTACCTCTGCGCGGCATCCGTTGAGCGGCTCGCGACGGCGGCGACGCGCCCGTTACCGCTCCGCGCGATCGCCTTCCAATTCTTGCGGCCGATGTTGGCCGTTCCCAAAAAACCCCATCGCAACATCGGCGACTCGCGCTCCTGGCTTGTGTCCGTAGAGAATGAAGCACGCTTCGAGCGAACTCTCAGCCGTCACTCGAAGATGTTAGAGGACAATTTGAGCGATGATCGCAACGTCAAACCTGCGTTGGCGGTCAGCTCGCACTCGGTTCCGGATGGACCCAGGGGGCTCGATATACGCGACGCAAACGGGCGTTCGCCTCCGGGTCGCCGACCACTTCGTGCTTGACGGGATCCCACTGCAGGCTTCGTCCTAAATCCATCGACAGATTGGCGAGGATGCAGCTGGCGGTGGAAATGTGCCCCTGTTCGATGTCAGCCACCGGTCGTGATCGTTGATCGACGGCGGCCAGCCAATCCCGCATGTGGCCGCGGATCGCTGAGGCAACGTGGCGCTCGAGGTCCACTTCGTCGCGATCCTCCGGATATTTTTCGTATTCGAACAGGGCTTCGCCGCTGATCCGGTTGCCGTTGCCTTGAGGAATGAACTCGTACTTGTTCACGCTGGCCTTCAACGTCCCTTTGCTGCCGTACAGCACGGCCGCCCAGGGGTATTCGGGGTCAGGCGCCGCGCCCCAAGAGCGGTGCTGCCAGACGATCGGCATGTCCCCATATTCAAACGTCGCCGTTTGCGTATCCGGTGTGTTGGCTTTGACACCCGTCTGCACAAAGATTCCACCCGTGGAACTGATCCGCGTGGGCCAGCCCAGATCGAGCATCCAGCGGACCATGTCGAGCATGTGAACGCACATGTCGCCCAGGATGCCATTGCTGTATTCCATGAAGGCGCGCCATGAGCGGGGGTGAACCAGCTTGTTGTAAGGACGCATCGGCGCAGGCCCAGTCCACATTTCATAGTCGAGCGTCTCGGGGGGCGTTGTATCGGGCGGGTTCTCGGTGGACCGCATGTGGTAATAACAGCACAGCTCGATCATTCCGATATCGCCCAGCAGTCCCTCTCGAACCACGCGATCGCGGGCTTCGATCAGATGCGGCGTGCTGCGCCGCTGTGTCCCGATCTGCACTACACGTCCCGTGCGGCGAGCCGCATCGAGCATCGCCTTGCTTTCGATCACATCGACACTGGTGGGCTTCTGGCAATAAACATCCGCGCCAGATTCCACGGCCGCGATCATCGGCAGCGCGTGCCAGTGGTCGGGCGTTGCAATCAACACGAGGTCGAGATCTTTCTCGGCCAGCATCTTTCGATAGTCGCCATAGGTCCGGGGAGCCTTCTTGGAAGCTTGTCGGGCTGCAATGATTTCAGAGGCGCCTGCCAGCATCTGCTTGTCGACGTCGCAGATCGACACGACTTCCACCGGCTCCACCTGAATCAGGCGCAGCAGATCGCACTTGCCATACCAGCCAGTGCCGATCAACCCAACGCGGCGGGGCTTGGTGGCCTGTGCTGCATAGGCTTTCGAGGCAACCGCTGCCATTGCCGCGGCCGCCGCCGCCGAACCAAGGAAATGTCGCCGATCAAGGTACATGGCTTTCTCTCGCGGTGGACAGAGATAATAGGGGTTGCGGAACTTTGTCAGTGTAAACGATCGCACGATCGTGGATGGCCGGTGACTTCTCCGACGGATCCCGGCGGACCGCCGTCGAGCCGGCAACGAAATTATTGTGATCCGACCCTGAACCTGCTTCGGTCGCCACGGCTCCCTGCCAAGCCGTCCGCGGCGGAGGGCCTCGCTCCATACGCCACGGAGCCCATCGCGGAAGGATGACCGTCAATGAGTGAATCGATCAGCGAGAATCTGACAAGCCGTTTGGAGCCGACTGGTCCGGCCACGGCGGAACTGCCGGTCGCCGGTGCTGACTCACCGATCGCCGTCGTCGGGACGCCTCCGATCCGCCAATCGTTTGGTGAAGAAACCCTGCAGCAGGCGATCAACTGTCGCTTGGCTCCGGGTGTCAACCAGGTGGTGCTGAATCCCGACGCGCATGTGGGCTATGGCGCGCCGATCGGATGCGTGATGGTGTCGCCAACCCACATCTATCCAGGTCCGGTGGGGGTCGACATCAAATGTTCGATGAGCCTGCTGCAGCTGGAACTTGATGCGGAGGAACTGCGTCAGCGGCCCATTCGCCGTCGATTGATCGACGCGATCTGTCGCCGGATTCCCACGGGCCCCGGTCGTGGTGCGCGGCATGCCCCCGAGGGCCGCGAACTGACGCGAGCGATCGGCTATCAGGCGGCGACCACAGGCGCCAGCCCGGCCGTGCTCGATGCGCTGGGCATTCCCGTGGCATGGGCCGGGCATTGCGAGGATGCGGTTCACCACCCGCCCCTGGACTGTCCGCTGACGCTCGACGCCCGCCTGGATCAGCTGCTGGAAGCTGGCGCACTGCGCAACTTCAACGATCAGGCTCAGCAGCTGGGCAGTTATGGCGGTGGCAATCATTTCGGAGAGTGCGAAATCGTCCGCTTTGCGGATGACCCGCGATTGGCAGAGATCGCGCAAGGTTTCGGCCTCCGCGCTGGACAAGTCGCATTCTTGAGCCACTGCGGATCGAGAGGGTTTGGCTACACCTTGGCACAAGGTCAGTTTCGCGCGCTCCGCGAGCAGTTCGCGCGCAAGGGGCGGCCCTTGCCCGCAGGGGATCGGGATCTGGTTTACGCCGAGCTGGGCACCGAGGAAGCCAATCGCTACCTGTGCGACATGTGTCTGGGTGCCAACTTCGCCACCGTGAATCACCTGCTGATCAATCAGCTCGTGCTCGAGGCATTCTCCGACGTGTTTCCCGGGATCCGCGGCGAGCTGATCTACTTCATCAGTCACAACATCGCACGCCGCGAGCACCTGGACGGGCAGTGGCAATGGGTCCATCGCAAAGGGGCGACGCGCGCGTTCCCGGCAGGCCATCCGGAGCTCGCGGGCGGCCGCTTCGCTCAGCTCGGACACCCGATCTTGCTGCCAGGCAACCCTGCAGCCGGTTCGGCCGTGATGGTCGCTGCCCCCGGTGCGGCTCGGTTTGCCTACAGCATCAATCACGGCGCGGGAAGACAGATGAGCCGCGGGCGAGCACGGCGCGAGTTGGATCAAGCGACGATTGACCGCGAGTTGCTGGACCTCGATGTGCTGACCAACTGCCGAGCCTATCCGCGCGATGAGGCGCCCGCCGCGTACAAGGATTTCAACGAAGTACTGAGGAGCGTGGAGCTTGCCGATCTAGCGCATGAAGTAGCGCGATTGCACGCGATCTTCGTCATCAAAGATGCCGGACCGGCGGACGACTGAACGCCAGAAGCACCCGGTCAACCATCTGCAACCTGCGCATATGCGGGTCAGTGAATCGTGCGCCCGCAGCGCTCCAGGATCGACCTGATGCACCGGCACGTGCCCTCCGGCACCAACGCGACGCGCCAGCGAGTGATCATGCCCGCAGCGCGAGCAAGGGCCAACCGGCCAGCGAGTGCAACAGCTCCGG
>Ga0114939_10002037_pt1 | contig 15468 bp, 5 predicted proteins | sample AshMeaCrysSpring_FD_87196 | JGI IMG/M metagenome (GOLD analysis project Ga0114939, IMG submission 87196) | Groundwater microbial communities from Big Spring, Nevada to study Microbial Dark Matter (Phase II) - Ash Meadows Crystal Spring | ecosystem: Environmental > Aquatic > Deep subsurface >... | reverse complement strand
TTCCCTTGAAATAATATAAGATGAATTATCCTCAAAACTATCGTAAGTGTTGGGGTATAGTTTGCTGTTTTCAGATTAGATTGTTTTCAGATTAGATAAAGAGTTATAAGTAGGTGGGCGGGAAAATTTACAACTATATAACGAAATGTAAAAACTTTGGAATCCGCTCGTAGTTGCGCTTTAGCGCTCTTAACACTAACAAAGCAAGTGTGGTTTATTTCCGCCCACCTACTTAACTGATTAAAAAACTTGATATAAAGAAATTAAAAAAAATGTTTTACGATTTTAGCAATTGCTAAGAGGTAAACATTTTCAGTTCATCTGGGTTATTGAAGATTAATTTTAAAAATTAGTCCATCTATATAGTCCATCTATTATCGCTACAGAATACTTTAGAAGCAGAGGTGTAAAATGGTTGCTAATGTATTTGATGCCGCTTTTTATGCTGCTAAGAATGCGGACTTAGGAAGGGCAGGTTTAACAACAGAAGCTCAATTATCACAACATTTTCAACAATTTGGATTAGCTGAAGGCAGAGCATTTTCGCCCTATGTAGATTTAAAGTTTTATGGTTCTTGTAATCCAGACTTGGCTGCCGCAGGACTTACAAGCAATGCACAACTTTACGAGCATTTGACTAACTTTGGCATTAGAGAAAAACGTGTAATTTCTCCTTTTGTTGACCTGGGATTCTATGACGCAAATAATACAGATTTAGCTGCTGCTGGTTTAACAAATGGCGAACAACTTTTTGACCATCTAAAGCAGTTTGGCGCCAGGGAAGAAAGAAGATTTTCACGTAATTTTAGTGCTGATGTTTATTTTGCAGAGAATCCAGATATAGAAATTTTCTATAACGGTGATGTTGAGCAAAGTTTTAGACATTTACAATTATTTGGCTTAGATGAAGGGCGCCGCTTTGCATCTAATTTTGATGCCAGCGTTTATGCAGCTAGTAATCCAGACTTAGGAGTGGCTGGTATTACAAACGTTAGAGATTTATTATCACACTTCATCAAATTTGGGCGTGGAGAAGGGCGCCAGGGGGCAAATGTCATTATTGGTGGTGCTGGTGATATTTTAGAAGGCACAAATCGTCAAGAGACTTTTAGGTTAGTTGGTGCTGGAGCGACAATCAACAATTTTGGTATTGCAGCTAATAACACTGATACCATAGAAATTTTCACTGCGGAACCACTTACCTTCTTAGATGGTGTTAGCCGTTTCTTGCCTTTAATACAAAATATCGAGGGTGGTGGAGTTAGACTTCTGTCACCAACTCCTGATGGTTCAGCAACATTAACAAATAATTTTGCAACAATTAATGGTTCTGGAGTAACAGCGGGCGCCTTAGCAAATAGTCCTGAATCATTTAGATTTGCTTCTGCTGGTAATGTGGTAACAGAGTGGAATGAACTCGCCTTTGACGCTGCACGCATTGCTGGTGTACCTCCTGCAGCTTCAACTCGTTACTTTGCCATTGTACAGACTGCAATTAATGATGCTGTTCAAGGGATATTAGATAATCCAAATCGGAATACTTATCTACAAAGTATTGGTAGGGTATTGCCAACTCTAGCTGCAGGAATTGGAAGAAATGATGCAGTTGCATCTATCGCCGCAGCAGCAGCAGCAGAAAGGGCGTTAAATAGATTATTTACAGACCCCGATAGTCCAGTAATTTTTAACTTCCCAGCCGGTGGAAGTCCTACAGCTAGAACCTTCACTCCTATATCTGATATTGATGGTACTGCTCAAGAGATTAGAACATACTTCCCCAGAATATTTAGAGACGCTTTAGAAGATACTATTCGTCGCTTTAGTGGTGTTGGTCAAGCTGGAGTTGATGCTGCACGGGCTTTTGGTGAATCAATTGGTCAAGCGATTATTGATGAACGTGCCAATGATGGCGCCTTTAGAAATGAAGCTGGACAAAGAGTTAATCCAGCTGCGTTAGCAACTGAATATTTGGATGGTATTGAGTCTCAAGAAAACTTAAATGAAGTGGGTGGACAAGACCAGCAAGGCATTAGTCCTGATAATGACGCTAGTGGCGGTTCACTTCTAAATGACGGAACTGTTGGCAGAAATAGTAATGGTAGCAATGTCACTCCCGGTGCAGCCATTAAGACTCGTGATTCCAGTGGAAATATTGTTATTAACGGCACTGCTGCAACAACACCTGGTGCTTGGAGAAGAGGGGAAGATACCTTACAAGCCAATGGTCAATTTGCTGGCTTAGCATCTATTGAAGTTGCTGATATTAATAAGGCTTGGGTATTACCTTCAACAAACTTCTTTAACGATAATGTACTACCTCCTCCAGCTTTAGATAGCGATCGCTATCGTAATGATGTAGCTGAAGTCTACGCAGAAGGTAGCATTCTTGATTTACCACAATATAGCGCCAATGCACAGGTAACTGTGGCTAACCGGACAACTACATTAAATGGTGAAACAAGTTTTGCAACTGGTGCATTAGGTAATGCTACAAATGATACCAATGCCAGCGATAATCCACTATTTACAACAGGTGCTAAAGCCTATCGTGGAGGCGACTTCGGTATAACTGGTACTGATGGTATCGGTAGAACTAGTGAAGAAAGAACAATTATTGGTCACGTATGGGCGAACGCTGAAGGTAGTTATGGACCTAACTACGCTTGGCAAAAAGTTGCTCAACAATTGGCAATTAATAATCGCAGTAGCCTAGCAGATACAGCTTACGTCTTTGCATCAATGAACGTAGGATTGGCTGATGGCTTTATTAATATTTGGGATATGAAGTGGGATGAAGATTACTTCTGGCGTCCAGTTTCTTCTGTCCGCAATGGTGATGAATTAACAGCTACTGCTGGAATCGATGACAATAATTGGACACCAAGGGAAGTAACACCACAACACCCCTGTCACCCATCTGGTACCTCTATGACAGCAGGTATAGCAAGTTCAATTCTTGCTGAATTCTATGGTGATAATCAAACCTTTACAGTTAGTGCAGACGCCCACCCCAATAGTGGAAGACTAATTGGCGCATTAAATTCTCTCAATAACAGCCGACAACTTGGGGCAAACGGACCTGATCTTGAGAGAGTAACTCGTAAGTATACCAGTCTATCTCAAGCTGCTGATGAATCTCGCATTAGTCGTATCTACGCAGGCGCTCACTTCCGCTTTGCAACTGAAAATGGTATAAATATGGGCGAACAAGTTGCTAGATACTTCCTACGTCATAACCCATTTGTGAAAAATGGAACTATGAGTGTACCTATGGGAACCCCATAATAAGTTATTGGAGGTAGGGGAGTAGGGCTTTTAGAGGTGGTAGAGGTGGTAGAAGTGTAGGGTAAAATGTTGAGAAATTTCGACAAATCTTACTTTGACTACCACATATTCTTTCTCTCACAACTTCGATAACTTTAGTCGTTAACTAGTTCAGGAATAGCCGCAAAAATTGCTACTATGCTTGATTTGTGTAACCGCCTAAGAGCGAGACCGCCGCGTTCCTAGAAGCCAAGAACGCCAAGTTTTCGTAGTAGCTCTGGGCTATTCCTATAGTTATTTACCTTAATTATCAATCATTCGTCAATCTGTGAAAAATTCAGTGATAATTTAGAGATAATTTAGAACCAGGTTTCATAACGAAGCCTGGTTTCTTCATAAATTCCAAGTCCACAACTCACAAATCTAAATAACTTAAAATTTCTATGGCTGGTCAAGATTGGTTAGTCACAAAGGAAGGGGAATGCCAACCTTTGGAGAGCCTTGGACACTATCAAATAACTAATAAATATTACCGCTTGTACCATTTTATTAATGATTTAGAAAATATTTTAGAAGATTCACAAAGCGAACGTCTGTCTTTACAAAAAATATGTCCCTTAGTGCGTCGCTTATTAATGAGTTCCCATTGGCTGCAAACAACTGTTCGTAAACCTGAACCCAATACAGGTTGGTCGTTATTGAAGTTATACGACGAACCATTTTTCCCCTTTACAATACAAACAGCAGTTTGGACACCAGGACCCATATCACCTATTCATAATCATGCAACTTGGGGAGTTGTTGCTATTATTGGTGGACTGGAAAAAAATATTTTTTGGAAACAATCTAAAAATATAATTATAAAAAATGCTGTAGAGAAAATAGGGGAACGCATTCTAGAACCTGGAGATGTGGTAGCTTTTGAAACTGGTGCTATTCATTGTATTGAAACCGTTAGTCAGCAACCTACTATTACTTTTAATCTTTACGGTCAAACTCAAGGAGAAGTTATATATTTTAATCCTGTTTCTTGAATTTTGTCTATTAAATCTTGTTTCTTAAAAAATCTACAGAAATCCGGTTTTATTTTTGAATAAGTCTAAGTATTGTAGACAGGACTTACCTTATTGTCATACATAGCAGTCCTAAATCATTTTTTTAAATTATGACTATCGAGAGAATTCTTTTTCTTTGAGTCTAGGGTATCGCCAGCCGTTGGTATGCACAAAATCTTGCCACGGGGAGAAGTTGGCGGTGAGTCCACCATGAGCGTGTCGGTTTCCGTGCCGCTTTTCAGTTAGCGAACCAGAAGAGTGTCGGTCTCCGCTCAGCGACAAACTTCCTCAATTTACCCAGACTTTCTTCTTATTTTAAGACCTAATCTGGGGCAAGGAAAAGTAGTTGTGGAGGGAGATTATTTGATGTAATTTAGATTTTACAGGGATTCAAAGTATCTTGTAGATATTTTCAGATATATTTTGTGTATATTTTGGGGCGATCGCTATGACATAAAATAAAATCACAGTCAAAATTGAAATAATAGCCAAAATTCAAATCACAAAATTTGAGAAATCATGCTTGTAACCTTAAAACGTTTATTTATACAGCCAGCACTGATTTCCAGTGCCATAGCCACCTTGCTAATGGTGGGAGTGCAAAAAGTGGGGTTATTAGAAACTTTTGAGCTAAAAGTTTTTGATGTGATGATGCAAAATCGCCAAGATGAAAAACCAGATCCTCGTATATTAATTGTCGGTTATACAGAAAAAGATATTCAAGAATTCAAACTTGCCAGACCCAATGATGAAATTATAAATAATGTCATTGCTAAATTACAACGCTATCAACCTAATATCATTGGTTTAGATTTTCTCCGAGATGTACCCATAGAACCGGGAGGAGCAAAATTATTAAAAACATTACAAAATAGTGATAATATTATAGCTGTTTGTAAACACCCCGATCAAGCTAGTGATGCTATAGCCTCACCACCAGGAAGTATCCCAGAATCAGTGGGTTTTGCTGATATTGTTGAGGATGGTGATAATACTATTCGACGAGCATTAATAGCCCTTAGTCCAGAAAAAAAATCTTCCTGCTCCGCAGAACCATCTTTTTCTTTTTTAAGTGCCGCTAGTTATTTAGATTCCAAAGGAATCAAATCATCTTTTCCTAATAATAATGAATTATTACTGGGAAAAACAAAATTTAAAAGATTAGATTCTAACTCTGGTGCTTATGTTGGAGAAGATGAGGCTGGATTTCAAATAATTCTAAATTATCGTCATCGCACTACTCCTGCTGTAGAAGTTAGTTTTGTTGATGTTTTAAATAATAAAGTTGACCCCAGTTTAATTAAAGATAGAATAGTTTTATTAGGTGCTACTGCCCCATCTTTATTAGATGTGAAAAGTACTCCCTTCGCTTCTGGAAAACAGGATGCTTCTGGTAAAATGGCAGGGGTTGTTATCCACTCTCAAATTATAAGTCAACTTTTAAGTTCTGTTTTAGATAATCGACGACTATTTTGGTTTTGGTCTGACGGTAGCGAAATTTTATGGGTATGGGGTTGGAGTTTAGCAGGTGGATTAATTGCCTTATTTATTCAACATCCAATCCGTCAAGGATTAGCCGTCCTAGGTGGTATTATTTTATTAATAGGAAGCAATATTTTTATTTTTAGTCAAGCTGGTTGGATTCCATTACTTTCTCCTCTTTTTGGCCTGATTATTGGAGCCGGTATTGTTATTTCTTATAATGCTTGGAAAAATAGAAATGAAAAAGAAAGAATTGAACGCCGTGCTAAAGAACAAGAACAAAATATAGTTTTATTACAAGATTTATTAAGAAATGGAACCACCGCTCATGCCCCCACTCAAATACTTAATAATACTCCTAAAATTAATAGCTTAATAAATAATCGCTATCAAGTTGATAAAGCTTTAGGTGCAGGTGGGTTTAGTCATACTTATATAGCTAAAGATACAAAACGTCCCAGCAATCCAGATTGTGTAATCAAATACTTACAACCAGCACGAAATGATGAAGAATTTTTAGAAGTTGCTAGACGTTTATTTAGAAATGAAGCCGAAATATTAGAAGTTGTTGGTAAGCATGACAGAATCCCTGAACTATTGGCTTATTTTGAGGAAAATATAAATTTCTTTCTCATTCAGGAATATATTGTTGGTAACTCTTTATCTGATGAAATATTGCCAAATAAACCACTACCAGAGGCTACGGTTAGGGGAATAGTAAAAGATGTTTGTGAAATATTAGTTTTTGTTCATGAAAAAGGAGTTATTCATCGAGATATTAAACCTAGTAATTTAATTCGTCGTTATCATGATAATCGCATTGTATTAATTGACTTTGGTGCTGTTAAAGTTATACAACCGCAAGAATTAGAGGGAGAAAGTCAGACCATTGCTGTTGGGACTATGGGTTATGCATCTCCCGAACAAATGATGGGGCAACCTAGATTTAATAGTGATATTTTTGCTTTGGGCATGTTAGCTATTCAAGGATTAACAGGAAAATCCTATAAAGAATTAGAACGCGACGATAAATTTAATATGATTTGGCGTCATTTTGTTCCTAATACTAATCCTACATTCGCGGATATTTTAGATAAAATGGTTGCTTATAGTTATGCTCGTCGATATCAAACTTCACAGGAAGTATTGGAGGATTTAAAGCTTCTTGGATAGGTAGGTAGAGGGTGGAGAGGTAGGGGTGGGTAGAATACTTCTAATACTCCTCTCCACCACCACTACCTCACATCTTGTACCTGTTATAACCTCTAAATAAAGGAAACTAAGTATCGACAGATTTAGTGACTGAGTTCTGACCCGCCAGGGATTGGAAATCCCTGTCTAATAGCTAAAAGTCCTCTAAAAGAGGACTAAAAAATCATGCTGTTAGTGTAATATTTGTGACATATTTATATTCTTCTAAGTCTTTTTGGGTAAAGGTGCAAAATCTGAGCTACTCCCCTACTCCTCTACTCCCCTAACACCCCTACCCTATATATCTATTGCCATAACCAGTTACCAACTAAAACATAGGGCGACCAAAAATAAGGATGACTATAATTTGGATTTTGTAGTAAAGCAAGTTGAGCCTTTTTTAATGCTTCAGCTTTATTAAGCTTTGTATCTCCCAATTGTTTGTAAAATTCACCCATTAAATCAGCAGTTGCTGCGTCATCTACAGTCCAAAGAGTAGCTAAAGTACTACGAGCGCCCGAACGAAGAGCAACTCCCGCAATACCTAAACCTGCTCTTCTATCTCCTTTTGCTGTTGTACAAGCGCTTAATACAAGCAGTTCAATGGCATTTTTACTACTGGCTTCTCGATTTTGAAGCAATGCACTTAATTCATCAACATTAACTTTATGACTTTCATTAACTTGATTATTTTCATTGTCTTTTTTATTTCTCCAGGTCAAAATATAAGTTTCTGGTACAGTCGGGCCAAATTGTCCGTGGGTGGCTAGGTGAACAATAGGAAATGCAAAGCTTTTAAGGGCATCTTTTAAACCTTGTTCAGTAAATTTCTCGTTTAGTAAGACTTTTGCAGGAACATTCTTTTCAATAGACTTTAACTCGTCAACGACCTGAGGTAAGGCTTCTTGAGTAGATGCTTGAGATTCACTAATACCTGCAGCAAGAGTTCGCAACTGTGTTCTTTGTACAGAACGAGAAGGTAATACATATAGTCCAGGTGTCACAACTAGATTGTAATTTTTTTCGACAAGAAATTGTTTGCCATCATTTAATGCACCTACTGGAATATTTCGTAAATCACCATCTAAGATAAATACTAGATTCTTAATATTATTTGTTTCTAAATCTTTTTCTATAGGGCGAATCAGCCAGCTATATAATTTCCGAGAATGAGGTCTGTATGCTACTTGATTGGAACGGTTAGTCAGGGTCGCTCTTAATTCTTTAATTGTTTCTTTTATTTTGTCTTGAGAAAGACGCACTGGTTCCGGACGAAGAAACTGATTTTCCTTTTCTCCAGGTTTTTTGGGAAGGGAGACAATAACTTCTAAACGGTCAGGTAATATAACTGGATATATAACTGCTGCTTGGGAGTCAATATCATCAATTTGTACTGGTCTAGAATCTAAACAAGCTCTACGAAAAAAGTTATCTAATTCTGCTAATTGTAGGGCTTCAATTACTTCTCTTGCTTGTTTGAGTTTATCTGTACCGGGATTATCTTCTTTTAGAAGTAAATCTACTAGTTCTCTATATACCGGCTCTACCCCTTCTTGGAAGGAGAATTGAATCTCACGATTGATGGTAACGATATCTCTACGTATTGTTTTTAAATTATTAACTGCATTTTTATAGGCTGTAATTGCTTGTTTCTCATCATTTTGAGGATTCTTCTTATCTTTAAGAATTCTTCCTAATTGCCATTGCCAACGATAGGCTATGTCTGGCGCTTGAATATTTTCGGCTAATCTTAATGCCCGTTGGGTAATTTCTTGTGCATCAGACCACTGCTGTGTTTTCTCATATACGCTGCCTAAGGCACCTAATGCATGGGTTTCGGCTCTGGTATCTTGTAGTTCTCTTGCTGATGATACAGCGATCGCTGTCATCTCGCCTATCCTTTTCCAAGAAGGGCTATTTGTTGCCCCTTGCCTGTTTAAATCTTTTCCCCTACTAGCTATTTGAGATTCTTCAGCAGTAGGATTGGGGCAGGGTTGATTTTCTTTTTTCTTATCCTTAGAAATATCTTGTGTTTCTGCCTCTGCTTGTTTCCAACAACTTAAACTTTGTGCCAAATTCAATTGAGCATAAATAGACCTACGGTTTTTAGGTAAATTTGATAATGTAGACTCAATTTCTTGCCAAATGTTATTGACCTTTGTTTGCCAAGTTGGAGTTTCTTTTCTTCTTTCTACTGTTAGTCGAAGTTGGTTTAGTTGAGCTTGGAAGCGAGTTATGGGTGATGAAGAAGCCGCTGCCTGTTGATAGGATATTATAGCTTGGTCGTATTCTTTCTGGGCTAATAAATTATTGCCAATACTTAATTGAATCTCTGGAATAAGTTGTCGTGCATCCGCTACATCTTTTGCTATTTTTAAACTCTGTTCTAGGGCTTCTTGGGCACCTAATTTCTTAATATAATTCTTTTTTTTGTGATTTGGATTCTTCTCATTTTCGTCATTATTGTCATCTTTTTTCTCATTTAAATCGCCGATAATACGCAGAGAATTGCCCAGACTTAATAAGCCAGTAGCTTTTAAACGAGAGTCTGGTTGTCCTTGTAAAGTTTCATTTACTTGGTTTAAAGTAATCCGTGCCCTTCTATAAAGACCTAATGCTTGTAATGCTTGACATTGATTAAGTAAAGCACCTATCTTTCCTGCATTATCACCAACTTTACCATAGGCGATGGTAGCATCTTCCCAAGTCTTGAGGGCTTTTTCTGTTTGTCCTGAGGTTAATTCTAGTTTCCCTTGAGTATTTAAAGCTTGAGCTTTTACCGCCAGAGATTCTTTAGAATTTCCATTATCAACCATTGCTAAGCTATCACTAATAGCTTTATTGGCTAAGGCTAATTTACCCAATTGTTGGTAACTTAGCGCCAGATAATTCAATACTATAGCTTGGTTGAGTGATGGGTTCTTAGAATCTGATATTTGTTGTAATATTTCAGATGCTTCTGCAAAGCGATCGCTCTGATAAAGTAATATTCCTTGTTCTAAAAACTTTTCTTGATTTGCTGTAGCTACACTATTTTTATTATCTAAATTTTTATCTAAATTTTTACTGCCTAATTCGGTAATCGGTGATTGAGCTACAGAAGCAGGAAGATAAGAAGATATTAGAGAACAAGATATGACAAGGGCTGCAAGTCGAATTAGTTTTAACATAGGGAAGAATAAATAAGGGGTAATTGCTAATGGCTAATGGCTAATGGCTAATTGCTAATTGCTAATTGCTAGTGGCTAGTGGCTAATTGCTAATTGCTAATTGCTAATTGCTAGTGGCTAGTGGCTAATTGCTAAACTTAATCGGGTTAAATAAAGTCAAAGTTTGTAGTGTAAGAGTCTGTTCCTCATTGCAAGACTACAAACCATCACATTATTTTTAACCTACTTCCTTAGTAGTTAATAACTAGTTGCTAATGCTGTTTTTTTACTTATTTATTTACTTATTTATTTACTATTAACCATTAGCCATTAGCTATTAACCATTAGCCATTAACCATTAACCATTAGCCATTAGCCATTAGCCATTAGCAATTAGCCATTAGCCATTAACAATATATCTTAAAATAACAAACCAGAGAAATAAAATTCATAATTTATAACCCTAAAAAGGTTGTATATAATTTAAAGAAAAATGAAGCCCATCTTCTTGTAGGGTATTGTTGCTAGAGTTGACATCGACTAAAGGAATACCCCAATCCAAACGAGCATTAAATTGACTACTTTGCCAATTTAATCCTAAACCTGTTGAGACAATTGTGCTGGGGTCTAATGCTTGTCTGCCTGATGCACTCACATTAGAAACTGCACCAAAGTCAACAAAGGGAGTTAGATAAAGTATCCCCCCTAATTGTGGTAAACGCACAATGGGGTAGCGGACTTCTGCTGAGGCAAAGAAAGCGCTATCACTTAATAACAAATCTTGACGATAACCCCTAACTGTTTGTTGTCCTCCTAAACCAAATTGTTCTAATGGGACTAATGCTCTATCTGCTAATTGAGCATCTGTACGCAGTAGTAGAATTGTATCTGGGGCTAGCAGTCGAACATATTGGGCTTGTCCTCGCCAAGAGAAAAATTCTCCATCGGGTGCTGTGGCGTTATTTGTTGCCTCAAAAACACCAGTGCCTAAATTAAATTGCGATCGCGCTGCAAAGACCTGTTTCTCATTACGGTCTGTAAACTCTTGAAAAAACCTGATTACTGATAATTTAGTTTCTCCATCCCTAGCCCCAGGAGAGGGAAAAGCTTCTCTTCTACCGACTAAATTATTTAGAAAACCAATATCACTCTCTCTACGACTAGCAGTTAAACCTAAAGCAACTTCTGTACCAGGAGTTTTAAATATTGGTTGACGGTAGGTAATAGAATATTCCTGAGACCTACCATTAATATCTAAAACATCAAAGGGTTCTTCAATAACATTACTAGTTGTGCGACTATAGCTTAATTCAATGGTGCCATCATAGGGATTTATTGGCAGAGTATAACTAACATCATAGTCATTACTACCATCTGTATTTCCATAGCCAAGACTTAGTGTATCGCCATTGCCAGAAAGGTTGGCTTCGTTTAGTTGAATTTTACGTTGTAAAGTACCGATACTTGGTACTCTACTATTATCAAAGGTCGCCTGTAAATTAAAGGTTTTTGTTTCAGCTATTTTTACATCTATTACACTAGCGCCAGGATTTGTTCCTTGGGCTAATTCCGCTGAGATATTTTTTATTAGGGGATTTAACTGTAATACCTGTAGTGCCTGCAATAGTTTTTTTACATTTAGAGGTTTTCCAGCAGCGATCGCTATCCGACTGCGTACATAATCAGGATTTAGTCTTCTATTACCACTAATTTCAATACTTTCTACAGTACCTTCAAGAATTTTAATTTTAACAACAGCACTTCTTCTGTTAAATGATTCTTGCTCTGCTGGGATATAAGCTCCAGTAGTAATATAACCTTTGTCATTATAATATTTACTAATTGCCTGGGCTACTTGTTGAAGTTCTGCAAAGGTTATTGTTTTACTTACATAATCCTTTACAACCTCTGCTAATTCTTGGTTGGTAAATACTGTACTACCTTCAAATTCAAATCTTTCTACAATAATCGAACCTTCAATGTCACCAGGAAAACTTCGTCCATCCCCAGGGGCTACAGGATTTTCCACTGGAGGTAGTAAATCTTCTGGCTTGGGAAGTTGTTCCCCAGGAATTGGTATGGGTTGAGGTGTGGGTGCAGTTCGCGGAAAATCTTGCGGCGGTGCTTGGCTTTGTGTCGAATTTTGTACTGTTTGAGCGTTTACTGATTGCGATACAGTTATTAGTATTGATGTCACTAATAATATTAGTAGATTTAAACTGTTTTTTACCCTGAAATAATGTTCTGTGGACATTGTTATATGGTTAAAAAATGAAAAACGTAAACAATAAAATCATGTATCAAATGTTGCTTTATTATCAAATAAAAACCGTAAAAACAATTAAATATTTTTTGGCATGTTTTATTTGATGTAGGGTTGAGAATATGAATTAAATCATTTTTTTACAACTATCTATAGATGGAGTTTATCTGAAAAATGAAGCCATCTATATTACGAAAAGTAAACTATAAAAATCTAATTTCATTGCTTTTAACTATTGTAATACAGATAAAAATGCTCGACAGAAGCTATGTCTGGGAAAATAGAGGACATTTTTCTTATTACCAGAATGTTAATTAATTTGTAAATTAAATGTGTCATAACAGATTACTAATTTGTACATTTTTTAATTATTGGGTGAGGATAAGGGTTAGCAGACCCAACTAAAATAACTTCTCCTTTATCGTTAAATATCCAGCCAGTAGCTTGATTTATAGTTAGTTTTTCTGGAGTTTGTTGTTGTCTGTTTGTATCTTTGTGATTCTGATTATTTTGTCTGTTGGTTAGGATTTCTCCAGCAGATGCGCGAATGCGAGTATCTTCCCAAATAGCGTCAGGTGTAAGGAGGTCATTGGGATTGGGAGGTAAACCACCTCGTCCAGTGACTATAAATTCACTGCCTTTATTATTTAAAGCGGCACAACCTTGGTCAATTAGTCCTGCTGTATCGGTGACATTTTCAGGTAAACTGTTAACACCTTGGGTAGGGTCAATAGTAAAGTCGTTAATATTTACCTGACCACTAAGGCTAGGACTTTCTTGAGAAATAGCGGTAATATCACTACTTAATAAATTACGAGGATTTAAATCTGTTGGATTATTGCTGCCCAAACGGCTTTGTAATTCTTGACGACTAAGGGGTGAAATACCAAATAAACGGAGGGTATTAATATTCACTTTACCACCTGACCCGCTAAAGGCGTTCGCGATAATGTCGCTATTTTCAAAGGCGACTATAAAAGGAGTATTTATATTAATATTACCACCACTTCCAAATTCACTATTAATCCCAGCAGAGGAAGTTATTTGGCTATTACCGATTAATAACAATAGGTCTTTTAAATCAAGAGTAATATTTCCACCGGATAAACTACTAGCAGTATCAGCGGTAATTAATCCTTGATTTTCCAACGTTAATTTATTTGCTTGTAAATTGAGATTACCTGAATCTCCACTACCATCACTACCAACAGAAATTCTTCCACCATCTCGGATATTAATTTCTTTTGGATAGACTAAAATACTGCCGCCATTACCAGAAGAATTAGGGCTTGTATTAGTAAACAAACCGCTTTCACTACCTTCGTTAATAATGACATCGGCGAGTTGGTCAGTTTGCTGTGGATTGTCCAACCTTTCCCTATTTAACCTTTCCGTAACACTATTAATTCTGTTATTAAAATTTTGGTCTCTACCAGCAATGGTAATTTTATCTTTGACATTGAGGGTAATATTACCAGCTTTTTGATTGCTACGAGTATTAGTAACAATTTGTCCACCATTAATAGCCTCAAAATTTTTAGCATTGACAGTGATATTTCCACCAATACCGCCATCATTAAAAGTCCCAGCAGCGATAATACCACCATCAGAAATGTTCACATTACGGGCAGAAATATTGATATCACCAGCTTTACCAAAGGCACCTCTTTCGCTTAAAGATAATAATCCACTAGAAAAGCCATCGGCATTAACTCCAGAGATATTTATATCGTCTTTTATATCAACCCGAATTTCTCCGCCATTTCCTCTACCGCCAATCAAATCACCAAATTGTCGAGATACAAAAGCACCAATTTGAGAACCATTGCTAAGGGAAAGGGAGCGTCCTTTAATAATAGTAATATTGCCGCTATCTCCTTCAGCGCCACTTCCTACGCTAGTATTAATACGGGCAGAATCAACAAGAGTCAGAAAATCTGTGAATTCAACAAAAATATTACCAGCTTTTCCTTTGCTGGCAGTGCTAGCGCTTAAAGTACCGCCATCAGTTAAAGATAAAGATTTTGCAGTGACATTTACATTACCACCATTACCAACAGCAGTGCCTTCAACAGTACTAAAGGCACCGCTAGAAAATCCAGTTGTGCCGACTCCAGAAAAAGAAACTGTATCAGTGGCAGTAATAATTACGTCCCCAGCATCCCCTTGATTTAAAGTACTGCTTGCAATTACACCACCATTAGTCACTCGCAGATTATCTGTTTTTACCTCAATTCCCCCAGCTTTACCAATTCCTGTTTGTGCTAAATCACTGCGAATACCACTGGATTCGTTATTAGACCCTAATCCATCAATCTCAATAGTTTTGGCGTTAACAGTTACATTACCAGCATTGCCTTCACCAAAGCTAACAGTGCGTATTTGACCGCCATTATTAGCACGAAGAGTGTCAGTAGTTACTTTGATTTCACCACCCTTACCAATTCCACCAGTTTGTACTTCACTGCGAATACTGCTAGATACGTTATTACTACCAACTCCATCAAGCTCAATAGTCTTCGCATCAACACTTACATTACCAGCGTTACCTTGGGCAAAAGTACTGGCGTTTAAAATACCACCATCTGTTAAAGAAAGAGATTTTGCAGTGACATTAACATTCCCACCATCGCCTTCTGCATTACCTTGAACATTACTAAAGGCGCCACTAGAGAATTTTTCATCAGTTCTGCGAACACCAGCGAAGGATACAGAATCAGTTGCAGTAATTGTTACATTACCTGCATCTCCTTTGCCAAAGGTAGTAGTACCAATTACACCTCCATTTCTAACACTAAGTGTATTGGTATTAACCTTTATTTCACCACCTTTGCCAACACCTGTTTGTTCTAAATTACTAATAATACCGCTGAATGTGTCATTACTACCAATTCCATCAATATCAATAGTTTGTGCATTTACAGTTACATTACCCGCCTTACCTTGGGCAAAAGTGCTGGCACTTAAAACACCACCATCTGTTAAAAATAAGGATTTGGCGGTGACATTAACATTCCCACCATCGCCTTCTGCCTTACCTTGAACATTACTAAAGGCACCACTA
>Ga0114939_10002035_pt1 | contig 15490 bp, 12 predicted proteins | sample AshMeaCrysSpring_FD_87196 | JGI IMG/M metagenome (GOLD analysis project Ga0114939, IMG submission 87196) | Groundwater microbial communities from Big Spring, Nevada to study Microbial Dark Matter (Phase II) - Ash Meadows Crystal Spring | ecosystem: Environmental > Aquatic > Deep subsurface >... | reverse complement strand
TTGAGGCCGAGGTTGAGGATGGTATCCATCATGCCGGGCATGGAATCGCGGGCGCCCGAGCGGACGGCGACGAGCAGCGGGAAGCCGGCGGCGTCGCCGAACTTGCAACCCATGATTTTTTCCATGTTGCGCACGCCGGCTTCGATCTGGGCCTGGAGGTCGGCCGGATACGTGCGGCGGTTGGCGTAGTAGTAGGTGCAAACCTCGGTCGTGATCGTGAATCCGGGAGGCACCGGCAGGCCGATGCGGGTCATCTCGGCGAGGTTGGCTCCCTTGCCCCCGAGGAGGGCCTTCATTTTTCCGTCACCGTCGGCCTTTCCGGCCCCGAAGGTATAGACGAATTTTTGTTTGCGCGAAGCTGCGGCGGGTTTTGCTTTGGTTTTTGTTGGCATAGTGGATGTGTTGATGAATCGCGGTTGAAAGGCGGAAGAGGGGATGGGGGCGGGCCTACCGGGACGCGCCGGCTTGAAGGACCTCGTTGAGAAGGGTGCCGAAGTCGTGGAGACCGGTGCTCGGAATGATCACCGTGTTTCTGCGGCCCTGGGCTTCTTCCGTGATGCGGAGGAAGCGGCCCCGGTCGTTTTCGCGGAAGTCGATGTAGAAGTGTTTGCGCTCGACGGTCAACTCGCGCGATTCGATGATGGTCTCCATTTGGGTCCTTGGTGTCTTGAAAAACTTTAATCCCTAAGTGGTTGGACTGCCGGGTGGCAATAGGAAAATTTGATCAGACGTGCATTTTCCAGGTGCCCCCCAAAAGTGCCATGCGAAAAAGAGCCGCTCTCTGTTGCCCGCCACCTCTTTGTTCAACCGGGCCAAATGCGCAATAACCTGCCTTTTCTCCAGAGCGGCAAAGCATTCTGATCATTCACCCGACTTGTGGGGAATGATCAGAAAGAATTGCGCAGCAAGGGCGCTTCGCGCGATTCCCGATCGGAAACTTTCACTCCGGGATGACGTGTGGTCGGATTTTTTCCTCCGACTTGTGGGTGAGGAGCAGGGACAAGCGCCCCAAACACCGGGGATTCGGCCGACGGAGCGGCTCTTTGGCGGTCAGCTTCCGCCGTAGGTGGCGGGGATGCGGTGGAGGCAGGTGACGGCGACCTCGGCGGCGAGCCAGATGCTCACGGCGCAGTTGAAGGCGCAGAGGGCGTCCCACGGGCGGCCCATCCACTTCCATCGCACGCGCGGGCCGAGCGTCACGATCACGGCCGAGACGGAAAAGAGAAATGGCAGGAACAACGCAAGAACAAATCGGTTCCCCCGGATGATCTGGGAATACCATGCGTAGAGCAGGTAGTAACCGACGAAATACGCGAGCACGGCCAGCAGGGGCACAGGCCGGCGGCTCACCACCCGCCAGACGAGGCGCCATTTGACCGCGCACAGCGCGGCGGCGGCGGCAACATACGCGAGGCTAAGCCAGAGGTATCCGTAGCTGGCCCGCATCGACTGGAAGACGAGGGAGAGGCCGTTGACGACCCGCCAGACGATCTGGCCGGGGGTGTGGGAGTTGAGGTAATTCGAGAGGCTCGGCAGTTCGTCGGGAGGCAGGTCCGGCCAGCCTTTGCGGTCGCCGGCGGCGCGGGTGCGGGAGACCGCTTCCTCCCATGAATCGGTCCACATGTAGAAGGTGGAATTCACGTTGTAAAAGTAGTGGCCGAAAATCTTTTTGCTCGTCGAAATGTAGGGCCACACGGTTGCGAGGAAGGCGGCTGCGACCAGCGCGGGCGCGACAAATTTCCCCCATGCCCGACGGCCATCGCGGCGGCGCGCCCAGAGTCCGTCGAGCGGCAGAAATACGATGACCACAAGCAACCCGGGCAGGACGGACGCCTTGGTGAGGTGCGCGAACCCGGCGACCACCCCCGCCAGGACCGCCACCCACCAGCGTGGACGACCGCAAAGACGCCAGCAGAGCACGAACGCGAGAAACGAGAGTCCGTAGTAGAGCACCTCGGCCTGCACGTGGGGCGCTTTGAAAACGAGCACCCCGAAGGCCGCAAAAAGCAGCGCGTTGGTGGCATGATGGCGCGGGAATGACCGGTAAAACACCACGCCGACCAACGACAGCACCGCCACGGCCAGTGCGATGTTGATGGCTTTGCCTTTGTCGAAAAAGGCGGCCGCCAGCGCGTCGCGGTCAGGGTTTGCGGTGATGTCACCTTTGTCCATGAAGACCGCGAGCAGGCCCGGATAGAGTGGCATACGGTTGCGCGGGTTGACGGCCGAGAAGCCGGTCGCCTGCATTTCGATGGCCTGCTTGATATACGCGCCCTGATCGGTGCGGCTTATGCGTGTGTTGACGAGTTGCCCGTTTTCATGGGCCCGCTCGACAAACAGCACGGCGGCAAACACAAGCAGGACCGCGATGAGCACATCGCGGGATCGTCCGCCGGTCGTTCGGCTGGCGGGGTCGGTCAAGGGAGCTGGGTCGCGCCCATGAGGAAGCGGTCCACTTCGCGGGCAGCGCCTCGGCCCTCGTTGATCGCCCAGACGACCAGCGACTGGCCGCGCCGACAATCCCCGGCGGCGAAGACCTTCGGGACGCTCGTGGTGAATTTCCCGTGATCGGCTTTCGCGTTCGAACGTGGGTCCCGCTCGATGCCGAGCGACTCCAGCAGGCGGTCTTCGGGTCCGAGAAATCCGAGCGCGAGCAGCACGAGTCCAGCGGGCAATTCGCGCGCCGTGCCATCGACGGGAACCGGCGCGAAGCGCCCGTTGGCATCGGTGGTCCAATTCACATCGGTGACCTCGACCGAACCGAGCAAGCCGTCGGCGGCGGGAAGGAACTTCGTCGCGGTGACCTGGTATCGGCGCGGGTCGGCCCCCTGAAGCGCGGCGGCTTCTTCCTGGCCGTAGTCCATGCGGTAAACCTTCGGCCACTCTGGCCACGGGTTGTCGGCGGCGCGGTCGGCCGGCGGGCGCGGGAGAATTTCAAGTTGCGTGACCGAGAGGCAGCCCTGCCGGATCGAGGTGCCCACGCAATCCGTGCCGGTGTCGCCGCCACCGATGACGACAACATGCTTGCCCTTGGCGGAAATGGGCGGCTGGGTGCCGTTCGGCGCGCCGTGATCGAGGAGATACTTCGTATTGGCGGTGAGGAAATCCATCGCGAAGTGGACGCCCGGCAGGTCGCGTCCGGGAATCGGCAGATCGCGCGGCTTGGTGGCACCGGTGCAAAGCACGACGGCGTCGAACGAGGCGAGCAGTTCGTCCGCCGGGAGGTCGGTTCCGACCGCGACTCCGGTTTTGAAGACGACCCCTTCGGCTTCGAGAAGCTTCACGCGGCGGTTCACAACCTCCTGCTTGTCGAGCTTCATATTCGGGATGCCATACAAGAGGAGCCCGCCGATCCGGTCGGCCCGCTCGAAAACGGTCACGGTGTGTCCGGCCTTGTTGAGTTGGTCGGCGCACGACAACCCGGCCGGGCCCGATCCGACGACGGCGACCTTTTTGCCGGTGCGGTGTTCGGGCGGGGCGGGGGTGATCCAGCCTTCTTCCCACCCGCGGTCGGCGATGGCGGCCTCGATGGTTTTGATGGCGACCGGAGGTTCGATGATGCCGAGCGTGCAGGATCCCTCGCAGGGCGCCGGGCAGACGCGGCCGGTGAATTCCGGGAAGTTGTTGGTTTTGTGGAGGCGGTCGAGGGCCTCGCGCCAGAGTCCGCGATAGACGAGGTCGTTCCACTCCGGGATGAGGTTGTTGATCGGACAGCCCGAGGCCATGCCGGAGATCAACTTGCCGGTGTGACAGAACGGGATCCCGCAATCCATGCAGCGCGCGCCCTGGGTGCGGAGCTTGTCCTCGGAAAGGTGGATGTGGAATTCGTCCCAGTTCGCGATGCGCTCGCGCGGGTTGACGTCGGCGGGCACCTCCCGCAGGTATTCAATGAAGCCGGTTGCTTTTCCCATGGTCAGTTTCCTCCCACACGCGAGAGATCGCGCGAATTGAGTTCGAATGCGGCGTTGATGGCCTCCTCGCCGCTGAGTCCGTCGGCCTTGGCGCGCTCGATGGATTGGAGCACGCGCTTGTAATCGTGCGGCATGACCTTCACGAAACGCGGCAGGTTCGGCGTCCAGTTGGCGAGGATCTTCGCGGCCAGCGTGCTGCCGGTGAGTTCGGCGTGCCGCTGGATGAACGCGTGCAAATCGTCGGCCTCGGCGGAATCCAGCACGGCTTCCAGTCCGACCATCGATTTGTTGCAGCGGCCGGGGAACGTGCCGTCGGGGTCATAAACGTAGGCCACCCCGCCCGACATGCCCGCCGCGAAGTTGCGTCCGGTGGGGCCGAGCACGACGACTTTGCCGCCGGTCATGTATTCGCAGGCGTGATCGCCCACGGCTTCGACGACCGCATTCACGCCCGAGTTGCGGACCGCGAAGCGCTCGCCGGCCATGCCGCGCAGGAAGACCTCGCCGGAGGTCGCGCCGTAGAGAGCCACATTGCCGGCGATGATGTTTTCCTCCGGCACGAAGGTCGAGCTGCGCGGCGGGTAGAGCACCAGCCTGCCGCCGCTGAGGCCTTTGCCGAAGTAGTCGTTGGCGTCGCCTTCGAGTTCGAGGGTGACCCCGGCGGGGACAAACGCGCCGAAGCTTTGTCCGGCGCTGCCCTCGAATTTGATGTGAACGGTGCCGTCGGGGAGTCCGGCCGCGCCGTGTTTGCGGGTGATTTCGTTGCCGACGATCGCGCCGACGACCCGGTTGATGTTCTGGATCGGGAGGGTGCCGCGGACCGGTTCGCCGCGCTCGATGGCCGGCTCGCAAAGCGGGAGCAGCGCCGTGAGGTCGAGCGACTTGTCGAGGCCGTGGTCCTGTTCGATCTGACAAAACCGTCCGACCTCGGGGCTCACGGCGGGCTGGTGCAGGAGCGGGGAAAGATCGAGCCCGCTCGCCTTCCAATGCTCGACGGCGCGGCGCGGCTCGAGGCGGTCGGTGCGGCCGACCATTTCCTCGAGGGTGCGGAAGCCGAGATTGGCCATGATTTCGCGGAGTTCCTCGGCGACGAAGCGCATGAAATTGACGGTGTGCGCGGGATCGCCGGTGAAGTTTTTGCGGAGTTCCGGATTCTGGGTCGCGACGCCGACCGGGCAGGTGTTTTTGTGGCACACGCGCATCATGATGCAACCCAGCGTGACGAGCGGGGCGGTGGCGAAGCCGAATTCCTCGGCGCCGAGGAGCGCGGCGACGGCCACATCGCGGCCGGTCTTGAGTTGGCCGTCGGTCTCGACGGCGATGCGGCTGCGGAGGTTGTTGAGCACGAGGGTCTGGTGGGTCTCGGCGAGGCCGAGTTCCCACGGCATGCCCGCGTGTTTGATCGACGAGAGCGGGGAGGCGCCCGTGCCGCCGTCGAATCCGCTGATGAGGACCACGTCGGCGTGCGCCTTGGCAACACCGGCGGCGATGGTTCCCACGCCGATCTCGGAGACCAGCTTCACCGAGACCCGCGCGCGGCGGTTGGCGTTTTTCAAATCGTGGATCAACTCGGCGAGGTCCTCGATCGAGTAAATATCGTGGTGCGGAGGCGGGGAGATGAGCCCCACGCCCGGGGTTGTGCTGCGGGTCTTGGCCACCCACGGATACACCTTCGTGCCGGGCAGTTCGCCGCCCTCGCCGGGCTTGGCGCCCTGAGCCATCTTGATTTGGATCTCGCGGGCGTTGGTGAGGTAGTGGGCGGTGACCCCGAAGCGGCCCGAGGCGACCTGCTTGATCGCGGAATTTTTCGAGTCGCCATTTTCGTTGGTCCATGTGAACCGCTCGGAGTCCTCGCCGCCTTCGCCGGTATTGGATTTGCCGCCGATGCGGTTCATCGCGATGGCGAGCGCCTCGTGGGCCTCCTTCGAGATCGACCCGTAGCTCATCGCGCCCGATTTGAACCGGCGCATGATCGACTCGACCGGCTCGACTTCGGAGAGCGGGACTGCCGGACCTTTGCGGAATTCCAGCAGCCCGCGCAGCGTGAAGTGGGTCTTGTGCTGCTCGTTGACGAGCGCCGCGTATTTTTTGTAGGTCGCGTAGTCGCCCGTGCGCACGGCCTTCTGAAGCAAATGGACGGTCTCCGGGCTGAAGAGGTGGGCCTCGCCTTCGGCGCGCCACTGGTATTCGCCGCCGGCGTCCAGCGTCGGATTCACCTCGTCGCCGGCGAACGCCCGCGCGTGGCGGCGGAGGACTTCTTCGCCGATCTGCAGGATCCCGACGCCTTCCACCCGGCTCGGCGTCCATGTGAAGTAACGCTCGATAAAGGCCGACGAAAGGCCGACCGCCTCGAAAATTTGCGCACCGCGGTAGCTTTGGATGGTAGAGATGCCCATCTTGGCCATGGTTTTCACGACGCCCTTGAGAGCGGCCTTGGTGAAATTTTTGACGGCCGTCTTGTGATCGATGCCGGGCAGCATGTTTTGCCGGATCATGTCGTCCAGCGACTCGTAGGCCAGATACGGATTGATCGCGCTGGCCCCGTAGCCGATGAGCAGTGCGAAGTGGTGGACTTCGCGGGGTTCGCCGCTTTCCAGGACAAGGCTCACCCGCGTGCGTGTGCCGTTCCGGATGAGGTGGTGGTGCAGGCCCGATACGGCCAGCAGCGCCGGGATCGCCGCGTTGCGCGCGTCCACGCCGCGGTCGCTCAGGATGAGAATATTGCGCCCGTCCCCGATGGCCGCGTCGGCCGCCGCGTAGAGCTTTTCCAAAGCGGGTTCGAGACCCGCCGGGCCGTCCTTCGGATCAAAAAGCAAAGGCAGTGTGATCGGACGGAACCCGTCGGCTTCGACGTGTCGGATCTGCTCGAGTTCGGAGTTCGAGAGGATCGGCCCGTCGAGGCGGATCATCCGGCAGCTCTCCGGCTTGGGATCGAGGAGGTTGCCCTCGGAGCCGAGGAGGGACACGGTGGCCGTGACGATTTCCTCGCGGATCGGATCGATCGGCGGGTTGGTCACCTGCGCGAAGAGTTGCTTGAAATAGTTGTAGAGCAGGACCGGCCGGTCGGAGAGCACGGCCAGGGGGGTGTCGGTGCCCATCGAGCCGAGCGGTTGGACGCCGTCGGTCGCCATCGGCCCGAGGATCACGCGCTGGTCTTCGAACGTGTATCCGAACGCCAATTGCCGGTGCAGGATCGTGTCGTGGTCGGGCAGGATCTCGGTCGGAGCCGGCGGCAGCGATTTGAGCGAAATCAAATTCGCGTCCAGCCATTCCCGATACGGGTGCTCGGTGGCCACCGCACGTTTGATTTCCTCGTCGGCAATGATGCGCCCCTGGGCGGTGTCCACAAGGAACATGCGGCCGGGCTGCAGGCGGCCCTTGCTTTCCACCCGCGACGCCTCGACGGGCAACACGCCCGCTTCGGACGCCATGATCACAACGCCGTCCTTGGTCACCCAGTAGCGCGACGGCCGCAGGCCGTTGCGGTCGAGCACGGCCCCGATGACCGTCCCGTCGGTGAACGCGATCGAGGCCGGGCCGTCCCATGGTTCCATGAGGCAGGAATGGAATTCGTAAAACGCCCGTTTGTGCTCGGGCATTGACTCGTGCAACTCCCACGGCTCGGGGATCATCATCATCACCGCATGGGGGAGGGGCCGCCCCGCCAGGTGCAAAAGCTCGAGGCAGTTGTCGAACATCGCGGAGTCCGACCCGTTTGTGTTGATGACCGGGAAGGTCTTGCCGAGGTCCTCACCGAAGAGGTGGCTGGCGAGGAGGGCCTGCCTGGCGTGCATCCAGTTGACGTTGCCGCGGAGGGTGTTGATCTCACCGTTGTGGGAGATGTAGCGATAGGGGTGCGAGCGGTCCCAGCTCGGGAATGTGTTTGTGCTGAACCGCGAATGCACGAGGGCCAGCGCCGATTCGACATCCGGTTCTTTGAGGTCGCCGAAATAGGTGTCCACCTGCGCGGGCATGAGCATCCCCTTGTAAACGATGGTGCGCGACGAAAGGCTCGCGATGAACCACAACGGATCGACCCCGGTCGAGCGGATCGCATTGGTCGCCCGCTTGCGCACAACGTAGAGGGCCCGCTCGAGGTCGAGACCTGTCGTGCCTTTGCCGCCGATGAAGGCCTGGCGCATGCGGGGCTCGCTGGCGACCGCCGTCGCGCCGAGCGACGAGTTATCGGTGGGCAACTCGCGCCAGCCGAGGAATTCCAGGCCCTGCTCGCGCGTGATCGATTCAAAAATCCCGGCGGCTTTGGCGGCCTCGTTTTCGTCAATCGATGTGAAAACCATCGCGACCCCGTATTCGCCGGCGGGCGGAAGCGAGATCCCAAGCGGGCCCGTCACCCGCCGCAGGAACGCATCCGGGATCTGAAGCAGGATGCCGGCGCCGTCGCCCGTGTTGGCCTCGCATCCGCAGGCCCCCCGGTGGTCGAGGTTGCGCAGGATCGTGAGGGCGTCGGCGACGATGGAATGCGACTTTTTCCCGTGCATGTTGACGAGGAAGCCGACGCCGCAGGCGTCGTGCTCGAAAGCCGGGTCGTAGAGGCCCTGTTTGGTGGGCATGGCGGTCGGGATGTGGGTGTTGTTCTGCACGTGTTTTTCCGTTTTTTCGTTTATACGCCCGCTCCGTGGTTTTTGGAGCGGGCGTTTTTTTAATTGCAGATGCCCGGACGTGCAAAACAAATTCGGACGAAATTCCCGCCGGGGGAATCTTCGGTGTGCGGAAACGCTTTCCGGCCGCGCGGGGGGTCTGCTAGGGTGCGGTCATGGATTGGATTCACCGCCTCACAAACCCGGAATTCCGGGCGGGGGATTTTTTGATGCCATGGGGCATGGTGGTGGGAACGATGGGGTTCCTGGGAGCCTGGCTGGCGGTGAATCTCATGGAACGCGCCGGTTGGACCCGGGCGATTTGGAATCTGCCGCTTTTCTTTATCGCGCTCGCCGTCATTTTCGGATGTGTTTTCGGCCTGATCCTCGCCCCATGAATTCCAAGACCTCCGGGATGAAAATCACGCTCGCCGCCGTGCTGGTCGCCGCGCTGGCGGCGGGGGCCATGTATTGGCGCTATACGACCAAACCGTGGACGCGCGACGCCCAGGTGCGCGCCAACATCATCGGTATCGCGCCGCGCGTCGCCGGACCCGTGATCCAGATCCCGGTGCGCGACAACCAGGCGGTCAAAAAAGGCGATCTTCTCTTCCAGATCGACCCGTCGGATTACAAGGCCGCTCTCGACAACGCCTCGGCTAAACTCAAACAGGCCGAGGCCAAACAACTCCAGGCCAACCAGGAACTCGCCCGTCAGCAGGAACTCTACAAAACCAAAGTCAACGACCTCCGGGACCTCCAGAATGCCCAGGACGACTTCGTGGCCGCCTCGGCCGACGTGGCCGCCGCCGCCGCCGCCGTCGAAACCGCCCGGCTCAATCTCGGCTACACGACCGTGGTGGCGCCCGTGGACGGCTACCTGACCAATGTGAACACGAGCCCGGGCACCTATCTGCCGGTCGGTCAGCAGATTCTCGCGCTGGTGGATTCCTCGACTTTCTGGGTGGCCGCGTATTTTAAGGAGACCCAGCTCCACCACATCGAGCCGGGCACGCGCATGCGTATCACCCTCATGGGACACGAATCCCGGCCGTTCGAGGGCGTCGTCGAAGGCGTCGCATGGGGCATTTTTCTACCCGACGGCTCGACCGTCGATATGCTTCCCGACGTGAGCCAGACCATCGACTGGGTCCGCCTTCCGAACCGATTCCCGGTGCGCGTCTCGATCACGTCCCCTCCGCCCGTGCCCTTGCGTGTGGGTCAGACCGCCTCGGTGGCCGTCGCTGCTCCCCCGGCTCCTTAGCCGGTCCTCTTCCCCGTCAACCTGTCAACCCGGCTGCCCGTAGTAGGCCGAGGAACCGTGTTTGCGGAGGAAATGTTTTTCGGTGAGGTGGGCGGGGGCCGTGGGTGTGCCGCAGTCGATTTGGAGGGCGAGGTGGGCCATGTGGGCGACGATCTCGAGGGCCTGGGCGGTTTCGACGGCCTTGGCGGCGGTGGGCCCCCATGCGAATGGTCCGTGGTTGCGAACGAGGACGGCGGGGATGTCGGAGGGATCAAGGGATTGGAACGTCTCGCAAATCACGAGGCCGGTCTGCCATTCGTAGTCGCCATTGACTTCCTCGGGCGTCATGCCGCGGGTGACGGGCACCTCACCCCGAAAGTAGTCGGCGTGGGTGGTTCCGAGGATCGGGATCGGCCGCGCGGCCTGGGCGAAGGCGACGGCGTGCCGCGAGTGGGTGTGCACGACCGAGCCGATGGAGGGAAACGCGTTGAGCAGGCAGCGGTGGGTGGGTGTGTCGGACGACGGGCGGAGGGAACCTTCGACGACCCGGCCTTCCATATCGAGGACGACGATATCGGCCGGCGACAGGCTTTCGTAGGAGACCCCGCTGGGCTTGATGGCGAAGACGCCGGCGGCCCGGTCGCAGACGCTCACATTTCCAAACGTGAGATCGACGAGCCCGGTGGCGGGCAGGAGGGCGTTGGCGCCCCGGCATTGTTCGCGCAGGTCGGCAAAGCGGCTCATGCGCGGAAGCCGGCGGCGAGCGCGTAATAGACCTCGTTCGAGCGGAGTTCGTTGCGGAAGGCGGCCGGGGTGGTCGAGTGGTCGATGCGGAGGAACTCGATGCCGGCGATCGTGGCGAAGTCGTCCATGTGCGCGGCGGTGACCGGATAGCTGAAGACCGTGTGGTGCGCTCCACCCGCCTGAATCCAGGATTCGCAGGCGGTTTGGAAATCCGGACGGCATTTCCAAACGGCCCGGGCCACGGGCAGGCGCGGCAGGGGAGCGGGCGGGCGCACGGCATCGACCTCGTTGACGAGGAGGCGGAACCGGTTTCCCATATCGACGAGGGTGGCATTGATGGCGGCACCTTCGGGGGCGTCGAAGACGAGACGGACCGGGTCTTCCTTTCCGCCGATGCCGAGCGGGTGGACCTCGCAGGTCGGGCGGCTCTCTGCGATGGACGGGCACACCTCCAGCATGTGGGAGCCAAGCACGAGGTGGTTGCCGGGTTCGAGGTGGTAGGTGTAGTCCTCCATGAACGACGTGCGGCCGCCGAGGTCGGAGGCCATCACTTTCATCGCGCGGAGCAAAGCGGCGGTCTTCCAATCGCCTTCGGCCCCGAACCCGTATCCGTCGGCCATGAGCCGCTGAACGGCGAGGCCGGGCAGTTGACGGAGCCCGTGCAAGTCCTCGAAGGTGGTGGTGAATCCTTTGAAGCCGCCCGAGGTGAGAAACGCGCGGAGGCCGAGCTCGATGCGGGCCGCCTCGCGGAGGGAATCCCGGCGGGCGCCGCCGGGCGCCAGTTCCGGCGCGAGTTGGTAGGCGTCGCCGTATTCGGCGCTGAGGGCGTCGATTTCCGAATCCGAAATGCCGCGGACCGCTGCGGCAAGGTCGCCGATCCCGTGGCCGTTGACGGAGAATCCGAATGCCATCTCGGCCGAGACTTTGTCGCCTTCGGTGACGGCGACCTGGCGCATATTGTCGCCGAAGCGGACGAAGCGGGCGCCCTGCCAGTCGTGCCACGCGCGGGCGGCGCGCATCCATGTGGCGATGCGGGCGGCGACAGCGGGATCCTGCCAGTGGCCGGCGACGACCTTGCGGGCGAGGCGCATGCGCGAGTGGAGGAATCCGGCCTCGCGGTCGCCGTGGGCCGACTGGTTGAGGTTCATGAAATCCATGTCGATCGTGTCCCATGGAAGGTCGCGATTGAACTGGGTATGAAGGTGGAGGAACGGCTTGCGAAGCGAGGACAGGCCGCCGATCCACATTTTCGCAGGGGAAAACGTGTGCATCCAAAGCACGAGCCCGGCGCAATCCGGGTCGCTTCCGGCTTCGAGCATCACCGACCGGATGGCGTCCGGGGTGGTGAGGACGGGCTTGCAGACAAGCGGGAGCGGCAGGCGGGCGGCGAGGCCGTCCACGATGGCGGCGGAATTGGCGGCGACCTGCCGCAGGGTTTCCGGGCCGTAGAGGTGCTGGCTGCCGGTGAGGAACCAGATCGAGGGGGTCTTCATTTGGCGCGGCGGTGGCGGAGGTAGAGAAGAATGAAGGCGACCTTGCCGAAGAAGAGGGCGGCCGCCGCGAGCACAAGGATGTGCGTGGGCGGGAGCTTGTAGGTCGCGCCGCCGGTCCACTTTCCGGTGGTGGCGAGCGTTTTGGTGGATTCGAGGAACGGGCAGGGTTTCATAGAGCGCGGGATCAGACCGGTCGTTCGGAGCCGGTCGAGCGGAGGTGGATGGTTTTTTTCTGGAGGTTATGCTGGGCTTCGATGAAGCGGACGGTCCCGCTGCGCGCACGCATGAGGACCGAGTAGGTGGTGGCGATGTGGCCGTTGACTTCGACCCCGCGGATGAGGGGTCCGTGGCTGATGCCGGTGGCGGCGAAGAGGATGTTGTCGCCGCGCGCGAGGTCTTTCGACATGAATTGTTTGTCGAGCATCGCGCCCCAGCCCGCGTCGATGAGCGACTTGCGCTCGGCCTCGTCGCGCGGCCAGATCTTCGCGCGCATCCCGCCGCCGAGGCAGCGCAGGCCGGCCGCGGAAAGCACGCCCTCGGGGCTGCCGCCGATGCCCGCGTAGAGGTCGATTGTCGAGGTGTGCATGGCGGGCGCCAGTGCGGCGGCGATGTCGCCATCGACAATCAGGCGCAGGGCGGCGCCCTTGCGGCGGACGGCCTCGATGAGCGCCGCATTGCGCGGGCGGTCGAGCGCGGAGACGACCACGTCGCGCACTTCTTTGCCGAGGATCTTCGCGGTGACATCGATCACGTCCTCGATGGGCGCGTCGATATCGATCGGCAGCGAGGGGTCCTTCATCCACGCGCGCCGCACGGCCAGCGGGTAGGCCAGCTTTTTCATGTAGAAGGCCGGGATGTCCTGAAGGCAGGTTTCGCCCGGCGTGGTGACGAGCGCGGCCGCGATACAACTCAGCGAATTCGGCATGCCCTTGGCGGCGTTGGTCGTGCCGTCCACCGGATCGAGCGCGATCTGGAAGGCGGGCGCGCCGTCCCGCCAGCGGCCGACTTTTTCGCCGATGAAGAGGCCGGGCGCCTCGTCCTTGATGCCCTCGCCGATGACGATCTCGCCGCGGATGTCCATAAGATCGAACATGCCGCGGATGGCGTCGCAGGCGGCGGCATCGGCGGCCTCTTTGTCGCCCTTGCCAAGCCATTGGAGGGTATTGAGGGCGGCGATTTCGGTTGCACGGAGGAAGTCGAATTCGAGGCTTCGCTCGATGTCGTGGTGGAATTCGGAGGTCATGGGGAGTTTTGCGGAGGTCGGTGGTTTATGGGGGATCAGGAACCTTTGGAAAGTCCGAAGTCGATGGCGACCTTGAGGCCTTCCTGCCGGATATTGACCTGGATCGCCTCTTCGATGCGCTCGAGGGGGAACCGGTGTGTGATGAGGCTTTCGACAGGCAGCCCGATCCCCTGGGCACGGCGAAGGAAGTTGTAGGCGACCGGGTATTCGTCCGACGTGTAAACCCACGAACCGACGAGGGTGATTTCCTTGGCACAGATATCGAGGTGGGGGTTGATCGCGCAGTTGCCGTTGTCCACGAAAAATCCGACCTCGCAGATGCCGCCGCCGCGCTGGACGTATTTCCAGATGTTGCTGGCGGCGGCTGGGACGCCCGTGCATTGGAATGCGAAATGGGCCCCGCGTCCGCGGGTGGCCTGGCGGACGGCACCTGTGACGGCCTCCGGGCCGGTGTGGTGTTTGTAATTGATGGCGGTCTCGGCGCCCATGCGGCGGGCCATATCGAGGCGGGAATCGTCGCCGTCGAGGGCGATGATGTGCTGGGTGCCGGCGGCGCGCACGGCCGCGAGCATGAGGAGTCCGATCGGGCCGCAACCCTGAATGAGAACCCGGCTGCGGAAGTTCAGAAGGCCGGTGCTCTTCGCGCGTTCGAGGGCATGGACGACCACGGCCGCCGGCTCGATGAGCATGCGGAGGTCGAGGCTCAGGTCGTTGACCACAAAAAATGTCGAGTCGTGGCGGACGATCAGATACTCGGCGAAATACCCGTTGAGGTGGGTGTCGTCGTCGGGGATGAGACCGTGCACGCGAAGGTTCTCGCAGAGGTTGAGGCGCGCGGGGGTGTAAAGGCAGGCGTCGCAGGTGCCGCATGTGCTCACACTGGTGACGATCTTGTCGCCGATGCGCACGGTTTTTCCGCCGCTGTCGCGGGAGACCCCGGGTCCCATGGCCACCACCTCGCCCGTGCCCTCGTGGCCGAGCACGACCGGCGCGAGCCTCATCGGGTCGCCGCGGAATTCATGCACGTCGGTCCCGCAGATCCCGCAGCCTTCCACGCGGATCAAGAGCTCGCCGGGGCCGGGGGCGCGCACGGGAAACTCGCGGATCGCGATCACCCCCGCCTTTTCAAGCACCGCCGCGCGGCAGGTCGCGGGGATTGCTGGGGTGTTCGCCGAGGGCGTCGGGGAGGAGGGAGCGGGTTGGCGGGTCGGGGGGATGTCCGCGGAGGCGGTTTTTTCGAGCGTCTCCCGAACGATCCTGCGGATGATCTCGCTATCCATTGGATGGAAAATGCACGCGGTGCGAACGCCGGTCACGCCCAAAGTTGCACCCTAGGCCTGCAAAAATCCCGCCCGGCCGCCTTGCCGAAAAGAAACGACAGCAGCAGAACCACCCCGCTGGCCGGGCACACAATCCCGATCAATTGTTCGATCGCCACGGACGCCACATACGGGTAGCCGATCGCCAGCAAACCGACCGCGACAGACAGTGCGCCGCCCGTTTAATACCAAATCCGGGAAAGCTTGAGATCGGAGGGAGAAATATCGAGCGGCATGCCCGGCATGTAATCCGACCGCGCGGACTTTGCAAGCGGAGCTCGCCGCCGGAGGACGGGCCGACAGCAAGGTGCGGGGCGCAAACTGTTGGCTTGCCGGGTTTGCGCGCTTTGCCCACCCTCGGAACCCGTGCACCGCCTGCGCATTCTTCACGAGACATCGTATTTCTACAAGGAGCCCGTAACCTTCGGCCCGCACGCCGCGATGCTCCGTCCGCGCGAGGGGCACGACCTCCACATCGACGATGCAAAGCTGGAGATTTCGCCCGAAGCATCGGTGAGCTGGTTGCGCGACATGTGCGGAAATTCTATCGCCGTCATCGACTTCGCCCGCCCGGCCGACCACTTGCGGGTGTTCAGCGAATGCCTTGTGACGCTATCCCACGACGAACCGCGGCAGGGGATTATCGCGCCGTTCGCGAAGACCCGGGCTTTGCCGCGCGGTTTGTCACCGGCTATGTCCTCATGGGCGAGGGCCAGCACGGGGCCACGCACGCGTGGGCCGAGATTTACATTCCGGGAGCCGGATGGTGCGGATTCGACCCGACCAACAACAAACATCGTCGCGAGACGCCGCGCGAGGCGGGCCGGGACAAGGCGGGCGAAGAATTGCGGGAGGGCTGTCTGGGATCATACCGTCCGAACCGCGATTCGAGCCCAACGCACTCCCGGCCTGCCTCCCGCAAGTCGCAGTAGATGGCTT
>Ga0114939_10002034_pt1 | contig 15491 bp, 11 predicted proteins | sample AshMeaCrysSpring_FD_87196 | JGI IMG/M metagenome (GOLD analysis project Ga0114939, IMG submission 87196) | Groundwater microbial communities from Big Spring, Nevada to study Microbial Dark Matter (Phase II) - Ash Meadows Crystal Spring | ecosystem: Environmental > Aquatic > Deep subsurface >... | reverse complement strand
TACTGGCTGGCCCGGATGCTGGACGGAGGAGAAGACCTGCGCTTCATCGCCCGCAGACTCATTATCCTGGCCAGCGAAGACGTAGGCAACGCCAATCCCACAGCGCTGGTACTGGCCAATGCCTGTTTTGAAGCAGTGAACAAGGTGGGCAATCCAGAGTCCAGGATCATCCTGGCACAATGTGTCACCTACCTGGCCGCCTCCCCTAAAAGCAATGCCAGCTATTTGGCCATTGAAAAAGCCTTGTCCACGGTCCGGCAAACGGGAGACCTCCCCGTGCCAATGGCCATCCGGAACGCTCCTACCATACTGATGAAGGAAATCGGTTATGGAATGGACTACCAGTACGCGCACGACTTTCCAGGAAATTTCGTGGATATGGAATACCTGCCGGAAGCCCTGCGCGGAACAAAATTCTATGAGCCCGGACAAAATGCGCGCGAAGAGGAAATGCGCCGTTTTCTGAAATCCAGGTGGAAAAATAAATACGGTTACTGATTGACGTTAGTAAGCATATATGCGGAATAAATTACCAGCAGAATTGCCGGTTGCTTTCGAAGGACCAGACCAGGTGAACTGGATCTGCAAACCATTTGACGTTCTTGCACCGGCCGAACTCTACCAGGTCCTCAGGCTTCGCTCTGAAGTGTTCGTGGTAGAACAGAACTGCCCCTACCTGGATGAGGACAACCGTGATCAGGAAAGCTGGCACCTGATGGGTTTCGCGGGTGATATCCTGGTTGCCTATTGCCGGATTCTTCCGCCGGGCCTGGGTTTCAGCGAGTTATCCATCGGTCGGGTAGTCAGCTCTCCCCTGGTGCGCAGGAAAGGAATCGGCAGGCCCCTGATGCTCAACGCCATCCGCAACGCATGGGAGATTTTTGGAAGGCAGGATATCCGGATCGGCGCTCAGTTCTACCTGGTTGATTTCTATGCATCTGTAGGGTTTTCAAGGGAAGGAGAGATCTATCTCGAAGACGATATTGAGCACGTGGAAATGTGCCTCAAAGCATAAATGCATGAAGCCCAATTCCAACCCCGGGCTCAATTTTCTTAATGGCGTTTTTTAATCGCCTCAATAATATTTAGTTACCGGAGCCGTTATTTCAGGAGTCCAATCTTTTGAAAATACAAATCCGGTATCATGAAAAAAAGTGTACGTTCCTCCCTATTGAAAACCATGGCCGCCACAGCCATCGTATGTGCCTCATTGACAGGGGCTCATGCACAAATGAAATATGAAATCGGCATCTCAGCTGGTCCTTCCAACTTCCTGGGAGACCTGGGAGGTAACTTCGGCCAAGGCCAGAAATTCATCAAGGATAACAATATTGAATTGACCCGTGTCATGCCGGGCATTTACTTTTCCGTCATTCCCAGCGAATGGTTCAATATCAGGGGCCAGTTCAACTGGGGCAAACTTGAGGGTGATGACGCAGTCATCGACACCAAAGGTGGACTGGAAACTGCCCGCAAAGACCGCAACCAGCATTTCAAATCACCCTTGATTGAGTTCATCGTGACCGGTGAATTCTATCCAACCGTCTTCCTGGAACAGGATCCCGAAGACGTCTGGCATAAATTCCGTCCCTATGCCCTTGGTGGTGTGGGTGTATTCCGCTTCAATCCCCGCGCCCAATACATTGACCCCAACGGTCGCGCCACCTGGGTAGACCTCAAGCCGCTTCGTACGGAAGGACAGGGCATGCCCAACTATCCCAACGTCAAAGAATACTCGCTGACCCAAATCAACGTGCCTTACGGACTTGGTATCAAGTATTTCTTTAACGACCGGGTAAACGTAAGTTTCGAAATCGTCAACCGCATCACATTCACGGACTATATCGATGACGTGAGTGGAAACTACATCGCAGACCAGGACTTCTACAACTACTTCGGTGCAGGCTCTGCCACCGCAGACATCGCCCGCCAGATGGCCAACAAAGCTGCTTTTGCTAATGGTGGCAACTACCTGCCCTCCTATGGTCCAGGCGATAAGCGTGGTACACCCACCAACAACGACGCCTACTATTCAACGGTATTGAAACTGGGCATCCGCCTGGGCGGCGAACGCGCTGCGTACACCAATACCCGTTGCCCGGTGATCAGGTTCTAAAAAGATTGACGCTCTGCCGGAAAAATTATTCAGCCCACGCTGAGAAGGACTTTGTTCGTCCGCACCCATATGAAAACAAGCGTATTGGAAGTTGATTGACATATTCTCACCACCAGTACCTGGACAGGGCATCCCGTGCACAAACACGCAGGATGCCTTGTTCTTTTTAGGCACTATGATTTCAACTCAGCTGCCAGAAAAGGAGATGTATGGCTTCGCTTGATTTTTAACAGCCCTTCGGGAAACCCCTGGTATAATACTTCTCCTCCGCCATCGCCACCCTCCGGTCCAAGGTCAATGATATAGTCGGCCACCTTGATCACATCCATGTTGTGCTCAATCACCAGCACTGTATTACCCCGGTCCACCAACTTGTACAACACATCCAGCAAATGACGGATGTCCTGGAAATGCAGGCCTGTGGTAGGTTCATCCAGGATGTAAAATGTCTTTCCGGTATCCTTGCGCGACAATTCCGTAGCCAGTTTCACGCGTTGCGCTTCTCCACCGCTCAGCGTCACTGCACTCTGACCCAGGGTAATATAACCCAGTCCCACTTCCTGCAACACTTTTATCTTCCGGTAGAGATAGGGCACCGCTCCAAAAAATTCCACGGCTTCCTCCACTGTCATGTCCAGCACATCACTGATCGATTTCCCCTTGTAACGGATCTCCAGGGTTTCCCGGTTATACCTCCTTCCATTGCATTTCTCACAAGGCACATAAACGTCCGGCAGAAAATTCATTTCAATCACCCGCATTCCGCCGCCTTCGCAGACATCGCAGCGACCGGTTTTTACGTTGAAAGAAAAACGCCCGGCATTATAGCCGCGAATTTTGGCTTCCGGCACGGATGCAAACAACTGTCGGATCTCCGTAAAAAATCCACAATAAGTGGCGGGATTGCTTCGGGGGGTGCGGCCAATCGGGCTCTGGTCTATCTCAATGACCTTATCGATCTCCTCCAACCCTTTCACATTCTTGTACGGCATGGGCGTCACTCGGGATCCATAGCAATGTTGCGCGAGGACCGGGTAAAGTGTTTCGTTGATCAGGGTCGACTTCCCGCTGCCACTGACCCCGGTCACCAGCGTCAGCGTACCCAGTGGAATGGTGATGTCCACGTTCCGTAGATTATGCCCGGAAGCGCCATTCAGGATCAGTTTTTTCCCATTGCCCTTTCTGCGCTCCGAAGGCAGCTCGATTTTCTTTTTACCCACCAGGTATGAAGCCGTCTCAGAATCGGAACGCAACACTTCCTCAGGCGTACCAGCCGATACGACGGTGCCGCCATATTTTCCAGCCTTAGGCCCGATATCCACCAGATAATCCGCCGCAAGCATAATGTCTTTATCGTGCTCCACCACCAGGATGCTGTTGCCGATGTCCCGCAAATGCTGAAGTGCTTTGATCAGCCGATGATTGTCACGCTGATGCAATCCAATAGAAGGCTCATCCAGAATGTAAGTGATGCCCTGCAGCTGGGAACCAATCTGAGTGGCAAGCCTGATCCGTTGGGACTCCCCGCCACTGAGGGTCCTGGTGGCGCGGTTCAGGGTAAGATAGGTGAGGCCCACATCCAACAGGAACTGAAGCCGCTCGCGGATTTCCTTGAGGATGTCTTTCGCGATGACCTGTTGCCGCTTATCCAGGCGTACATCCAGTTTTTCAAACCAGTGGGCCAGCTTCTCCAGGTTCATCTCGCCCAGTCCGGCAATATGCTGACCATCCACCCGGAACCAAAGACTCTCTTTCTTGAGCCTGGTGCCTTCGCAGGTCTGGCAGGTCTTCAGCATCATGAATTTCTCGGCCCAGTCGCGCACCGCATCACTGCTGCTTCCGGAAAACCAACGGATGATCATGGACACAATTCCCTCGTACTCCTGCTCCGGCACCTGCGCAGATTCCTCGAATCCTGCCACCATGGTCCCGGTTGGTTCCTCCTGGCCATAGAGCACCATGTTGAGCGCTTTTTCCGGAATATCCCGGATGGGCGACTTCACACTAAACTTCAATTTCTTTGACAATTGCTCAACCTGCCTGTATGTATGCGTATCCCTGGCTTCACCGAGAGGAGCAATCCCGCCGTCTTCAATAGAGACATTACGGTCAGGAATAACCGAATCTATATCCACGGTATATATCTGTCCCAGCCCCCTGCAAACCGGGCATGCCCCGTAGGGAGAGTTAAAAGAAAAGGTATTGGGCGATGGCTCTTCGTAAGACAGCCCCGTATCCGCGCACATCAGCTGCTTGGAATACTGGACAAACTGGTCAGACTCTCCAGGGACGATGAATACCAGTTCCTTTCCCATTTTCAGTGCCCGCTGCAGACTCTGACCCAGTCTCAGTTTCATATCGTTCGTCACGGGCAGTCGGTCAACAACCAGCTCAATATCATGAATCTTATAACGATCCACCTGCATCCTAGGGACCAGATCCTTGATCTCCCCGTCCACCCTTACCTTGAGAAAACCTTTTTTACGGATATCCTCAAACAATTCACGGTAATGTCCTTTGCGCCCCCGCACCAGTGGCGCCAGCAGCGTGATGCGTTGTGATTTGAAGCGCGTGAAAATATCCTGTAACATTTCCTCTTCAGAAAACTTCACCATTTTTTTGCCCGTATGGTAGGAATAAGCCTCCCCCACCCGTGCATAGAATAGCCTCAGGAAATCATAAATCTCCGTGATGGTCCCCACCGTGGACCGTGGATTCTTGTTGGTGGTCTTCTGCTCAATCGAGATCACCGGGGAAAGGCCTGTGATCTTGTCCACATCCGGGCGGTCCATGTCCCCGATGAACTGACGCGCATAGGCGCCAAAGGTTTCCATATACCTGCGCTGACCTTCCGCAAAAAGGGTATCAAACGCAAGGGAGGATTTCCCGCTACCGCTGATGCCTGTGATGACCACCAACTGGTTCTTGGGAATCGCAATGTCCAGGTTCTTGAGGTTGTGTACACGCGCGCCAAATACTTCAATCGAATCCTGCATATGGAAATCATTCAGGGGAAAGAGGATCAAATGTACAAAGGGGTTCCCGGATCAGCGGAAAATGAACGGCTGTAAAAATTTTGGAAAATATTCTCCCACGCCCCTATATTTGCAGCAGTTCTTTATCATTCTTATCCAGAAAGGCAGAGGGTAATGGCCCGATGAAGCCTTGACAACCTACCCCGCGCAAGCGGGACAAGGTGCCAATTCCAGCCCCGTTCCGGTTACGGGGAAAGATAAGTCAGATGCTCCGCTTATATGCCCTCAAGATATCAGCCCTTCTGACGCCAGAAGGGTTTTTTTATGCCCTGCCCATCCTGGATCGAAAGCGTTTGCGAAGCCCAAGCACCGGGCCTTTGCGAAACATTAACAAAGGAACAAAAGATGAGAAACAAAGTCTACTATATTTGTAGAGTAAATACCCGCCAGCGGAAAACTGCCCGGGGAACTGCCAACAGATGATCCCAGGCGCCATATTTTATTCATTCTAAAAGCAAACACGATGAGCCAGTTACACTTTGAGACATTGCAGCTTCATGCAGGACAGGAGATCGACCCCACCACCAAATCACGTGCCGTGCCGATCTACCAGACCACTTCCTATGGGTTCGACAATGCAGAACATGCCGCCAACCTCTTTGGCCTCCGCCAGTTTGGCAATATCTATTCCCGCATCATGAACCCCACCACCGATGTCTTTGAGAAAAGAATCGCCGCACTGGAAGGCGGGGTGGCAGCCCTTGCCACCGCCTCAGGACAGGCAGCCCAGTTCCTGGCGCTCAACAATATCCTCCAGGCAGGAGATAACTTCATCACCACCTCCTACCTGTATGGCGGCACCTATAATCAGTTTAAAGTGGCATTTAAGCGAATAGGCATTGACGTTAAATTCGGCAACGGGGATGACGTAGAGAGTTTCGTACCCCTGATCGACAAAAACACCAAGGCCATATACCTGGAAACCATCGGCAACCCCCGCCTCAATATCCCGGATTTTCAGAAGTTCGCCGCCCTGGCCAAAACCTATGACCTTCCGCTGATCGTGGACAACACATTTGGTGCCGGCGGATACCTCTGCAGGCCCATTGATTGGGGCGCCAACATCGTGGTAGAGTCCGCCACCAAATGGATTGGCGGCCACGGTACTTCCATCGGCGGCGTGATCGTGGACGGAGGCAATTACAACTGGGGCAACGGAAAATTCCCGCAGTTTACGGAACCCTCCGAAGGCTATCACGGACTGAAGTTCTGGGAAGTATTTGGCGAGGGCAACCCGCTGGGCCTGCCCAATATCGCCTACATCATCCGGGCAAGGGTGGAAGGACTGCGCGACTTTGGCGCATCCCAAAGTCCATTCAATTCCTTCCTCCTGCTCCAGGGACTGGAGACCCTCTCCCTGCGGGTGGAAAGACATGCCCAGAATGCACTGACACTGGCGCAATGGCTATCCGAACATCCCCAGGTGGAATTTGTCTGGTATCCCGGGTTGCCGGAAAGCGACTATCACCAACTGGCCAATAAATACCTGCGCAATGGCTTTGGCGGCGTGCTTCAATTTGGTATCCGGGGTGGCAAGGAAAAAGCGGCCCGCTTTATCAATGAACTGAAACTGGCTTCCCACCTCGCCAACGTGGGCGATGCCAAAACACTGGTGATCAACCCGGCCACCACCACCCATGAACAGCTCAGCGAAGCGGAGCAAAAAGCGTCCGGTGTACTCCCCAACCAGATCCGCGTGAGCGTGGGTATCGAACACATCGAAGACATCAAAGCCGACTTTGAACAGGCTTTCCAAAAAGTTTCAGAACCCCTGTATGCCCTCAACTAACGCAGACCAGCAAACGCAGTTTTTCGAAACCGATAAACCTTTTCAGCTGGAGTCCGGGCTGGTATTGCCCGGGCTCCGACTGGCTTATAACGTCCTTGGGCAACCAGATGCAGCCGGGGACAATATCGTCTGGATCTTTCACGCCCTGACCGCCAACAGCAGGCCGGATGAATGGTGGCCTGGGCTGGTGGGGCCGGGCAAACTGCTTGACCCGGGTAAACACCGCATCATCTGCGTGAACATGCCCGGTAGTTGCTACGGTAGCATCGGTCCGCTCGATATCGACCCACAACCCACAACCCACAACCCACAACCCTACTATCACCATTTCCCCCTATTCACCCCAAGGGACATGGCAAATGCATACCGGCTTCTCCGGGAGGCACTGAACATTCACCGCATCGCCCTGGGCATTGGCGGATCCATGGGCGGTCAGCAATTGCTGGAATGGGCCATCCTGGAACCCGAACTGTTTGAACATATCGTGCCCATCGCCACCAATGCCTTTCATTCCGCATGGGGCAGGGCCTTTAATGCCTCTCAACGCATGTGCATTGAGGCGGACCCCAGCTGGAAGGAACAGCATCCGGAAGCGGGTATCGAAGGCATGAAAGTGGCGCGATCCGTTGCCCTGCTCAGCTACCGTCACTATGAAACCTATGCCGCCACACAGGCGGACGAGCCTGATGTGCTCGAGCATTTCCGCAGCGAATCCTACCAGCGCTACCAGGGAGAAAAGCTCGCCCTTCGGTTCAATGCCTTCAGTTACCATTCCCTCACCAGGGCTATGGACGCGCATCATGTAGGCCGGGGCCGCGGTGGTGCAGAACAAGCACTGCAACGGATCAGGGCAAAAACCTGCGTGATTGGCATCGATACGGACCTGCTCTATCCCCTGCAGGAACAGGCATTCATCGCACGATTCGTTCCAGGCGCTTACCTGGAAGTCCTGGAATCCATCTACGGGCATGATGGATTCCTGCTGGAATATGCCAAATTGGAAAACATTCTCCACAAATTTTTATCTCCTCATTTTTTCAGAAAATAAAGACATGGATACACATCAACAGCTCAGGATCGGACTCTTCGGATTTGGCGTTGTGGGCGAAGGCCTTTACAAAGTATTGCAGCAAACGCCATCGCTCAAGGCGGAAATTGTTCGGGTCTGTATCAAGAATGCCGACAAAAAACGGGAAGCGCCCGCCAGTCTCTTTACCACGGACCCGGACCTGCTGCTGGACGATCCGGAGATCAATGTCATCGTGGAAGTGATCAATGAATCAGAGCCCGCTTTCCGGATCGTGCGCAAGGCCCTTCTGAATGGAAAAGACGTTGTCAGCGCCAGCAAAAAAATGCTGGCCAGTCACCTGGCAGAACTGCTCGAGTTGCAACAGGAGACAGGTCGCTCACTCCTCTACGAAGCCTCCGCATGTGCATCCATCCCGGTAATCAGGAACCTGGAAGAATATTACGACAATGACCTGTTGCATTCCATCAAAGGCATCGTCAATGGATCCACGAATTTCATCCTCACCAGGATGTTCGAAGACAAACTGGATTTCAAACAGGCCTTATTGCTGGCACAACAACTCGGCTTTGCGGAATCTGATCCCAGCCTGGACGTGGAGGGAACGGATGCGGTCAACAAATGGACCTTACTGCTGAACCATGCCTACGGCATCGTGGAAAAGCCGGAGAATATTTTACACAACGGCATTCAGCACATCCATGGCAGCGATGCAGCGGTTGCCGCGGAGAAGAATTTCTCGATCAAACTCGTTGCCCAGGCACAGAAACTGGGCAATGGCAAAGTGGCAGGATTCGTGCTGCCGCAGTTTGTGAAACAGGATGATCACCTGGCTTTTGTCAAACATGAATACAACGGCGTGGTCATAGAAAGCGGTTTTGCCGATAAGCAGTTTTTCTACGGCAAGGGAGCAGGCTCCTTTCCCACCGCTTCGGCCGTTCTCAGTGATGTATCCGCCCTGCGTTATCAATATCGCTATGAATATAAAAAGCGCTATCATCACCAACCCCTTCTACTGACCAACAGTTTCTTCCTGAAGGTCTATGTGAGCTTCGACCATTGGGACCTGATCCCCCGGGAAGATTTTGAATCGATCGAAGAATGGCACGCGGATTCCGACCGGAAATACCTGGTAGGCATCCTGTCCTTCGAAACGCTGACACAAAAAAACTGGTGGCGCGCGCACAACACTTCGCTCATCCTGATGCCTGACCCTATCATCGAAAGTCTGGACCTCAGGGAACTGAAGAAAAAGAGCCTGGAATTGGCGGGGGTATTGTGAGATGTGGGTGGTGAGTTGTGGGTGGTGGGTTGTGGGTGGTGGGTTGTGGGTGGTGGGTCATCGTATCCTTTCCATTTAAATATCGGATGAATCCATTAAGGTACTGCCTCACCTCAACAAGGATTTCAATGATTTCATCATAATCCGCGGGTTAAATAGAATAAACAACACGCAAAACTTCCACAAGGGTTTCCAGTTCATACGGGACCCACGGGCAATATGGAGGAAATGAATTGTTTCATTTTTACCCTTCCGTCCAAGCCCCTCGGCAATATTCGAAGGAATAGAAACGGCTGCCCTTGTCATCTGTGAACATAGCCCGAATTTTTCATCGCCTGGGAGTATTCTGCTGATGGCGTATGTCTTTTGGACCAGTACCAACGAACTTTTCCACACATTCATGTCTTTGTAAGACGTCACGCAAATTATTTTCAGGGATACAAAATATCAAGACAAGAGCAGGAAACTAAGTGGATAATACCGGTTGGAGTCAGTAATTTTATCGCTCATACTGACAACCCACAACCCACAACTTTGCTACCATCCACCATCCTCTTCTGGTTCCTCCTCATAGGTGTGCTCTATACCTATGCCGGATATGGCATCTTAGCCTGGATCTGGGTAAAGATCCGGGGGAAAAGGGAATCACCGGTAAACCCCGATGGTGAACTACCGTCTCTGGCGGTCATCGTTCCAGCTTATAATGAAGCAGGCATCCTTGCTGAAAAAATTCAAAACAGCCTGGCACTGGACTACCCTGCCCATCGTTGGAAACTGGTGGTTGTCACGGATGGCTCCTCTGACCAAACCCCAGATATAGCAGCCTCCCATAGCGGTATTTTACACATGCACCAACCGGAACGAAGGGGAAAAGTGGCCGCCATCAACCGGGTAGTGGCTCTGCTGGATAGCGTGGACATCCTGGTATTCTGTGACGCCAACACCATGCTGAACCGGGAAGCCTTGCGTTTCCTGATTGCACACTACGCAGAGCCCAGGGTGGGTGGCGTCTCCGGCGAAAAAAAAGTGCTCCCCGGGAAAGGAAGGGAAGTGGCTGAAGAAGGGATTTACTGGAAATACGAATCCGCTTTGAAAAAGCTGGACTCCAGCGTTTACAGCATAGTTGGCGCCGCCGGCGAACTTTTTTCCATGCGGCGGGAGCTCTATTCCCCTATTCCAGAAGATACCATCCTGGACGATTTCATTATTTCCATGCAAATCTGTGAAAAAGGATACGTGGTGCGATATGAACCCCGGGCAATCGCCGCCGAAACACCTTCACTGACCATCGAGGACGAGAAGATCCGCAAGGTTAGGATCAGCGCAGGCGCATTTCAATCGCTTTACCGGATTGGCTACATAGCCAACCCTTTTAAATATGGCGTACTGGGCTTCCAGTTCCTGTCCCGCCGGGTGATGAGGTGGGTATTCTGCCCACTTGCACTGCCTCTCTTGCTGATCCTGAATGGATGGCTGTACTACCGATCTGCCTCACCCGAATGGCTCTATGGAACCCTGCTGGTGCTGCAGGTAGCCTTCTACGGCATGGCCATGGTTGGCGCCCTTACCCAGGAACGCAAATGGGTGTTTTTGAAAATATTTGCACTCCCGCACTATTTTTTCTTTATGAACTTTTCGGTTTGGCAGGGGTTCTTCAGATTTATAAATGGCAGACAATCAGCGCTTTGGCAAAAAGCACGCAGATAAAGAGCCTGCGTAGAAGTACGCAGGCCGATTACGTATTTCTACGGATTTTTTTATGGGCTTTGCAACATTTAAAATTGTTTCTATATTTACATAGTAATCCACTATTATCTCAATCTCCCAGAGAAAACCACGTACTCAACGACGCTTTCCTGCTTCGTTCAATATCCTTTCCAAAGACGCGTGGTAGTTTCAGCTACACCAATTTCCAACCGAACCCGGTATTCTGATTTTTAGTAATAAGGATTTCCAATTCTCTATGTGGCCACAGGTTACATCCCTGGCTTGTATTACCCCTTGTTAATCCCTAAGAAAATGAGAAAGGAAATTTTAGTTGTAGACGACAGTAAGGCTATCCGGTTTATGTTACACACCATTTTGCGCAAGCATTATAAAGTAACATCGGTAGCTGATGGTGTGAGCGCTATGTATTGTCTGAGAAAGCATAAAACACCAGACCTGATCATTATGAACCCCAACCTGGCTGATTTTCCCGACTGGGAACTGATCAGGTATCTCTCCGGAAGTCATCTTTACAACTCGATTCCGCTGGTCGTTGTTTCCAACCAGGATATTGAAGAAATGCGGACCCTCGCGGAAAAGTACCGTGTAGCGGATGTCTTTCACAAACCCTTTAATCCGCTTCACCTGCTGGAAACTGTAGACAATTTGTTAATCGGCAACCTGGCTTATAAGATATACTAACCTGTCACCAACCCACCCCTAAATTCTACGCCATGTTCACCCTTGAGAATAAATACGAAACACGCAATCATACGTACATACACATACGAGGACAAGCTACCGCGGTAACGGAAACATCGCAAACGGGAATATGTCTTTATATCGGCAAAAATGATGCCATTTTTTCAACTCTGAAAGATGGTTATTCCTCGTGCCTCCGCGCAGAAACGCTGGAAGCCGCCGGTAGACTCATGCCTGAGTTGGGCAAGCTGCAAGGCTATGCAACGGCTATTTTCATCGACCTTGATTTCAATTATGAGCAACTGTATGTTTTTCTGAATCAGAAGGAAAAGCATCTGGACCTTTTCGCCGTGCCGGTGGTCATGAATATTGAAAACCTTACACGCGAAGAAGTATCATTGCTTCGTAAAAAGAAGATGGTAGATGAGCTCATCAATTTCGAGACAGAACTCGATATGATTGGAGAGAAAGTAGACTTCCTGCACTATATCCGTAAGAGCATCCATAGCCGGAGCGGCAAAATCAAATTGGAAATGAAGCGCAATGCAGTTCCAACGGATACCGGTAAAGTTAAAAGGTTTATCAGCCTTCTCTTCAACCTGACCTAGCTCCGTTTTTCCAGGAAAGAATTTCCGCTTTCAGAAGGCGTTCTTATCGCCCTTCACCGTATTATATACGGTCATGAAGATGATTTTCATGTCCAGGGAGATGCTCCAATTCTCCAGGTACCAGATATCGTGCTCAATGCGCTTTACCAGGTACTTGTTTTCTGAGATGACCCCGCGAAAGCCATTGACCTGCGCCCAGCCGGTAACGCCGGGCTTAATGAAGTGGCGCACCATGTACTGCTTGTAAATATTTGTGAAATCCGTGGTATGCTTGAGCATGTGCGGCCTCGGGCCCACAACGGACATATCCCCCATAAACACATTGAAGAACTGCGGAAGCTCGTCAATATTGGTCTTGCGCATAAACTTACCCAGCGGCGTAATCCGGTCGTCATCCTTGGTGACCTGCTTTGAATTCGCCTCATCATTGACCCTGAGCGTCCTGAATTTCAGGCACTGAAAGGGTTCGTTATTTCTCCCGGATCTTTCCTGGACAAAGAATATAGGGCCCTTGGACGTGAGTTTGATCAGCAGGGAAATGATGGGTACCAGCCATGACAGGAGCAGCAGTATGACCAGGGAACTAAAAAACAGGTCGAAAGCGCGTTTCTTGATTTTATTACCCTGATTTTCCAGGGGTTCCCGGCGCAAAGAAATCACAGGGATATCGGCCAGGAAATCCACAAAAATATTCCGGTTCACAAAAATCCGGTAGTCCGGGATAAACTTAAAATGTATAAAGTATTGTTCCGCTGTGCGGGCCAATTCATAGATATATGGATTGGATTCCGGCGAAATGGTTGAATAAATCTCCGTAACGTCTTTCTCAATCGCATAGGCCACGCTGTCTTTCAGCGGACCGTTGATGCGGATACTCGGTTTCTCAATCTGTTGCACGTGATCATCGAAGCAGCCCACGATATTCACCAGCACATTATTATTCCTTGAGTATTCGATCAGCCTTTTCGAAATATCATTATACCCAAGGATGATGGCATTGCTGCGGTACCGGTCATTCTTTTTGAGCGACTCAATGACAAAGTACAGGATGATCCGGTTGATCAGAAGGCCGAACGCGAAACCCAGAAAGCTGAGAAAGATAAAGAGCCGGGAATAATCCATTTTGGCAACAACAACGAAGACCAGCACCAGCAGGATCGAAAGAAAAAAACTCCGGAAAGTCTCCTTCATAAAAAATCCGATGTCCATCCAGTCGTTGCTGGAATAGAGCCCGGTCAGCAAGGCCGAAATCAGCCAGCAAAGGTTCATGGCCAGGAAATACAGGAAATAGTCGCTTCCCTCGGTGACGTCTACCCGCTTCAGGATAACGCTCAGCAGGAGCAAAACGAAGTTCAGGGAAAGAAAATCCCACAGCCATAGAAGGGTCCTGTAGGAGTAAATCGATGTTTTGTTCATGTCAATCTCACGCCACGTTTGGCTTTAATCAGGGTTGGGATCAGGGCTCAAGGGTCTGGGCTATGGGCAAAGATAGTCAAAACGGGCGCAAGGCTCCTTCGCAAAACCCGCAACCCACAACCCACAACTTATATAACTCCTTAGCCATTAATTTATTATTGATAAAACTAAAAACCAATGGAATTACCCCCGTCCACCGGCAGGTTCACCCCCGTTACGAAGCGGGCAGCTTCACTAGCCAGGTAAACGGCAGCGTACCCGATGTCTTCAGGCTCACCCATCCGGCCCATGGGCGTCCGGGAAATGGCTCGCTGTTTCCTGGGCGGGTCCCCATCCAGGGCCTTCCGGGTCATTTCAGACGCAATGAAACCGGGCGCAATGGCGTTGACCCGGATGCCGAAAGGCGCAAGATCGCTGGCAAGGGTGCGGGTCAGGCCCAACACAGCGGTTTTGGACGCTGCATAAGCAGTCACCAGGGGAAGCCCATAAATGGCCGCCATGGACGTGATATTAATGATCGATCCACCCCCTCTCTCCTTCATGCGTTTCCCGAATTCCCTGCAAAGGGAAAAAAGCCCGTTGAGGTTTGTTTGAACGATTCGCTGAAACTCTTCATCGGTCACCTCAAGGGCCATTTTCTTCATATTGATACCGGCATTATTAACCAGGATGTCCACCGGGCCAAATTCTCCCTCCAGTTGTTCCACCATAACCGGCAGGGAAGAAGTGTCTGCCACATCTGCGTTCATAAAAAATGCCGCTGGCCCTAATACTGCCGCAGCCTCCTCCAGGACTTCGCGGCGCCTGCCAACCAGGACCACTTCCGCACCGGCCTCGATCAAAGCCTGTGCAATTCCCCGGCCAATGCCCGTTCCTCCGCCGGTGACCACCGCGCGTTTTCCCTGAAGTGAGAATATGTTTTGCATGAGTTTTATGGGTTGTGGGTTGTGGATGATGGTGGATGAATGATGGTTGTGGGTTGATGGTGGATGGTTGTGGGTTGGAAGATGATGGTTTCTAAGACTAAAGAAGACCCCTTAACGATAATCAAAATTGGAACTAATATTTTCTCAACATCTATCATCCACCATCCACCAACTACTTCTCCCATTGCCGCTCCAAGTACTCCAATGCTGGCCCTGCCTCGGTCCGTAGATCCGTCCAGCCACTTTCCATCATGATCTTCCCGGAAAAACCAATATCCTTTAATGCGCTAAAATAAGGCCTGAAATCCTCTCCATACCTGCCCGGCCTTGCGCGATCTCTTTCTTCTGCAATATGGCAATGGACAAGCAAATTTCCTGCAAGCCTGATCGACTCAGCCGTCTCATCCTCTTTCAACATATGGAAAATATCCGCCGTGACCCTGACCGATGGATGATTGACCTGTTGAATGATGCCGGTTACCTCCTTTAAAGTATTCCCCAGGTTGGTTTCTCCCCTGTTCAGGTTTTCCATCGCCACCGTAATTCCCTGCGCCGCAGCCAGCGGTCCCATCTTCCCGAGTATTTGCACCATCTGCCGCATGGCCACCGAACGATCAAATTCCTCGGGTATTTTCCTTGCCTCCCCACTACCAAGGACCACGATGCGCACGCCGGCTTCCCTACACCGATGAAATACCGAGTCAACGTATTCCAGGATGGCATTTTCGTTCACCTGCGGTCCAACCAGCTTCAGGCTTCCGGGGAGAAATACATTCACGGCATAGACGCTACAACGCGCTGCCCGCATCTTTTCCAGCCTGCTCAAAAACTGCGTGCGACTCAGATTCAAAGGAGAAAATTTCTGCTGGGTATTCTCTTCAAC
>Ga0114939_10002033_pt1 | contig 15499 bp, 12 predicted proteins | sample AshMeaCrysSpring_FD_87196 | JGI IMG/M metagenome (GOLD analysis project Ga0114939, IMG submission 87196) | Groundwater microbial communities from Big Spring, Nevada to study Microbial Dark Matter (Phase II) - Ash Meadows Crystal Spring | ecosystem: Environmental > Aquatic > Deep subsurface >... | reverse complement strand
GTCTTTTTCCATGTCCAGCAGGTTAAGCGGCTCTTCTATCTCTTCGTGCTGATCGAATGGATGGCCGGTGGCGGGGTACGATGCCTGCGGGGCATTGTGCGGAAATATGATTGACTGGCTTGCACCTGTGGTGGGTGCTTGCTTCAGGGGCAGGGTGGTTTCGGCATGTGCTTGTTCATGCAGCAGGCTTTCGGCAAAACGCAAATTTTGGGCCGGAGCATTTTGTGGGTTTTGCATCAGTTCTAAAAACATGCGCTTCATTTCGTTCATGTCCTTCTTCATGTCGAAGATCACTTTGTACAAAATATCCCTTTCGTTGGCAAATGTGCTTTCGCTTACATATCCATTTCCTGCTGTGCCGCCTTGCCCCACCAGCACCGGCAGGTTGCTGGGCAATGGGCCATCGGGCAAAAATGGCTTCAGGTCGCGGGCTGTTATAAATTTTTCTTTGGCCAGCACGCTTATTTGTTCAGCAATGTTTTTCAGTTCGCGCACATTGCCGCGCCATGGATAGCTTAACAATAGCAACTTAGCTTCTTCGTCAAGCTGCACCGGGGTGGTTTTGTAGCGTTCTGCAAAGTCTATTACGAATTTGCGAAACAGGAGCGCTATGTCATCCTTGCGGTCGCGCAGGGCGGGCATACGTATAGGCACGGAGTTGAGGCGGTAGTAGAGGTCTTCGCGAAACTTGCCTTGGTGGGCAGCTTGCAGCAGGTCGCGGTTGGTAGCGGCTATTACGCGCACATCAGTTTTTTGCACCTTGCTGCTGCCCACCCGTATAAACTCGCCACTTTCCAGTACCCGCAGCAGTCGTGCCTGTGTGCCCAGCGGCATTTCGCCTATTTCGTCCAAAAAAATAGTGCCACCGTTTACCGTTTCAAAGTAGCCTTTGCGGGCATCTACGGCGCCGGTAAAGGAGCCTTTTTCGTGGCCAAACAACTCGCTGTCTATGGTGCCTTCGGGTATGGCGCCACAGTTTACTGCAATAAAGGGGTTGTGCTTGCGGGCGCTGAGCGCATGAATAATTTGTGAAATCACTTCTTTGCCCACACCGCTTTCGCCGGTAATAAGTACGCTCAGATCGGTGACGGCTACCTGCACAGCCACATCAAGTGCCAGGTTAAGGGCAGGTGCGTTGCCAATAATGCCAAAACGGTTTTTTATGGTTTGTATGTCGGTCATTGATTATATTTATAATGAATCACGCTTTGGCATAAACCAGTTCCTTTTCCTTGTTTATGAAGTAGTTCAGGTACTTGTTTTGCAGCGTTTCTGACATGATGAGGTCAATATCCCTTTTAAGCAATTGTTTCGGTTCTTGTTGTACGGTTAGCCAATGTTCAAATTCTTGTGACGCTGTTCCTGCTTTTTTGTCAAACACAACCAAAAAATCCACATCGCTCGATGGCTTATCATCACCTCTTGCCTGATTGCCAAACAGGTAGAGCTCTTTAATGTGATGTGTTTTACAAATGGAATGAATTGTGTGTATATGTTGAGCAATCAAATTATTCATATTGCGCAATGATTTTAGTTTTGAACATGCTCATTGCCAATAAGTTTTTGGTGCTGAACCATTTGTGTTGGATGGGCGCTGAGTACCTGAAAGCCCAAACAAAGCGTATGGTTAAGCGCGGGGGCATTGCTAAAGATTCTAAAGTGACTTTTTATAGATTGTATGTCGCTCATGGTTGTTTCTTTATGAGTTCCACAACTTCTGATTTGAATAAGGGTCATTTGTTTTTGATAATGATCCAAATGTTCTCGGGACGCACTTTGTCATAGTCATGTAAAATGATGTGCCTCAGTCCAATAATTTTAGCCTTTTCTGTAATTGGCAGGTTCTTATCCAATTGATTTGCTTTAAATGAGGCTTCTCCAATAATTGCAAAACGCCTGCACAAAGCATCAAACAGAATTTTGTTTTCTATTAGTTCACTAATCTTATTCAGGTTGGTTGTGTATTCTTCAATATCGCCAACCGAAAGAAGAATATCCTCCAGGTATTTGCCAAGGCTATGCTTCATAAAGTACCACCTTATCTTGCATCAGGCTATTCAGGAAGCGCATATTCCTGATTCCTTTATCATAAATTAAATCTACCGGCTTACCGGTTATTGCCTCAAGTTCCCACTGAAAATCAAACATGTCGTAGTTGCTCAAAGGCACTCCCTGTTCATTAAGTTGCAGCGAATACATGAAGTCAATATCACTATTTGGCCCAAAGTCAGTTTCACGGGCTGCGGATCCTACTACAGCTAATGATTCAAGTTGCATTTGTGAGCAGACTTGCCTTATTTTATCTAAATTATTTCTTATTTCAGGTATCATTTATTTTAGACTTTCCAAAGCAGTATTCAAGATTAATACATCGTGGTTTTTTTCAAATAAATTAGCAAGGTTGCATCAAGGTGTGCCTGCAATTTTTCCCAACAGCGTAGCCTGCGTACAATCGTGCACCGTTACTTGTACATAATCGCCGAGCTTCAATTCATAGTTTTCTTTAGCAAACACTACTACTTTATTTTGGCTGTTTCGGCCCATCCAGTCGGCATCACTACGCTTGCTGTTTCCTTCAATAAGCACCTTACATGTTTTACCCACATCGGCCTTATTGCTTTGCAGGCTTAGTTGGTTTTGCAGATTTACGATTTCTGTTAGTCGGCGTTTTTTTACCTCCTCTGGTATATCATCTTCAAAGCGGCGGGCAGCCAGGGTGCCGGGGCGCTCGCTGTACACAAACATGTAGCTCAAGTCGTAGCGGCTGTGGCGCATCACATCCAGCGTGTCGGCATGGTCTTCTTCGGTTTCGGTGCAAAAACCGGTAATGATGTCGCTGCTAATGCCACAGTCGGGCATTATTTCGCGAATGCGGTCCACCCTGGCTTTGTACCATTCGCGGGTGTAGGTGCGGTTCATCAATTGCAATACACGGGTGCTGCCACTTTGCACAGGCAGGTGTATGTAGTTGCAAATGTTTTCGTGGCGCGCCATGGTATACAGCACTTCATCGGTAATGTCTTTGGGGTGGCTGGTGCTAAAGCGTACACGAAGCGAGGGGCTTATTTGTGCCACCATTTCCAGCAGGTTCGCAAATGTTACGGCCTTGCCGGTTGTTTCATCATGGTAGTGATAGCTGTCTACGTTTTGGCCAAGCAGGGTCACCTCTTTAAAGCCGCGGTTGTACAGGTCGGTGCATTCTGCCACAATACTGGCCGCACCGCGGCTGCGTTCGCGGCCACGGGTAAATGGCACCACGCAAAAGCTGCACATGTTATTGCACCCGCGCATAATGCTTACAAAAGCCGTTACCCCATTGCTATCGAGGCGCACAGGCGATATGTCGGCATAAGTTTCATCGCGGCTTAGCATCACGTTCACGGCTTTTTGACCGGTTTCCGCTTCTTCTATCAGGCCAGGTAAGGTGCGGTACGCATCGGGCCCCACTACCATGTCCACCAGCTTTTCTTCTTCCAGCAGTTTGGCTTTCAGGCGCTCGGCCATGCATCCCAGCACACCTACCAGCATGCCTGGCCGCTTATCTTTTGCCTTTCTAAACTCGGTAAGGCGCTTGCGTACGGTTTGCTCGGCCTTTTCGCGAATGGAGCAGGTGTTTACCAATACCAGGTCGGCCTCCTCAAAGTTGCGGGTAGCGCCAAAGCCACTTTCGTTCAAAATGGCAGCCACTATTTCACTATCACTGAAGTTCATTTGGCAGCCATAGCTTTCTATGTAAAACTTCTTACGGTACTGGTTAGTATCGTAGGCAAAGGGTGCATAAGCCTCGCCCTGGCGCAGTTCGTTGTGGTAGGCTGCGCCATGCCGGGGCATTATGTCTATTTCTTGCAATTCGCTCATTGAAGTGGATAGAAAATAATTGGCAAAAGTAACAGAATACCTGTAAAAATGACAGGATGTCAGGTTTTGGATTTGGTTAAAATTGGTAGATGGTATCTGCGGGCCGGGATTTACACTGCGAAAGATAGCTATAGCGTACCTTCTTCGGCAAAGCTGTAGTGGCCTTCCTGGCTTACAATTACATGGTCCAATATGTCTATGTCCAGAAATAAGGCTGCGGCTTTCAGGCGGGCTGTAAGTTCAACGTCGGCCTGGCTGGGCTTCAGGCCGCCGCTGGGGTGGTTATGGCTAAGAATAATAAAGGATGCTTCCAACTCAATGGCACGCTTCAATATCACTTTGGGGTCTACCACGGTGGCGGAAATACCACCCTTGCTCAATGCCTCGCTTTTAATAATGCGCAGGCTTTTATTCAGAAAAACCACCCAAAAGCTTTCCACGGCATCTTCGCCAATTCGTTTGCGTAAAAATGGAATTACGTCTTTCGCGTTCCGAATGATATCCCGTTTTTTGAGCGACTCGGCTTCTTTGCGCACGGCCAGTTCCATTGCAGCTTTAATTATAACTGCCTTTGCCTGGCCTATGCCTTGTATTTTGCACATTTCTTCTATGCTCATTCGGGTAAGGCGATGGAGGCTGCCTTCGGCCTCGTCCAAAAGGTCTTTGCCCAGGTCAACCGCGCTACGACTTTTGTGGCCATTGGTAATAAGCAGGGCAATAAGTTCTGCTTGCGACAAAGCTGCTGCACCTAGATGTATCATTTTTTCGCGGGGGCGTTCGTCCTCGTTCCAGGCGCGAATGGGTGTGTGTGGCTTGTTGATATTTTCCATAAAGGAATTGTTAAAGGCCTAAGGTGGCCGCCTATCTTTGTTGCAATATTAATACTGTAACCCGCTACATCAGCCATTTATGAGCCAAAGCCAGCAAGCCAGAATTTTTTCTGGTACCGGATCAAAATATCTTGCAGAGCGCATTGCCGAACGATTTGGAGTAGTACTTGGAAATTGCCACATTACCCGCTTTAGCGATGGTGAAATTGGTGTGCAGTTTATGGAAAGTGTACGGGGCGATTTCGTGTTTTTGGTGCAGAGTACGCATGCCCCTAGCGACAACCTGATGGAACTGCTGCTCATGATAGATGCAGCAAAAAGAGCCAGTGCCTACAAAGTAATAGCCGTGTTGCCTTACTATGGCTTTGCCCGGCAAGACCGTAAAGACAAGCCACGTGTGGCCATAGGTGCCAAATTGATAGCTAACCTGCTGGTAGCGGCCGGCGCCGACAGGGTGATCACCATGGACCTGCATGCCCCGCAAATACAAGGCTATTTCGATATTCCGGTTGACCACCTGGACAGTTCAGCTATTTTTATTCCTTATATAGAGTGCCTCAAACTACCCAACCTGTGCTTTGCCGCCCCCGATGTGGGTAGCACCAACCGGGTACGCGAGGTGGCCAGTTATTTTAGTGCTGATATGGTAATTTGCGATAAGCACCGCAAGCGTGCCAACGAAATAGCCAGCATGACGGTAATAGGCGATGTGGCCGACCGCGATGTGGTGCTGATAGATGATATATGCGATACCGGTGGTACCCTGGCCAAAAGCGCTGCTCTGCTAAAGGAAAAAGGTGCACGAACCGTAAGGGCTATGTGTACCCACCCGGTACTGAGCGGAAACGCGTACAATAATATTGAGAACAGCATACTGGAAGAATTGGTGGTGTGCGATACCATACCGCTGCGCCAGCAGTCAAACAAAATACGGGTGCTTACCACTGCCGAACTGTTTGCCATTGCCATCCGCAATGCTTACGAAAACAAGAGCATCCACGGGTTGTTTGTACACAGCCACCGCAGAGGATAATTAAGGTGCTATGCGCCAAACTGCCGAAGATGGTGGTCGAGGTGTTTGTAGAACAAATTGTTCCACTCTGCTGCGCTCAGTTTGCCAAAAGAATTCGATTCCTTGCCTTCAAAATGGGCCTGGCCCATCGCTTGTGTGCGACGTATGAAGGAAACCAGTCTTTCTTTTTCGCGATCAAAATCTTTATCGGGCGATACTTTAAAATCCGGCGCTGTACCAAGGTTATGCTTATAAGGCTTTTCGTTCACCACGGCGTTTTTTACGAACAGTTGCAATATGAACCGTAGCAGGCCGGGAGGCTTTTTGTATTTGTCAGGCTCGTAAACATATTCGTAACTAACATTGCAGTGGGCCAGCATTTGAGCCACATGCATTTTGCCCCACAAAGGCTGGCTGGTGGGCGCAAGCTGATTGATTCGGGCAACGAGTGCATCCGAAACCTGAGCATCGAAAATGTTGGGTAGTGGCATATAGAAAAGAATGAGGTGATAAATCTCAAAAGGTGTAATATGGGAGATGAGCGACTGTCCTGGATTGACCTGTGAGTTGTTATTTTAACGCCTTGTTTCCGCAGTTTGAGCCTCACTAACACTTAAATCCTGATCAAGCAGCAGGTTCAAATTCAACTACTTCAATAGTCACCTTTCTGTTTTCGGCTTCTGATTTTGCTTTAAGAATATCCTCTGTAATTTCTTCGGATAAATAATATTCTCCGCAAAAGTCACAGATTTCGGCGGGTACATGGCGTACCACAAGGTCACTGGTCATTATAGGCAAATGAACCGTCACAAATCCCGGAGCAGTTTGGCCTTTTTCACAAAATGGACAAAGCATAGTTTTAAACTTTCCTTTTTGTAAATGTACTATTCCATTCTGTTGAAGATGGTTAGTAAACTGTAATTACCGTACAATTACTGTTTTCATCTTTTGCCATGCATACATGAATTAGCCTTCCTTGCGGCATTAGGTGATTAAGGAGGAAAGCTCCCTAAGGCTTTGAATCTGGGTATTTGGCAATTTTTTCGCCAAATTGTTTGCAGGCGCGAACATCTGAAGGGAGGAACTGCCTTTCTGCCATCCTTTTGACAGCATGTTTGGAGTATTTGATCAAAAAGTAATCCAATGCCTTCTGGTTTTTTTTAATTGGGTAACAAGTCGAGTTGTTCGCTTGCACTGATTATGATGATCATTCCTAAATCAACATTATGATAACCTCGTATTTTGGCAGCAGGCCGGTTTCATAAATGTGTAGTGATGATTAGATGTTTATAATCAATGGTCAGAGAACAGAAATCCGAGATAAGAGATGCAGAAACTACTCCCACTCAATAGTAGCCGGCGGTTTACTGCTTATATCGTACACCACGCGGTTGATGCCTTTCACGTTGTTGATGATTTCATTGCTGATGTGCGCCAGGAACTCGTAGGGCAGGTGTGCCCAGTCGGCCGTCATGCCGTCTACGCTGGTTACGGCACGAAGGGCTACGGTGTACTCGTAGGTGCGCTCGTCGCCCATTACACCTACGCTTTTTACGGGTAGCAATATGGTGCCTGCCTGCCACACGTTGTCGTACAACCCGTGTTGTTTAAGTCCGTTGATGTAAATATGATCAGCGGCTTGCAGTAGCTGCACTTTTTCCTCGGTTATTTCGCCTAATATACGAATGGCAAGGCCAGGGCCGGGAAAGGGGTGGCGATAAAGCAGGTCTTTGGGTATGCCCAATTCTTCGCCCGCGCGGCGCACTTCGTCTTTAAACAGATAGCGCAGGGGTTCCACCAGTTCCAACTTCATGGTATCGGGCAGGCCGCCTACGTTATGGTGGCTTTTTATGGTTTGACTAGGGCCGTGAACGCTTACGCTTTCTATAACATCGGGGTAAATGGTACCCTGGCCAAGGAAGCTGATGTCGGTGAGTTGATGCGCTTCGTGGTCAAATACTTCTATGAAGGTTCTTCCTATGATTTTGCGTTTTTCTTCGGGGTCGGTTTTGCCGGCCAGTTTGGTATAAAAATGCTCGCGGGCATTTACACCCTTCACATTCAGGTCAAGCTGCTTGTAAGTTTCCAGCACATCGTGAAACTCATTTTTGCGCAGCACACCGTTGTCTACAAATATTCCAAACAGGTTTTTGCCAACGGCGCGGCTTATAAGCGTGGCCGCCACCGTGCTGTCTACGCCGCCGCTGAGAGCCATTATCACTTTGAGGTTGCCAATTTTTTCCTTGAGTGCAGCTACCGTTTCGGTTACAAAATGCGCCGGCGTCCAGTTGCCGGTGCAGCCGCAAATGCCGTACAGGAAATTTTTTAGCAGGGTTTTGCCTTCGGTACTATGGTACACTTCGGGGTGAAATTGCAGGCCGTAAAGAGGATTAGATGACAGATGACGGTTTACAGATGACGGGTCTTTATCACTGTCAATTGTCATCTTTCCACTGTCAACTTTCTTGAAAGCTGCCACCGGAATTGAATCTGTTGTAGCAAGCACTTCAAAGCCTTGCGGCAATTCCAATATACTGTCGCCGTGGCTCATCCACACCTGGCTGCGGTCGCCCAGGTTTTTCAGCAACGGGTCGGCTTGGGTTTTTATCATGTAGGCCCTTCCGTATTCACGCTTTTCGCTTTTTTCTACCCGGCCGCCATACAATTTTGCGGTTAGCTGGGCGCCATAGCAAATGCCAAGTACAGGCAGTGCGCTGTTGAGGGCCTGCACATCTACCTCCGGGGCTTTGGCATCGTTTACACTAAATGGGCTGCCGCTCAAAATGATGCCTTTTACGGTGGCATCAAGGGTAACGGGTTTAAGGTAAGGTTGTATTTCGCAGTACACATTAGCCTCGCGTACGGCACGGGCTATTAGTTGGGAATATTGGCTGCCAAAGTCCAGGATGAGTATTTTTTCCGTCATGATGGCTGCAAAGATAGCGGGGAGAGGGGAGTGAGTGAGCGAGCAGGCGAGCGGGAGATTGAAGATGACAGATGACAGGGGTGTGGGTTGAGGATTAGGTTGAGGTTGAGGAGGAGAAGGAGTGGAGCAGCAAGATGTCAATAGCAGAAATTGCGGGACATGAATTTACAGCAGCGGTTGGTCATGGTGGGCAGGATGAGCTAAATTGTGGCCTAAAAAAAGTAGGTTATGAAATTCTTGTTCATTGCTTTTGTGGCTCTTGCCTCGGTGGCTTGCAATAATATTCCTTTTGTAAAAACGGTAACGGGCAGCGGTAACCTGCTTCGTCAAACCCGCGACATCAGCGGTTTTAACGAAATTGGTCTTTACGGATCCATAAATGTGGAGGTAAAGCAGGGGACAGCGTTTAGGGTAGAGGTAGAAGCCGACGACAACCTGATGGAATATATTGAAATTAAAAAATCGGGCGACCGTCTAAAGGTAAGTATGGAAGGCAACTACTCATTCAACTACAAAAACAATATTACGGTGCGGATAGAAATGCCTGTGCTGAAGGAAGCCTATGTAGCCGGTTCAGGAAAAATAACCACGGTAGGTGTATTGAAGCAAAGTGAGAAATTGGACGTGGAAATAGCCGGTAGTGGCGATGTAGTAGCCGATGTAGACTGTCCTGAAGTGGTGAGCAGTATAAAAGGTAGCGGCAAAATCAAACTGTCGGGCGCTACCAAAAAATCGGAAGTGCATATTGCAGGCAGTGGCGATTACCTGTGCAGCAACCTGCTGAGTGAGGAAACACGGGTAAAAATTGCAGGTAGCGGCAAGGCATATTTGCATGCCAGTGTAAACCTGGATATAAGCATAGCAGGTAGTGGCGATGTTATTTACAGCGGCAACCCCACAATAAGCAAAAGCATAGCAGGCAGCGGTAATGTGAAAGCAGCACAATAGTCTGCACTTTCAGTAGGTACATAAAATAATTTGCCCGAGCCGCTGGCATTTACAGGTCTATTGTGTTAACTAAAATACGTACCTGCTGGCTTCTTCCTTTATCATCGGTACATGTTATGGTATTGCCGCCTTGCTGAGGCATAAAGAAAACACGTTCCGCTGGGTGGGCAGCCCGGTATAGGCGGTCATTTACATACCAATACACTTTGGCCACATCTGCTTCGGCCCGGCATTGCAATAGCAGCGGTTCCGGTTTGCTTTTGCTCAGAAAATACTCCACCTGGTTGCCGGGGGATAAAATCTTAGGTCCGTTGTCGGCAAATACGCGCTGACAGGCCGGGTTGTGCGGCGGTATTTTTTCCATGCTAATATGATTTTCGCTGTACCAGGCCATTATTTCGGGGCTCAGGTTGCGAAAGTATTTCGGCTTGTAGCCCGCAGTGGGTGCGCATTGGGTGCAGAAACTCATGTCTTCTTTGGCGGAAACAAGTACCGGAGTAAGGTGATTGCAGGTAGCCGAGGGCGATATAAGCGGAATGAAATAATCGGATGTGCGGCTTTCACAGAAATCAGCAGGTGCCAGGCCGCTTTCGGTGCATACAATGCGCAGGTTGCAGTCGGCAGGTTGAGCATACCATTGGCTGCCTGCATCATAATCAAGTGTGTTGAAAATGCGGAATAGCAGTGGTGTGGCAATAGTTGCCCCGCCAAGTTCGGGCACGCCGGCCCCGGAGAAATTGCCTACCCATACGCCAACTGTGTAGCGTTGGTTGTAACCTATGCTCCAGGCATCGCGGCGGCCATAGCTGGTACCTGTTTTCCAGGCTATGCGAGGCAGTTTTTCGGTGGCTGTCCAGTTTACCGGAAAGTCAGGACGCTGTACATTGCTCAAAATGTCGTTGAGCATAAAACATGCTGCCCGGCTTAGGATGCGCGATCCCTTATTGGTAGTATCACCCATCATTACAGTAGGCTTTTTGTACATGCCTTCGCAAGCCAACGCAGCAAAAAGCCCTGTCAGTTCTTCTAATGTGGCGCCACAGCCCCCCAGTATCATAGAAAGCCCCAACTTTTTTCTGTCGCGGTCTATTTGCCTGAAGCCACAGGCCACCAGGGTTTCTATCAGGTTGTCTTTGCCCAGCAATTGGAGCATGCGTACCGAAGGAATGTTGAGCGAATGCCCGAGAGCATATTCCATGGTAACTGTGCCGTTAAAGGTGCGGTCATAATTTTCGGGGACATACCCCTGGTAGTTTACGGCAATGTCATCAATCTTCATTTTGGGTGTAGTAAGGCCTGCGTCAATGCAAAGGCCGTATAGCAGGGGCTTAAGGGTACTGCCGGGCTGTCTTACAGCGGCGGCGCCATTTACCTGGCCGGCATCGGTAGTGTCCAAAAAGCCGGCAGAGCCTACATAGGTTATCAACTGGCGGGTGTTATTGTCAATTATCAATACCGCGGCATTGTTTATGTTGTACCACTTAAGCCCCCGTACATAATCGGCTACCAGCGTTTCTGTTTTCAGCTGACTTTGGAGGTGGAGGGTGCTTTGGATGTTGACCATGCCGTTGCGCCTCAGTTTTGCTGCCAGGTGCGGTGCATGCCGGGGCACATCGTGCCTGTACGCCGTTAGTGGTTCATTTTGCGCATCGGCAATTTCTTTTTGGGTAAACAAGCCCTGTGCAGCAAACTGATTTAGCCACTTGTTGCGGGCCTGCACTACAACTTCGTTGTTTCGCCCTATGCGCAGCGAATTGGGTCTGTTGGGTATCACACTCAGGCTTACAATTTCGGCCAGGCTCAGGTGATTGGGGTTTTTGTTGAAATACAGCCACGAGGCAGCTTTCACCCCTTCTATATTGCCGCCCATGGGTACCATGTTTACATAGAGCTGCAGTATTTCATCTTTTTCATACTTCCATTCCAACTGTAGCGCTCTAAACGCCTCGATAAGTTTGTTGGGCAGGTTACGTTTTTTGGGCTCCAGCATACGGGCCACCTGCATGGTAATGGTGGAAGCGCCCGACGTGCGGCGGCCACGGGTTATGTTGTTGGCCAACGCCCTGAATACTGCAAATGGATTTATGCCGGGGTGCCGGTAAAAATGCCTGTCTTCTTTGGCTACAATGGTTTTGCGCAGCAACGGGCTGATTTCTTCCGGTTCAGTTTTCATACGCCACTTTTCATCGGGCGTAAGAAAGGCATGCAGCAGCCGGCCGTCGCAATCGGTAAGCAGCGGGCTATAGTAGGGTGGCGAGGGCAATGGAAACAGCAGGTTGAGCATGACAAACACCAGGAAAATGCCTGCGCTAAGCCGCATGAAATTCCAGAGCCACTTGCCTGCAAGCTTGCTTATCCTTTGCGTTCTTTTTAAGCCGGTTGATGTCATTTTCCCGATAAAATTATTCCCGTTTATGAAGAAGTGCAGGTGTTCTTTTTTTCAATTGTACATTAATTTTAATTTAACGTTGGGTGCTTGCAATTCAAGAATAATTTTCCACCAACATTCCGTTTTATGGAAAGCTTGTTGCATCTATCATAATTGTAGATTTACTGCCGCTCCACATTTGAAAAAAATATTTATGCGCTACCCTTTTGCTGCCCTGCTTGTATTGCTTGCTGCTGTAGCATGCAATCGCAGTTATGTTACCCTCGATTATACCAATGCCAAAGATGAAGTACCACAACTTGGCAACCTGGTTTTCCGGTTTTCGGCACCACTGGCTACCGACAGTATGCTAAACCGGTGGGACAGTGCGGAATATTTCAACTTTTCGCCGGCTTTAGAGGGGCGCTTTCGCTGGGAGGCTAAAGATCAATTGGTTTTTTCGCCTGCCAGGCCCTTGCCGCCTGCTACCTCATTTAGCGCTACAGCCAACAAAGCTTTGGTAAAAAACAGCTCGTTTGGCGGTGTAAAGGGTGCTGACGATATAGCCTTCAAAACTGCCGATTTAACACTGGAAAATACGAATGCTTATTGGACGCTTCATGAAGGCGGAGGCTCGGCCGTGCCGCAAATAGATTTATACTTCAACTATCAGCTTGAGGCCCGCACCCTTGCTGAAAAATTGAAATTGACACTGGATGGTAAGGAAACCCAATATCAATTGCTTACAGCTGGCGCCGATAACAAAATAAGCATGCGCATTGCCAGCTTGGCACCCGAAGACCGCGACTACAAAATGGAACTGACCATGGCCGCAGGACTTAAACCAAACGGAGGAAACAATGGCACTGCCAAAGAGCAAAAGACCGAAACAATATTACCATCGCCTTTTATACTGAGCATAAACGAAATAAGCAGCGAGCACGATGGCGCACAGGGTACCATTTACATAAAAACAAGCCAACCCATTGGCGTAAACAAACTTGCCGACTTTATTAAGCTTGAACCTGCGGTAACCTACAGCACCACGCTTACCGAGGACGGCTTTACCATTAGCAGTGAAAAGTTGAGTGCTGAAAATACTTACAGCCTTACCCTGCTGAAAGATTTGCGTGGGGTGGTAGGTGGTGTGCTTAAAGAGCCGTACAGCACCAGCCTGGCGTTTGGAGAACTGGAGCCAGACCTATCGTTTACAAGCCGAAAAGCCGTGTACCTGAGTAAAGTGGGTGCCCGCAACATAGAACTGAATATTGTAAATGTGCCCAGGCTAAAGATTATTGTTTCCAAAGTGTACGAAAGCAACTTGTTGGCAGCGCACCAGTATGGTTACTACCCTGCAGAAAGGGGCGATAGTGAAGAAGAGTATTATTACGAAGGCGAGGGCAACGCCGTGCTGGGCGATGTTATTTACGAGCAGGAAATAGACAGTCGCTCGCTGCCCAAAAGCGCCGGTGGCAGGTTGCTCAACTTCAACCTGGCCGATAGGTTGCCCGATAGCAAAGGAATTTACCATATAAAAGTGCGCAGTACCCAAGACTACTGGATAGCCGACAGCCGCTTTGTGTCGCTGAGCGACATAGGACTTATAGCTAGGCAGGGCGCCGATAAGTTGCTGGTGTTTGCCAATAGCATACAAACAGCAACCTCGCTGGCCGGCGTAAATGTGCAGGTTTATGGCGCCAACAACCAGCTGCTGGGTACGGCCACCACCAGTGCCGATGGGGTAGCCGAAGTGCCTTATACCCGGCAGGAATACTCCGGTTTTAAGCCCGCCATGGTTATTGCAAAAACCAACAGCGATTTCAATTATCTGCCTTTTCAAAACACGACGGTAAATATGAGCCGATTTGAAGTGGGAGGCAAGCGCATAAACCCCACCGGCTTGGATGCTTTTATTTACCCCGAACGGGATATATACCGCCCCGGCGAAATCATCAATTTCAACGTAGTGCTGCGCGACAGGGAATGGAAGGTGCCGGCCGAAATGCCGCTGAAGTTGAAAATGACCATGCCCAATGGCAAAGAACTTGTATCGCTGCGCAAAACCATAGATGCACAAGGTTCGGCAGAAGGCAATATTACCCTTTCGGCATCAGCCCTTACAGGGTCGTACCTGTTGGAGGTGTTTACCGGCAACGATGTGCTGCTTGGAACCCGCACTTTTAAGGTGGAAGAATTTATGCCCGACCGCATTAAGGTAGATGCTCAATTAAGCAAAGAATCGGCCAGGCCGGGCGAACAAATTGATCTGTCTATTAAGGCGCAAAACTACTTTGGCCCACCGGCGGTTAACCGCAAGTACGAATGTGAAATACAAGTTCGCTCCAGGGATTTTGCACCACGCAAATACGCAAGCTACAATTTCCGTTTTGGCAGCGAGCGTGCTTTGTTTGATAAAATAGTTCGCACAGGCACTACCAACGAGGGGGGCTTGGCGCAGGAATCATTTGCCGTGCCTGCTGTGTACAACGGATATGGCTTGCTGGAGGCACGTTTTTTCACAACGGTGTTCGATGAAACCGGGCGCCCGGTAAGTCGCTATGCAGCCGCCCAGCTTAATACGCAGCCTTATTACCTCGGTATTGGCAATACCGGATACAACTATTTTCCACTGCGGCAAACGGTGCGCTTTCCGCTGTTGGCTTTAAGTAAAACCGAACAGCCCGTAAGTGGCGATGCAGAAATTACGGTCATAAAGCATGAGTATCGCACTGTACTCAGCAAAAGTGGCGGGTACTTCCGCTACCAAAGCCAGCGTGAAGACAAAGTGGTGGCTTCGGCTACCGTAAAAGTGCAGGGCGAAGGAACGGCCTATCCTTTTGTGCCTGCCAGCCCCGGCCAATACGAAATACGCCTGAGTGTGCCTGGCGCCGATGCCTATGTGAGCCGGCATTTTTACAGCTATGGGGCATGGGGTGCTGCCGATGCCAACTTTGAAGTGAATACCGATGGCAATGTGGATATAGCCCTGGACAAAGACAAGTATGCTGCGGGCGAACCGGTAAAGGCCCTGTTTAAAGCGCCTTTTGATGGCAGGATGCTGGTGACTGTGGAAACCGAACAGGTGGTAAGTTATCAGTATGTAGATATTAAGAATCGCAGTGCGGCACTTACTCTAAGTACAACAGAAAAATACCTGCCCAATGCCTACATAACCGCTACGCTATTTAAGCCACACACGGTTGGCGACATGCCGCTTACCGTTGCCCATGGATTTAGCAATGTGATGGTGGAAGACAAAGGGCGCCGTATGAATGTGAGCATAGCGGCAGCTACCACCTCGCGCAGCAAAACAAAGCAAAAGGTAACGGTAAAGGCTGCGCCAAATGCCTGGCTTACGTTGGCCGCGGTAGATAACGGTGTGCTGGCAGTATCAGCTTTTCGCAGCCCCGACCCATATGCATACTTTTTTACGCCAAGGGCCCTGGGGGTAGCGGCGTACGATTTGTATCCTTTACTGTTTCCTGAAAAGAAGCGTTTGCTAAGCAGTACCGGCGGTGATGCCGATCTGGCCCTGAGCCAGCGCATGAATACAATGC
>Ga0114939_10002031_pt1 | contig 15508 bp, 17 predicted proteins | sample AshMeaCrysSpring_FD_87196 | JGI IMG/M metagenome (GOLD analysis project Ga0114939, IMG submission 87196) | Groundwater microbial communities from Big Spring, Nevada to study Microbial Dark Matter (Phase II) - Ash Meadows Crystal Spring | ecosystem: Environmental > Aquatic > Deep subsurface >... | reverse complement strand
GGTGGGCGCACCCGAGGAAAATGAGGCCCTGATCCGGGCCCTTCGAGACAGCCTATGAGCCCGCCCGGCCGCCCGAAGGGCGAATGCACCGCAGTGCGCAGAACGGAGGTTTTCTGATGAACCGCACCGCCGACGTCCGCCGCGACACCAGGGAGACGCGGATCCGCGTGCGCGTCGATCTCGACGGCACCGGGCAGGCGCAGCTGGCCACCGGCATCGGCTTCTTCGACCACATGCTCGACCAGATCGCCCGCCACGGGTTGATCGACCTGGAGATCGAGGCCCGGGGCGACCTGCACATCGACGGCCACCACACGGTCGAGGACGTGGGCATCACGCTGGGCATGGCGGTGGCGCAGGCTGCTGCCGACAAGAAGGGCATCACGCGCTACGGTCACGCCTACGTGCCGCTGGACGAGGCGCTGTCGCGCGTGGTGATCGATTTCTCCGGCCGCCCGGGGCTGCACATGGACGTGCCCTTCAAGGCCGGCATGGTGGGCGGCTTCGACACGCAGCTGGCCTACGAGTTCTTCCAGGGCTTCGCCAACCATGCGCTGGTCACGCTGCACATCGACAACCTGAAGGGCCAGAACGCTCACCACCAGTGCGAGACGGTGTTCAAGGCCTTTGCGCGCGCGCTGCGCATGGCGCTGACGCCCGACCCGCGCTCGGCCGGCGTCATCCCGTCGACGAAGGGTACGTTGTGAATGTGCGGCGGGCCGGGCGCCGGGCCGCCCCAAGCCGGCCGTTCGCTGGCGAGACTCGTCCGCACTCACCCCCTCGGGGGATCGCCCGAGGTATCCGTCGGGCGAGGGGTTGAAATGAACCACCCCCGAAGCGCCTTCGGCGCTCCTCCACGAGGGGGCGCCGCCAGCGGACCGCCGAAGCCGGATCCGCTGCGGCCGCTTGAAAGCTCGCGGTTCATCGGTCGCCGGTGCTCTGGGCACTGCATGGACAGCTGAAATGGCGCGCACGGTGGCAGTGGTCGACTACGGCATGGGCAACCTGCGCTCGGTGTCGCAGGCGGTGATGCACGTGGCCCAGGGCAGCGGCGTCGAGGTGGTGGTCACCCAGCGGCCCGAAGAGGTGCGCGCCGCCGAGCGCGTGGTGCTGCCTGGGCAGGGTGCGATGCGCGACTGCATGCGCGAGCTGCTGGGGTCCGGCCTGAAGGACGCGGTGCTGGAAGCCGCCGCCGCCAAGCCGCTGATGGGCGTGTGCGTGGGCATGCAGATGCTGCTGGAGCACAGCGAGGAGCAGGACACCCCCGGCCTGGGGCTGATCCCCGGCCGCGTGCTGCGCTTCCGGCTGGACGGCCAGCGCCAGGCCGACGGCAGCCGCTACAAGGTGCCGCAGATGGGCTGGAACCGGGTGTTCCAGCAGGCGCACGAAGGCCACGTGCATGCGTTGTGGCGCGGCGTGCCGGATGGCGCCTACTTCTATTTCGTGCACAGTTACCATGCTCAGCCGGGCGACCCTCGGCACAGCGCCGGGTGCACCGAGTACGGCGGTCGCTTTACCAGTGCCATCGCCCGCGATAACATTTTTGCCACCCAGTTCCACCCCGAGAAGAGCGCCGACCACGGCCTGGCCCTTTACCGCAACTTCCTCGCCTGGAAGCCCTGAAGCGCCGTTCAGGACCCCGACCCCCCATCCCCGCCGATGCCATGCTGCTGATACCGGCCATCGACCTCAAGGACGGCAAGTGCGTTCGCCTTCAGCAAGGCGACATGAAGGCCTCGACCACCTTCGGCGAGGACCCGGCCGCGATGGCCCGCCGCTGGCTGGACGCCGGCGCGCGCCGCCTGCACCTGGTGGACCTGAACGGCGCCTTCGCCGGCAAGCCCGTCAACGAGCCGGCCATCAAGAGCATCCTGCGCGCGGTGGGTGATGAGATTCCCGTGCAACTGGGCGGCGGCATCCGCGACCTGGACACGATCGAGCGCTACCTGGACGACGGCGTGTCCTACGTCATCATCGGCACCGCCGCGGTCAAGAGCCCGGGCTTCCTGAAGGACGCCTGCAGCGCCTTCGGCGGCCACATCATCGTCGGCCTCGATGCCAAGGACGGCAAGGTGGCCACCGACGGCTGGAGCAAGCTCACCGGCCACGAGGTGGTCGACCTGGCGATGAAGTTCGAGGACTACGGCGTCGAGGCCGTCATCTACACCGACATCGGCCGCGACGGCATGCTCACCGGCGTCAACATCGATGCCACGGTCAAGCTGGCGCAGGCGCTGAGCATTCCGGTCATCGCCTCGGGCGGCGTGTCCGACCTGGGCGACATCGAACGGCTGTGCGCGGTCGAGTCCGAGGGCATCGAGGCGGTGATCTGCGGCCGCAGCATCTATACCGGGTCGCTCGACTTCGGCGCGGCACAGGCCCGCGCCGACGAGCTCAATGGCGCGGCCTGAGCTGCGGCCGTCGCCCATGCTCGCCAAGCGCATCATTCCCTGCCTGGACGTCACCGGCGGGCGCGTCGTCAAGGGCGTCAACTTCGTCGAACTGCGCGATGCCGGCGACCCGGTGGAAATCGCCGCGCGCTACAACGAGCAGGGCGCCGACGAGCTGACCTTCCTGGACATCACCGCCACCAGCGACGGCCGCGACCTGATCCTGCACATCATCGAGGCGGTGGCCTCGCAGGTGTTCATCCCGCTCACCGTGGGCGGCGGCGTGCGCACGGTGGCCGACGTGCGCCGGCTGCTCAATGCCGGGGCCGACAAGGTCAGCTTCAATTCCGCCGCGGTGGCCAACCCGCAGGTCATCCGCGACGCCAGCGACAAGTACGGCGCGCAGTGCATCGTGGTGGCCATCGACGCCAAGCGCCGACGGGACGGCGAAGGCCTGCCCCTGGCGGGCCCGGGCGGCCACGGCTGGGAGGTCTACACCCATGGCGGGCGCAAGAACACCGGGCTCGACGCGGTGCAGTGGGCCGCGCGGATGGCCGAGATGGGCGCCGGCGAGATCCTGCTCACCAGCATGGACCGCGACGGCACGAAGAGCGGCTTCGACCTGGAGCTGACGCGCGCCGTCAGCGATGCGGTGCCGGTGCCGGTGATCGCCTCGGGCGGCGTCGGGGCCTTGCAGCACCTGTCCGACGGCATCCGCCTGGGCGGCGCCGATGCGGTGCTGGCCGCCAGCATCTTCCACTACGGCGAGTTCACCGTCGCGCAGGCGAAGGCGCTGATGGCGCACGACGGCATCCCGGTACGGCTCTGATGCCCGCGCACGAAGTGCGCATCATCGGCGGGCTGTGGAAGCGCAGCAAGCTGCCGGTGGCCGGCAAGCCCGGGCTGCGCCCGACCCCGAACCGCGTGCGCGAGACGCTGTTCAACTGGCTGGGGCAGGACCTCGCGGGATGGCGCTGCCTGGACGCCTTCGCCGGCAGCGGGGCGCTCGGCTTCGAGGCGGCGTCGCGGGGGGCCGCCGAGGTGTGGCTGCTGGAACAGGATGCCGAGCTGGTGCGCAGCCTGCAGGCGAGCCGGCAGCGGCTGGGCGCCGAGGCCGTGCGCATCGAGCGCAGCGACGCCTTGGCCTGGATGGGCCGCGCCGTCGCCGGGCCGTTCGACCTGGTGTTCCTGGACCCGCCTTTCGAGAGCCGCCTGGCGACGCAGGCGCTGCCGCTGGCGCTGAGGCTGCTGCGGCCGGGCGGGTTCGTCTATCTGGAAGGGCCGCAACCGCCGGAGCGGGTGCCCGACGGCGCGTCGATCTGGCGGCAAGGCCGTGCCGGTGCGGTGCACTTCCAGCTGCTGCGTCAAGCCGACGGGGGCTACACTCGCGGCCAAGACGGCCAAAGCGCGCCCTGGAGACCCGAGCCTTGACCACCGCGACCCCGCTCACCGCCGTCTACCCCGGCACCTTCGATCCGATGACCCTGGGGCACGAGGATCTCATGCGGCGTGCGGCGCACCTGTTCGACCGGCTGGTTCTGGCGGTGGCCGTCGGCCACCACAAACGCACGATGTTCACCATCGACGAACGGCTGTCGATGGCTGCGGAAATCGCCTCGCCCTATCCCAACGTCGAGGTCATCCCCTTCCGCGGGCTGCTGCGCGACTTCGTGGTCTCGCAGAACGGCGACGTGGTGGTGCGCGGGCTGCGCGCGATGAGCGACTTCGACTACGAGTTCCAGATGGCCGGCATGAACCGCCAGCTGATGCCCGAGGTGGAGACGCTGTTCCTGACGCCGTCGGACCAGTACCAGTTCATCAGCGGCACCTTCGTGCGCGAGATCGCCATGCTCGGCGGCGACGTCTCGAAGTTCGTCGCGCCGTCGGTGCTGAAGCGGCTGAAGGACCGCGTCGCGCATCCCGAGTCCTGAGCGTCGAGCATCATGGCCCTGCTGATCACCGACGAATGCATCAACTGCGACGTCTGCGAGCCCGAATGCCCGAACGGCGCGATCTCGATGGGCGCGGAGTTCTACCGCATCGACCCGCGCCGCTGCACCGAATGCGTCGGCCACTTCGACGAGCCGCAGTGCGTGCAGCTGTGCCCGGTGGCCTGCATCCCGGTCGACCCGGCGCACCGCGAGAGCCGCGAGCAGCTGTGGTCCAAGTACCTTCGCCTGACGCAGCCGGCGACGACCGTGCTGCCCGACGCCTGACTAGCGCGTGGCCGACGGCTGCGCGGGCACGATCATCGGCGGGCTCATCGACGGATCGGCGGCGGGCTTGCCCTTGCCCTTGCGCGCCGGTGCGGAGGCCGGCGCTGCGGCGGGCGGCACGGTCATGAAGCCCGCCGCGGCCTGTCCCTTGGCAGCGTCCTCGCGCTGGCGACGCTCCTCCGCCAGCTTGCGGGCCTGATCGGCGTCGCGCGTCGCCACGTCCCGGGCAGCCTTCTGCTGGCTGGTGGAACGCGGGTCGTCCACCGACAGGGCCTTGCCGTCCGCGCACGGCGTCTGCGAATAGACGCGCCCATCCGGCCCGCAGCGGTACACCGTCTGCGGCGGGGCACCCAGCGCCGCCGGCAAGCCCTGCAGCAGCATCAGGCCGCCCAGGGCAAGGCTGCCGAGCCGGGCATGCAGGCCGAACCGGACCAAGCTCCGCGCGGCGCGCTCCGCAATGAGCGCTCGGGAGCGGCCCGGCGCGCTCACCGGACCACCCTGCGCACTGCGTGCTCCGGGATTCGTGTCCTGGAGCGGCCTGGCGCGCTCATGGCGCCTGCCCTTCGTCCGCCGTCGACGCGGTGGCGGGCCCGGGCCGGACGGGCTTGGGACGCGGCGGCTTCGCGTGCACCGTCATCATCGCGCGTTCCATGTCGCCTGCCAGCAGCAGGTCGAGTGCGTCCACCGACCTGGCCACGGTCCGTTCGATCAGTTCGCGCTGTTCGGGCGCCGGCCTGCGCAGCACGTAGTCGACCACCTCGGCCTTGACCCCGGGATGGCCGATGCCCAGCCGCAGGCGCCAGTAGTCCGCCGAACCCAGTTGCGCATGGATGTCGCGCAGGCCGTTGTGGCCGGCATGGCCACCGCCGAACTTGATCTTCACCTGGCCGGGCAGCAGGTCGAGCTCGTCATGCGCCACCAGGATCTCCGCGGGGGCGATCTTGTAGAAGCGGGCGAGCGATGCCACCGCCTTGCCGGACAGATTCATGTAGGTCATCGGCTGCAGCAGCCAGACCGCGCCCTGGGGCAGGTTGGCCTTGGTGACCAGGCCGAAGTGGCTGCGCTGCGGCAGCAGCGTCAGGCCGAGCTTGCGCGCCACCGCGTCCAGCCACCAGAAGCCGGCGTTGTGGCGGGTGGCCTCGTACTCCGGGCCCGGGTTTCCCAGGCCGACCAGCAGGCGGATCATGCGCTGTCCATGGGTTGGCGATCGGACGCGGGGCCCGTGGCCGGAATTCTAGGTCTGCGGCCGACGCCCAGGAACGCAAAGCCCCGCCGAAGCGGGGCCGCGCCGTCGAAGGGTGCAGGGCCTACTTCTTGTTCTGCTTCTCGCTCTTCTTGGCCTTGGTCGGCGCGGCGGCGGCAATCGGGGCGGCCGGTGCCGCAGCGGCCTCTTCCTCCAGGCGCGGCGGGTTGGCTGCCACGATCACCGGGTCGAGCGAGCCATGGCGCACGAACTTGATGCCGTCGGGCAGCTTCAACTCGCTGGCATGGATCGACTGACCCTTGACCAGGTGGCCCAGGTCGATGGTGATGAACTCGGGCAGCTGCGAGGCCAGGCACTCGACCTCGAGTTCCGTGGTCACGTGGCTGACCAGACACTTGTCGGTCTTCACCGCGACCGAGTTCTCCTCGTTCACGAAGTGCAGCGGCACCTTCTTGTGCAGGCGGGTCGTCTCGTCGATGCGCTGGAAGTCGACGTGCAGGATGATCTGCTTCCAGGGGTGCATCTGGTAGTCGCGCAACAGCACCTTCTGCACGCTGCCGGCGAGTTCCATCTCGAGGATCGACGAGTGGAACGCCTCCTTCTTCATGGCGTGGAACAGGGCGTTGTGGTCCAGCTCGATCATGGCCGGCTTGCCGGCGCCATAGACGATGCCGGGTACCTTGGCGGCGGCGCGCAGGCGGCGGCTCGCTCCGGTCCCCTGCTGCGTACGCTCGAATGCGACGAACTTCATGGTTTCACTCCAAGTGGAAGGCGCCCGCGACCAGGCGCCCGAAAAAACGGGCCGAAGGCCCGCAACCGAAAAGGGCTCCCGGAGGGAGCCCGCTTTGCTACCTAAAAGTTATTGTTCTGCTCCGCGAACAGCGAGGTCACCGACTCGCCGTCGCTGATGCGGCGGATGGTCTCGGCGAACAGGAAGGCCACCGACAGCTGCCGGATGTTCTTGCAGCCCCTGGCCTCGCCGTTCAGCGGGATGGTGTTGGCGACCACCACCTCGTCCATCTGCGAATCGCGGATGCGGTCGATCGCCGGGCCCGAGAACACAGGGTGCGTGCAGTAGGCGAACACGCGCTTCGCGCCGCGCTGCTTCAGCACCTCGGCCGCGGCCACCAGCGTGCCGGCGGTGTCGATCATGTCGTCCATGATCACGCAGTTGCGCCCGTCGATGTCGCCGATGACGTGCATCACCTCGGATTCGTTCGGGTTGGCGCGGCGCTTGTCGATGATCGCCAGGTCGCAGCCCAGCTGCTTGGCCAGCGCCCGCGCGCGCACCACGCCGCCGACGTCGGGCGACACCACCACCAGGTTCGGGTAGTTCTTGCTCTTCAGGTCCGACAGCAGCACCGGCGAGGCGTAGATGTTGTCCACCGGGATGTCGAAGAAGCCCTGGATCTGGTCGGCGTGCAGGTCCATCGTCAGCAAGCGCTCGACGCCCACGCTCTGCAGCATGTTGGCCACCACCTTGGCGCTGATCGGCACCCGCGTCGACCGGGGCCGGCGATCCTGGCGCGCGTAGCCGAAGTAGGGCACCACCGCGGTGATGCGCCGCGCGCTGGCGCGCTTCAGCGCATCGACCAGGATGCACAGCTCCATCAGGTTCTCGTTGGTCGGCGCGCAGGTCGGCTGGATGACGAAGACGTCGCGGGCGCGCACGTTCTGCTGCACCTCCACGCGCACCTCGCCATCGGAGAAGCGGCCGACCAGGGCCTGGCCGAGCTCGACACCGAGCTGCGAGGCGATCTCTCGGGCCAGCGCCGGATTGGCGTTGCCGGTGAACAGCACGGTGTTGAACAGCACCTGGACCTCTCTCGTCGCGGTTCGAGGCGCGTCGCCTCGGTCAGTGGCCGGCGGTCGAAGAATGGGTTTGGCAGGGGAGGAAGGACTCGAACCCTCGCATGTCGGAATCAAAATCCGATGCCTTGACCAACTTGGCGACTCCCCTACACAGGATGCGGCTCGCACCGCACCCCTTGAGCTTCTCAGCCGGCCCAGCCCCGCAGGGGGTGGTGGTCCAGACTGCGGCACAGGCGGCCGATCCAGGAGCCGGGCAATGCATGCGCCGGCCATGCCGCCGAGGATCGATCGTCTGCGCCGACTCTCGCGAACACCGCGCTGCCCGAACCGGTCATGCGGCTGTTGCCGTAACGTGCCTGCAGCCAATCGGCCACCGCGCGCAGCTCCGGGCATCTCGCCTCGGCGACCGGCTGCAGGTCGTTGCGGCCGAACCCAGCGCACAAGGTGGCCAGCTGCTCGGTACTCGCAAGAAAGCTGGAAAGTATAACAGGCTCGGTATCGCGGGTCAGGGCCGGGCTGCCGAAGATGTCGGCGGTGGCGATGGCGGCCGGCGGCTTGACGATCGCGTAGGTCTGCGGCGGCACCTTCAGCGGCGTCAGCCGCTCGCCGACCCCTTCGACGAAGGCGTTGTCACCCCCGATGAAGAAGGGCACGTCGGCGCCCAGCGTGGCGCCCAGCGCCAGCAGGCGATCGCGCGGCCAGTGCAGCTGCCACAGCCGGTTCAGCGCCAGCAGCGTGCTGGCCGCGTCCGAGCTGCCGCCGCCCAGGCCCGCGCCCCAGGGCAGCTGCTTGTCCACGGCGATGTCCGCGCCCAGCGTGATCCCCGACTGCCGCTGCAGCGCGCGCGCGGCGCGCAGGCACAGGTCGTCGGCGGGCAACGCGGCGCCCAGGTCCTGGCGCGCGAGCCGGCCGTCCTCGCGCAGCTCGAAGTGCAGCTTGTCGCACCAGTCGACCAGCACGAACACCGACTGCAGCAGGTGGTAGCCGTCCGCGCGCCGGCCCACCACGTGCAGGAACAGGTTCAGCTTGGCCGGAGCCGGCACGTCGTACAGAGCGCGCAGGCTCATCGTGCGACTCCCACCGGGTTCTCGCTGCGGCCGACGACCTGGCCACTGCCGCGCAGCCCGGTCATGGGGCGGAGTCCAGCTGGGCGCGCAGCCGCACGCCGGGCGGGGCGGTGCGCCAGGCGGTCAACTGCCCGCGGTCGAAGCGCGCGAGCTCCACGGTCCAGCCCAGTTGCTCGAAGCCGGGACCGGATGGCAGCGGCCGCGCCGCAGCCCCCGCCCCCGGCCAGGGACGGCCCTGCAGCCAATCCGGCAGCGCGCGCAGCGGCAGATCCTCGCCGAAGACCTGGCGCGACAGCATGCCCAGGTCCGCGTAGCGCCGTTCGCCCTGCGGCGTGACCAGGCGCGCCTCGCCCGGGGCCCACGACGCCAGCGCGAGCGTCGTGCCGAGCGGCGTGCTGAGGCGCAACTCGCCGCGTTCGGCGTCGCCACGCAGGTCGAACGCCGCGCTCAATGCCTGCGCGGGCCGGTCGTCGGCGGCGTCGACCTGAAGCGACAGGCGGCCCGACACGACTCCGGGCGGCGGCGCCGGCACCGCCGCGCAACCGGCCAGGGCACAGGCCGCCAGCAGCATGCCCGCTCGCCCCACTACGGTGCCTTCAGCCGCCCCATCGTCTCGCGCAGCACGTCGTTGGCGGCATCGCGGCTGCTCGCTTCGGCCCACACCTTGCGGGCCTCGTCGCGCCGGCCCAGCGTCCACAGCACCTCGCCCAGGTGGGCGCCGATCTCGGCGTCGGGGCGTGCCTTGTAGGCCTGCCGCAGCAGGCGCAGCGCCTCGTCCCGGTTGCCGAGCCGGAACTCGACCCAGCCCAGGCTGTCGGTGATGAACGGATCGCCCGGCGACAGCTGCAGCGCACGTTCGATCAGGGCCTTGGCCTCGGGCAGCCGGATGCTGCGATCGGCCAGCGAATAGCCCAGCGCGTTGTAGGCATGCGCATGCTCCGGCTTCAGTGCGATCACCCGCCGCAGTTGCGTTTCCATCGCGTCGAGCTGGCCGACCTTCTCGGCCATCATGGCCTGTTCGTACAGCAGGTCGGCGTCGCCGGGGAAGTGCTGGTTGGCGTTGTCCAGCACCGCGTAGGCCTCGGACCACTGCTTGACCTCGCGCAGCAGCTGCGCCTCGGCCAGCAGCTTGGCGCGCACGTCGCCGGGGTTGCGCTCGGGCGCGCCGCGGATCAGATCGCGCGCCGCGGCCACCCGCCCCTGGCGGGCCATGATCGTGGCCCGCCGCGTCTGCACCTCGAGCGCGCGCTGCGGGTTGTCGATGCGCGCCAGCCAGGCCTCGGCGGCGGCAAAGTCGCCGCGCTGCTCGGCCGCCTGGGCCAGCAGCATCCAGGCCTGCGTCAGGCCCTGGTCGTCCGGCACGTCGCCGGCGTCGTCGTCGTCGGCCTCGCTGCGGACTGCGGCCGGCTGCGCCTGCACCAGCTGGACGAATCGCTGCAGCGACGCCTCGGCCGCCTGGGTCTGCCGCAGCTCCAGTTGCAGTGCGCCCAGCGTCAGCCACGGCGCCGCCAGGTCCGGCTGCTGGCGCGTGACCAATTCGAGCTGGGCCGAGGCATCGGCGTAGCGCTGCTGCGTCACCAGCGTGCCCGCATAGGCGCGCCGCAGGGCGTTGTCGGCTTGCGGCGACTTCAGGTAATCGGTGACGACCGACTCGGCCTCGGGCCGCGTCGGCATCAGCTCCAGAGCCAGCAGCACCGGGGCGGCGGCTGCCGGGTCCTCCGACTGCGCCTGGCGAGCCAGCTTCAGCGCGCGCTCGGCGTCGCCGGCGGCCAGCCAGGCGCGCCCGATGGCCGCCTGCGCCGCAGTGCGCGTGCTGGCGTCGTTGACATAGGGCTGAAGCACGTCTTCGAGCAGCGCGGCGGCCTGGCGCTTGTCCGCGGCGCGCATCATGAAGCGCGGCAGCGAGCCGATGACGGCCGCGCGCTCGGCCGCGGGGCTGGCTGCCAGCAGGGCGCGCAGCGGCTCGGCCAGATCGTCGATGCGGTTCAGCGACAGCAGGATCTGCAGTTGCAGGCGCATCGCCTCCAGGGACTCGGGGCGGGCGGTGCGCCAGGCGCGCGTCGCCGCCAGCGCCTGGTCGCCCGCGCGCGCCTGCAGCGCGATCTCGGTGGCGCGGCGGAAGAGCAGCTCGTCGCGGGTGCGCCGCGCGGCGTCCAACACGATCTGGTAGGCATTGCCGGCCTGCCCGGCGCTCAACTCGATCTCGCCGATGAGCAGCTGGTAGAACAGGGGTGCGTCGAGGCTGGAATTGGCGACCGGCGCCTTGGCCAGTGTGGCTGGGGTCGGCGCCGCGGCGGGTGCGGTTGGCTGTGCTTGCGAGCCCAGCGAGGAAAGCACGAGGGCCGCGCTTGCGGCCCAGCGGCATGCGGCGCGGCGCCGCAGGCTCGGGACGGTCATCAACTCTCCAGGAGATGCATTTTCATTCTCCCATAATGGTTTCATGCCGGAGCTGCCCGAGGTCGAGGTCACCAGGCGCAGCATTGCGGGCCGGCTGCTCGGTGCCCGGGTGCTGTGGGTGCGCAGCGGCAAGCCGCTGCGCTGGCCGCTGGGCTGCGCCCCCGAGTCGCTGGTCGGTTCGCGTCTGGGCGAGGTCACCCGGCGCGGAAAGTACCTCTGGCTGGCGCTGCATCGCGACGACGCCAGCGGCGCGGGGGCGGAGGGCGGGCTGCTGCTGCATCTGGGCATGTCCGGCTCGCTGGCGCTGCACGACGCGGCGCTGGATCCCGCGCCCCACGCGCACTTCGACCTGGGCACCACGCGAGGCATGCTGCGCCTGACCGACCCGCGCCGCTTCGGTGCGGTGCTTTGGTCGAGCGGCCTCGATGCCGCACCGGCCGCCACGCTGCTGGCCCGACTGGGCGCCGAGCCCTTCGACCCCGCGCTGACGCCGCGTTCGCTGCACGCGGCCCTGCGGCGCCGCAAGGTGTCGATCAAGAGCCTGTTGCTGGGCGGGCAGGTGGTGGTCGGCGCCGGCAACATCTACGCGTGCGAGGCGTTGTTCCGCGCCGGCATCGACCCGCGCACGCGCTGCAGCCGGCTCAGCCTGGCGCGCTGCGAGCGCCTGCTCGCGGCGCTGCGCGAGACCCTGGCGCGCGCGCTGGAAGCAGGCGGCTCGACGCTGCGCGACTTCAGCGACGCGCACGGCGTGGCCGGCGCGTTCCAGGCCGAGGCACGGGTCTATGGCCGCGAAGGCCTGCCGTGCCTGCGCTGCGGCGCGCCGGTGCGCCGCATCGTGCAGGCACAGCGCTCCACCTACTTCTGCGCCAGCTGCCAGAAGCGATCCTGAGCGCGGCCGGAGCCCGGCGCGGGCCCGCCGAGCTTGCGCGACACGGCCGCGACGCGCAGTCTGCGCAAAGCTGCACGAAGCTTGTTGTCAGCAGATGTGTCGTCGGCCTCAGGCCCGCGACCCCCTGCATTAGCATGGCCGCGACCGCCTGACCTGCCGGCGCCCCGCCACCCGACGATGAACTCCCTGGCACAACATTTCGACGCTCTCGCGGACTGGCGGCGCGTGCTGCAGCGCCGCGTCGATGCCGTGGCGCAGGTCCTGGCCGAGCAGGACCTGATCGACCCGACGGCCGTCGAATCGCTGGTCTCGCTGCAACGCAAGCTGGCGGCCGACAAGCTGGTGCTGGCCTGCGTCGCCGAGGTGTCGCGCGGCAAGTCCGAGCTGCTCAACGCGATGTTCTTTGCCGATGCCGGCCGGCGCGTGCTGCCGGCCACGCCCGGGCGCACCACGATGTGCCCGGTGGAACTGCAGCACCGGGCCGGCGAGCCCGCCGAGCTGGCGCTGCTGCCGATCGAGACGCGGCTGGGCGAGACGACGCTGGCGGAATGGCGTGCGCAGCCGCAGGCCTGGCAGCGGCTGAGCCTGGATCCGCGCCACCCCGACGGGCTGGCCGAGGCGCTGAGCCTGGTCACCCAGACCCGGCGCGTCAGCACGGTCGTGGCCGCATCGCTGGGCTTCTGGAACGAGCAGCGGCCCCAGGACAACCCGCCGCGCCTGGAGGACGGCAGCGTCGAGGTGCCGGCCTGGCGCCACGCGCTGATCAACTACCCGCACCCGCTGCTCAAGCGCGGCCTGGTGGTCATCGACACCCCCGGCCTCAATGCCGTGGGAGCCGAACCCGAGCTGACGCTGGGCCTGCTGCCGTCGGCGCATGCAATCGTGTTCCTGGTGGCGGCGGACACAGGCGTCTCGCGCTCGGACCTGGACATCTGGACCGAACACCTGGGCGAGCAGGGCGTCGAGCGCTTCGTGGTGCTGAACAAGACCGACATCCTGGACGACCCGCTGTCGTCGCCCGCATCGGTCGCCGCCGTGCTCGAGGCGCAGCGCCGCAAGATCGCGCAGACGCTGGAGGTGCCCGCCGCGCGCGTGTTCCCGCTGTCGGCGCGCGACGCGCTCGCGGCGCGCATCGGCGGCGATGATGCGGCGCTGGAGCGCAGCGGCCTGCCGGCGCTGGAAGCGGCGCTGGCGCGCGAACTGCTCCCGCGCCAGCGCGAGCTGCTGATGCGTGCCACCGGCGTGACCCTGCAGTCGCTGCGGCAGGGCGCGACGCGCCGCCTCGGCGAGCGGCGCCGCCACAGCGCCGAACAGTCGCTCGAGCTGCGCGGCCTGCGCGGCAAGAGCCAGGCGAAGGTCCGTGCCCTGCTGCTGCGCTTGGATGCCGAGATGGGCGACTTCGAACGCTGCACCTCGCGCCTGTCCGCGCTGCGCACCGTTCACCTGCGCCACCTGCAGAAGGCCACGGCCGCCCTGTCCGGCGACGTGCTGCGCGACGAGGTGGCGAAGATGCGCGCCGAGATGTCCGGGGTGGCGCTGCACCTGGGCGCGCGCAAGGCCTTCGCCGCGTTGTGCCGCCGCCTGCGCGGCGCCTTGGGCGACGCGCGCAGCCAGGCCGAGGAGATCCAGCAGATGCTTTCGGCCAGCTACCAGCAGCTGAATGCCGAGTTCGGTTTCGCCTTCACGCTCTCCGGTGCGCCGCAGCTGGATGCCTTCACCGAGGAACTCGATCTCATCGAACGCAGCTACGGCCGCTACCTGGGCCCGACGCAGGCCTGGCGCCTGTCCGGTGCGAGCTTCATGGAGCAGTTCCAGCGCATGCTGCTGTCGAAGCTGCGCGTGGTGTTCGAGAACGCCGCCGCCGAGATCGAGCTGTGGAGCAAGGCGGCCGCCGCGCAGATCGAGCAGCAGCTGCGCGAACGGCGCCGGGCCTTTGCCCACCGCCAGGAGGCCCTGAAGCGCATCCAGACGGCCTCCGGCGAACTGGAACAGCGCATTGCCGAGGTCGAGCAGCAGGACAAGCGCCTGGCCGGCCTGCAATGGCGCATCGACTCGCTGATCGAGCAGGCGCTGGCGTCGGCGCAGGCGGCGCCCGACGCCGCGGACCCGGACGCGCGCGAACCCCGGGCCGAGCAGGCGCTGCTGAGCAGCGCGTCCTGATGCCGCCGGCGCCGGACCTTGCGCAGCGCGTGCTGCGCTGGCAGCGGCAGTTCGGCCGGCACGGCCTGCCCTGGCAGGGCACGCGCGACCCCTACCGCGTGTGGCTGTCGGAGATCATGCTGCAGCAGACACAGGTGACGACGGTGCGCGACTACTACCTGCGCTTCCTGCAGCGCTTCCCGGACCTGCGTTCGCTGGCCGAAGCGCCGCTGGACGACGTGCTCGCGCTGTGGAGCGGCCTGGGCTACTACAGCCGCGCCCGCCACCTGCACCGCTGCGCCCAGGTGGTGCGGGACGAACACGGCGGCGTCTTTCCCGCCCGCAGCGAGGCGCTGGCCAGGCTGCCGGGCATCGGCCGTTCCACCGCCGCGGCCATCGCCGCCTTCTGCCATGGCGAACGGGTTGCCATCCTCGACGGCAACGTGAAGCGCGTGCTCGGCCGCGCACTCGGCTTTGGCGCCGATCTGGCGGTGGCGGCGAACGAGCGCGAACTGTGGTGCAGGGCGCAAGCGCTGGTACCGGAGCGCGAGGTCGGCGCGTACACGCAGGGTTTGATGGACCTGGGCGCGACGCTGTGCACGCCGCGGCAGCCCGCCTGCGACCGCTGCCCGCTGTCGACGCTGTGTGTCGCGCGCCGCGAGGGCAGGCCCGAGTCCTACCCGCTCAAGTCGCGACGCCTGCGCCGCGGCCGCCGCGCTCATGCCTTGCTGTGGCTGTCACAGGGCGAAAGCCTGTGGCTGGTGCAGCGTCCGTCGCGGGGCGTCTGGGCGGGCCTCTGGAGCCTGCCCGAATTCGACACGCCGCAGCAGCTGCGGCGCCTGCTCGCCAGCTGGCCCGGCCAGTGCGAAACGCTGCCGGCGATCGAGCATGCGCTGACGCACTTCGACTGGACGCTGCAGCCGCTGCACTGGCGGCTGCCGGCGCGGCTCGGGGCGAAGCGCGTGGACGCGCTGGCGGCCCAGCTGCCGCCGGGCCGCTGGTTCCGGCTCGAGCAGGCGCTGCAGATGGGATTGCCTGCGCCGGTGCGCAAGCTCCTGCAGGGCTGACAGCGCCCGGCGCGGGATCGTGGACGGCCAGGCAGCCGCTGCGGCCGGCATTGCGGCTGTTCGCGGGAGGCTGCGCTCCTGTCCTCCTTCATGCCGACCCGTGATCCTCGGCATGGAGGCGCCGTGTCGGCACCCGGCGCAAAGCGGCCGTAGGCCGCTTTGCGCCTATGGGCGCCATGCACCGCTCCCCCGAGCCCCCTCCGAGAGGGGGCTCCAGTTCGTTCGACAAGTCGGCCTGGCGGCCGACCGATGGGCGTACCGGCTATTCGCCAGGCACGCGCAGGGGGGGGCCTGCGCCGGCCGCAAGGCCGGCTCGAGGTTCATGCT
>Ga0114939_10002030_pt1 | contig 15509 bp, 14 predicted proteins | sample AshMeaCrysSpring_FD_87196 | JGI IMG/M metagenome (GOLD analysis project Ga0114939, IMG submission 87196) | Groundwater microbial communities from Big Spring, Nevada to study Microbial Dark Matter (Phase II) - Ash Meadows Crystal Spring | ecosystem: Environmental > Aquatic > Deep subsurface >... | reverse complement strand
GCCAGTGCCATCGAATATGTCGATGCCGAATTGGAATAGTTTGCCAGTGCCATCGAACATGTCGATGCCGAATTGGAATAGTTTGCCAGTGCCATCGAACATGTCGATGCCGAATTGGAATAGTTTGCCAGTGCCATCGAACATGTCGATGCCGAGTTGGAATAGTTTGCCAGTGCCATCGAACATGTCGATGCCGAGTTGGAATAGTTTGCCAGTGCCATCGAATATGTCGATGCCGAATTGGAATAGTATGCCGATGCCATCGAATATGATGCCTTTTGGTACTAATGGTTTTAATAGTATGCCGTTTATTTTTGGTAATTAAGACGGCGAGCTATTTAAAATGGCGATTACTAGTTGTTACTCTTGGCTAGTATAGCTAAATAATTCAAGAGTTTAATTAATTTTATTCGGAGATTCTTAATGAATAAGACAAACCTAGTATTAGCAGTTTCAGCTGCATTTGGCGTTGCACTAGTTTCTTTCCAAGTTCAGGCGTTTAACGGTCCTTGGAACAGTGGCTACAGCAATAATCAAGGTCAAGGTCAAGGTCAGGGCTACGGTCAAGGCCAAGGTCAGGGAAATGGTCAAGGTCAAGGTCAAGGGGATGGAGAGTTTGATGGTGGCATGTCTTTCAATATGAAAGGTAAGGGCGCGGCTAAACAGAACCAGAACTACTATGGCAACACAGCAGGTCAAGGTTATCAAAATTATAATGGTTATGGTAATAATGCTTATGCACCTAACGCTTATGTGTCAGGTTACCAACCAGTACCTAACATGATGCCGCCACAGCAGCCTTACTATGGCGCACCTGGTATGCAAATGCAGATGCCTCCCTATCCTTATGCACCTTATCCTATGCAGCAACAAGCACCCTATCCCATGCAGCAAGCTCCTGCACAGGCTGCTCCACCTGCACCTAAACAGTAATAGTTGAGTGTCGATACTCTGTTTGTAGGCATATCTCTGTAGTGTTTGAGGACTAGCGATGATAACGGTTGTAGGCAATTTGAAAGGCGGTACGGGTAAAAGTACAGTGGCCTTTAATTTAGCGGTTTGGTTGGTTAAGCAAGGGCGTAACGTTTCATTGTTTGATCTAGATCCGCAAAATACATTTCATGATGTCGTAGAAGTTCGTCGTGAAGAGGGTCATTTACCTAGCTTACCCATGACAAATGATGTTGCAATGTTAAACGCTTCTCACTTGAGCAGTGCAGAGGAGGTCATCATAGATGTTAGTGTTGGCGACTTGAATGCGCTGCTAGAGGCAATTAAATTTGCTGATCGTGTCGTTGTTCCTTGTGCGCCAAGCCAAGCAGATATTTGGTCGACACAAAAATTTTTAACTCAAGTTAAAGCAATTTCTGGCAATAAGCCAGTCATTGCTTTTATTAACCGTGCGGATACGCACCATATGGTATTTGAAACTGAAGAAGCTGAACAAGCGTTGGATTCACTTAGTGGACTGCAACGTATGCCCATTCGGTTATACCAAAGAACAGCTTATCGTCGCTCTTTTAGTGAAGGGTTGGCAGTATTTGAATTAAATATACGAGATAAAGCGGCGCAAGAAGTGCTAGCGTTAGCCGCTGCGCTTTATCCGCATTATAGCTAAGGGGTCGAATATGCGATTTTTACGTTCACTGCTAAACAGTGGTGTTTTCATGATTATTCTGGTTGCAGCAGCAACACTGTACATCGCTTATTCGACGAGTGGGAATAGCGAGAACAAGTCTGCTGAAGTAGCAACCAAAGACAAGAAAGCTTCGGTACAACCAGTAGCAGAAGCCAAGACACCGTCAGATCACACGCTTGTGTCATCTGCTCCTCTAACCTCCGCCCCTCAGTTTCCAATGCCCACAGCACCAGTTTTTCCTAACGATGCTGAAACGACGGTTACTTCGAGTGGAATGAGCGACGCCTCAAGCTTTGAGTCGCCTATGTTCTATCCACAAATCCCGATGCCCATGATGTCACCTCCCAGCATGGCTTATCAACCAGCTATGCCAGAGCAAGCGGCTATGTCACCCATGCCAGTGCCTTCGATGATGCCACCTCCCAGCATGGCTTATCAACCAGCTATGCCAGAGCAAGCGGCTATGTCACCCATGCCAGCGCCTTCGATGATGCCGCCTCCCAGCATGGCTTATCAACCAGCTATGCCAGAGCAAGTGGCTATGTCACCCATGCCAGCGCCTTCGATGATGCCACCTCCTAACATGGCTTATCAACCAATGGTATCAGGTTCACAGCCTGATCATCATTTACTGAATCAAGCAAGATCTGCAGCATTTAATGGTGACCTAGTGGTTGCAGAAAAAAGCTATTTTCAGTTGTTGACTCACAATAACGACCCTGATTTACACGGTGAATTAGGTAATGTTTATTTTATGCAACAAAATTGGCCAGCCGCAGCTAGGGAATACGCTATGGCAGTGGACGGCTTAGTTTTACAGGGTCGGTTAGATCAAGCTCAGTATATGCTTGGTTTCTTAATGCAGATCAATCCAGAATTAGGTCAACAATCCTATGCACGTATGCAAGGTCACTTATATTCACAACAACCTCGTAATTAAGGAATGAACATGGAAGTTAAATCGGATAACAATAAATCCAAGGGATTAGATGAGTTATCAGACCATCAATTGCTTCAGCAGCAAGTGTTTTTGCTGGAAGATACTATTATGACCATGTCATTAGCGGTTACGACGATTAGCCGTTCGTCGGCGCGTTGGGAGAAGGTAGTGTTTCCATTCATGGCGGGATTTTTGATCTTGGCCGCTTATGGTTTCTTTTTGGTATACAACCTAACGAAAGACATCCATAGCATGTCAGAAAACATGGTTCAGCTGAGAGTGTCGGTAGACCATAATATGACCAGTTTGGCAAAAGATGTCTCTGGATTAAATCAACAAGTTACTCATATGAACCAACGATTGGAACACATGGATCAAAGTATGTCACAAGTGGCATACAGTACTTACCGTATGGGTGAAGACATTAATAAAATGGCAAGGCCCGCCGCAAGTATGAATAACATGGTGCCTTGGTCAATGATGCCCTGACGGTTGATTGAGATCCTATAGCAAAAATTTGGAGGATACATGCAGACACAAGAACGTTTACAGAAATTACAGCAGAGTTTGGTACAAGAAAACCCCGCATTGTTAGATATCGTAGCGGGTTATCAGAAACTTGACCGCGTTGCTCAGGGATTAGGTGTATTAAAAGCCGACAGTTCCTATGCCGAGCAAATTTCTTGGTGGCCATTAATTTCTGTTTTAGGTACTTTTTCAGCAGGAAAGTCCTCTTTCATCAATCAATTTATGGGTCGAACAGTTCAAGAAACGGGTAATCAAGCAGTCGATGACCGCTTTACGGTTATTTGCTATGGTACGGGTGATGAGGTCATGACTTTGCCGGGTTTGGCTTTAGATGCGGATCCTCGTTTTCCTTTTTTTGGCGTGCGCCATGAAATTGAACGGATTAGTTCAGGTGAAGGAAGTCGTATCGATCACTATCTTCAATTGAAAACAGTGCCAGAAACAAAACTAAAAGGTCGCGTGTTAATTGATTCTCCTGGGTTTGATGCAGATAGTCAGCGTGATACCGTATTAAGTATCGCAGATCATATTATGAGCATGTCGGATTTGGTATTGGTATTTTTTGATGCTCGTCATCCAGAGCCTGGTGCCATGCGAGATACGCTTAAATACCTTGTTGAGGGTACGCAACAACGTCATGACGCCGATAAGTTCTTATTCATTTTGAACCAGATAGACACGGCTGCTAACGAAGATAATTCAGAAGCGATTATGGGAGCATGGCAACGTGCCTTAGCTTCTGCTGGGTTGATCGGCGGTAAATTTTATATGATTTATAACGAGTCGGCCGCGAATGAGTTTAGGGATATGGCGTTGGCGGAGCGTTTTAAGCGTAAAAAGGATGTAGAGCTTGCTGAAATTTATGCGCGTATGGATAGAGTCAGTGTCGATCGAGCCTACCGAATTATATTCGCTTTAGAAAGTTTGGCGGATGAATTAGAGGCAAAGTGGATCCCCAAAGCCGATGAACTTCGTTTGCGTTGGGCTAAACGGGTGGTTGTGAGTGATCTTGTTTTGGCTACTTCTGCGTTTGCTGTGGCTGTTTGGGTGATGATGAGCACGTCTTTATTACAGGGTATTGATTTTGGTTTGATGGCGCAAGACATCAAGTTAATGAGTGTGGTTATGGCATCTGGTGTGGCTCTCTTGCTGCTGCCGCATTACTACTTCCGATATTTTTGGTCTAAACGTTTGCAGAGGCAATTAACCCGTGAGGACGAGTCGGGTGTTTTGAGCAACATTTTACGTCGCAATACCGCCTTTTGGCGTCCTCTTTTTGCTGAACGTCCTAGAGGTTGGGGTGCAGGTGCACGAAAACAGATATCACGCTTACGGGATGAAGCCAAACTCGCCATTCAAAGATTAAATGATCAGTATGCGAAACCGACAGGAGAGCCAATGGTACCAAGAGAGTAATCTCGCCCCTTTGGTAGCCCATACACAGGCTGCTTCTTTGCATCGGTGTGGGCTTTGGCTATTCAAGTTAAGGTTTTTAAAAAAACCTTAACCTATTTTCGAAATATTGTTCAGGGCGTGCTTGAAACGCTATCTAGACTCGGTTTAAATTTCAAAGATTTCATCCATGCCGATAAAAAAAATATTGTCAGCAATAAGCAAAGTTTATTACACTACTAGGGTTATCCCCAACCACTAAAAAGTAGATTAGTATGAAACAAGCTGTCTTTATGGAAAAATATCCTATTTTTGAACTCACCTTGGCTAAGGACGAGTGCAAGTTTTCAACCACTGCCGAGATTATTGCCGATTTAACCGCTAAGGTTGAAGCGCATCCGATTGCGAAAATGATTGGTCATTTTGACCATTACACGCATACCCGTTCTATTGACGGTGAAATTAACCCCGAAATTAAGGACGCCCAACACATTGTCTTTTGTTTTGGTACTAAAATTCCCAATGCTCAGGTGATGGCCGTTCGACCACGAAGTATTGGCGTGACAGAGTTTTCGGATTATTTCGTGATTGCATTTCTAGAGCCGCCAATGCCTGTCGCTACCGAAGCAATGATTGCTTGGGTGAAAAGCCTGCAAAAACCGTCCTAAAAAGGCTATTGTTATGAAATTATTGCGATTTATGGCTTTATTAGAAGGCAGCTCACTCTTACTCTTACTCTTAGTGGCTGTGCCTTTAAAGCGATTGATGGGCATTCCAGAAGCGGTGCAAATTATTGGTCCCTTGCATGGTTTATTGTTTATGGCGTTTAATGCCTTGCTCATTGCGGCGATGTTGAAAAAGCAATTAACCATTAAGCAGTATGTGCTAGGGTTTATTGCTTCATTGATACCTGTAGGTACGTTCATTTATAAAGTGAAGGTGTTGAATCAGATTGACACTCAGTGAGTGGATCAAACAGCAGAAAAAAGGGGCAGAGATACTTGCCCCTTTTTTGTTAATGCATGACATCGCTTACAAAGAAAAGCCTTTAAGGTCATCAGCATCCATTCTGGTTTCAATGGCACCAGTTAAATAAGAAGACACTTCGACTTCTTGTGGTGCAACTTGGACATTGTCAGTGTTTAGCCATGCATTCATCCAAGGCAGGGGGTTGGTGTTGCCTCTGTCGAAAATCTTGTCATAACCTAGCGCACGTAAGCGGACATTGGTAATATACTCAACATAGTCCTTCAAAATGTCGGCATTTAAGCCAATCATACTGCCACCAGCAAATAAGTATTCTGCCCATTCCTTTTCTTGTTGAGCTGCTTGGCGGAAAATATCAACCACCAAGGTTTCACACTCTTTAGCAATCTCTGCCATTTCAGTATCATCTTTGTTGTCACGCATGAGTATGAGCATTTGTTGCGTGCCAGATAAATGTAGAGCCTCATCGCGTGCAATTAATTTAATAATTTTGGCGTTGCCTTCCATTAATGCGCGTTCTCCAAAGGCAAAGGAACAGGCAAAAGATACGTAAAAACGAATGGCTTCTAAAACATTCACTGCGGTAAGTGTTAGGTAAAGCTTTTTCTTCAGCTCACGCATATTCACGGTGATGGTTTTGCCGTTAACACTATGCGTACCTTCACCGAAAAGGTTAAAGATCATACTATACTCAATGAAGTCATCGTAGTGTTCGGTAACGCTAATGGCGCGTTTGGTAATTTCTTCATTGGTGACGATATCGTCGAAAACTTCAGCAGGATCGTTAAAGATATTGCGAATAATATGCGTATAAGAGCGAGAATGAATGGTTTCTGAGAATGCCCAAGTCTCAATCCAAGTTTCTAATTCTGGAATTGAAACGACAGGCAAGAAGGCAACGTTAGGACTACGACCTTGTACCGAGTCGAGCAAAGTTTGGTATTTTAAATTAGAAACAAAAATGTGCTTTTCATGCTCAGGTAACTGATTAAAGTCGATACGATCTTTAGAGAGATCAATTTCTTCGGGACGCCAAAAAAACGACAGTTGTTTTTCGATGAGTTTTTCAAAGAAGGGATAGCGTTGCACATCGTAACGCGCAACATTGACGGGTTCGCCCAGAAACATACATTGTTTAGTCGCATCGAATTGATGACGGTTAAAAGTTTCGTAACGCATGACAGTCTATTCCGTTTGAATTAAATGATAACGACTGATTCTAACATGTCAGAGGTGCTTATCGCCCGAATATGCTGAAAAAAAGATCTGCTTAGTTAGATAGAACTTCTTCATGAATAATGACCCATTCACCCTGTTGCTCTTGCCACCAGAGGCGCTTGCGTTCGACATCAACTTTAGCACCCCTTTGGTAGCGTTGGTCAAATTCGGTCATGATTAAATCAGCTCTTGATGGGTAGTGCAATATGAGCGGATGGATGACCTGAATCTGATGAGATAGTCCCAACTCAAAGAGTTGCTGCTTGCGTTGAGACCATTGCGCTTTGTTTTCATTTTTTTGACTGTTAAAATCAGCAGCGTAAAAAGATAAATAGGGTTTCAGCTGTTGTTGTTCCCAGCTATTTCGCCAAGCTTCAAGTCTGTGTTTGATCTTAGCAGCTTGCTGCTCTGTTTCTGTTGTTTTCCAGTTTAACTGATTGTCCGTAATAACTCGTGTGGATTGCCAATCGAGCTGATTGAGTAGGTAGCCCATATCATCATTGCTGAATACGACACAACCATCAGACGCCAAGGGAGGGCGGCTATATTGTTCGAGCGGTGTGCCATGCAACCAAATACCATGCCCTGTACGAAGATTGCGTTTATCCCAGCTGTTGGGGTAGTCAAGCGGCAAAGCTCCTGCCCCATAAAAACTGGAGAGCCTTTGAGAAGGGATAGGTTTTGCGAGACGATAAATGCCAATGGGCGTTCGTTTATCTCCCTCTTTCTCTTTTCCAGCCCCTTTGCTCCCTTGAGTAACGTAAAAGCTACCAGCAAAATCGAGCTGTTGTTGATTAACCTTAAACAAATAAGCTCTGGATGCAGTTAAATCAATCGTGATGAGATGCTTAAGCCAAGGCGGAATTTGACCCAGTAAGTAGTTGGGTTGCTGGTGTTTAATCAGGTGTTTTGTAGCCGTGAGGCGTGCGCGCACCTCGGCTTGCAATTGTTGGAGTTGCTGGCTGGGAAGTTGCTCACCCATGGTGGTAAGTGCGTTGGTTTGAGCATAAAGCAGATCAGCACGCATCATTTGCGCCAATTGAAAGTGGGGGTAGCGTTGAATGAGTGTGTCAAGTGTTGCTAAAGCTTGTGCGGGTTGTTGTGCACTCACCTGTGCTAGTGCATTTTCTAGCATGATTTCAGCCTCTTGGCTGGTGGTGCTCGCAACAGTGTTATTGGTTAATACACTGAAGCAGAGCGCAAGGACGCTTAACGTCCCGATTCGGAAATAATTAACCATGTGTTATTCAGGAGTTCAAGCTCTAAGGTTTTGGTATTGCGAGAGGTTAACGTATCGGAACTATAGCTTTGGACAAAACTCACTTTTGCGATATGAGGTTTAATCAGAACAATATTGATATCACTTAGCTCGACTTTGATGCGCTTAGGCGCCAGAATACGCTCTTGACGATAGTCCATCCATGCTTTGCGAGTACTGCTTTTAGGTGAGTAATTGGCTGCGTAACTGGCAAAATAGCCTTTAACATCTTGTTTTGACCAAGCGTCGCTCCAATGTTTTAACGCCTGTTGAATCGCTTGCTGGCTGGCTTTACGTTGAGCAGCTTCTTTTTGTGCTGCCGTTGGTTCTTTCGTGATGGCAACAGCAGGCGGATTAATTGCTGCGAGGGGCTTCTGTTCAACAACAGCTAATGCGGGGGGCTGCTTAGGCGGCTCTATGGGGGCGATGCTTGGGGAGGGGGCTATGAGAGGAGCTGATTCAGCTATAGTTACAGGAGGAGCTTGAACTGGATTGGCGACAGATGAAGTGGTCGGGGTGATGACTTTGATGGCTTCTGGAGCTATTTTGGGCATTTCAAGTTGCACCTGTATGCCTTTGTCTGCACTGGCTAATTCAACGGTAACAGGCTTAGGCTTATTGGGCTCTAATGCCAATTGATAGGATTGGCTGGCGAGCCCTGCGTAAAGTCGACGAAGATTATCAAACACGACCCCGGCTTGCGGATCATTCAGCAAAGCCTGCTCTAGCGCAATGGTTGCTTTATTTGCCTGACCTGAGAGCGCCAGTTCGATGGCTTTTTGGTTAACTTCATTGAGCGAATAGGCAGATTGTATACTTTTCTCTAGCGTGCTTTTAACTGGCTCAGTGATCACTGAGGTTGGAGCTGGTTTGGCAATGGGTTTTTCTTGAATGGTTTGATTGGCTAATTGCGTTGCATTAGGCAATGCAAGTGTTTGTTGCACGGGTTGTGAAGCAGGGCTAATGGGATCATTGCCTAACCATAACCAAGCGGCTAGCAAGAGTAGCGTAGCGGCAGAAACGACTTTACGCCGAGCAATCACCTGCTGAGCTACCTCGTGTATGCGCTGTCTTAACGAGGCAGAGGCATTAGCAGATGGAAGCTCTTGATGTGGCTTTTTGGCATGTTTTAGGGGTTCAAAAATAGATGGCATAAACGTCTTTCAAGATAATCAGCCATGATTATAACAGTCCTTATAGAGAGAGAACATAGAAAAATGAAACTTTAAAGCACAGTGAACACTAGCTCCATTATAAGATCCACCTCAAAAAAATAAAGGCTATTGGGTCTGTGAGAGGTGTTGTAAAGTCATGTTTTAACCGATTGGCTATTAACGTCCTTCTTCTAAGCCAAGAAAACTTGGAAAGTCTCAAAACAAGCAAAGTGAGACGCTTTTCAAGTTTTATAAGACGCTCCTTGCAGGCTAGAGTTTACAGGCACCGCTGGCGCAGCCATCGTCATCGTTAGTGCCGGCACCATCTCGAGTATTGTGATAATAAAGTGTTTTTACGCCCATTTTGTAAGCATAGAGCAAGTCTTGTAATAAGGCTTTCATAGGTACCTTATCCCCTTCAAATCGTGTGGGATCATAATTGGTGTTGGCTGAAATAGATTGATCTACAAATTTTTGCATAATACCAATCAATTCAATATAGCCCGTATTGTTAGGAATATTCCAAAGGAGTTCGTAGTTACTGCCATAACGTTTAAAGCCAGGTACAACTTGTTTAAGAATGCCGTCCTTACTTGCTTTGACTGAAATAAGTCCACGAGGTGGTTCAATTCCATTGGTGGAATTGGTAATTTGTGATGAGGTTTCACAAGGCATTAAGGCTGACAGTGTGGAGTTGCGTAATCCATATTGAACAATATCGGCACGTAAGCTTTCCCAGTCGTAATGCAGAGGTTCTGGGCAGATCTCGTCGACCTCTTTTTTATAGGTATCAATAGGTAAAATACCCTGAGCATATTTGGTTTCGCCAAACCATTCACAAGCACCTTGTTCTTTAGCCAAGTTGTTAGAAGCTTTGAGTAGGTAGTATTGAAATGCTTCAAATAAGCGATGGGTTAGGCGATTGGCACTTCCATTGGAGTAGTAAACGCCATGTTTTGCGAGATAGTAAGCGAAGTTTGTTACACCAATACCCAAGGTGCGACGCTGCTTTCCATGTAAAGCAGCATTAACGGGATAATCTTGGTAGTCAAGCAGTGCATCTAAGGCACGGACTTGAATATCGGCTAGTTCTTCTAATTCATCAAGGGATTCAAATGCGCCAAGATTAAAGGCGGCAAGAGTACAAAGGGCAATTTCACCATTAGGGTCGTCGACATTATTCATGGGTTTGGTGGGCAAGGTAATTTCCATGCACAAGTTAGACTGATGCACGGGGGCAACCGCAGGGTCAAAAGCACTGTGCGTATTACTGTGATCGACATTTTGAATATAAATTCGACCTGTCTGAGCACGTTCTTGCATGAGCGTACCAAACAATTCAATGGCTTTAATCGTTTTTTTACGTAGACCGTCTTGTGATTCGTATTGGGTATAAAGACGTTCAAACTCAACTTGATCGGCAAAAAAGGCATCATACAACCCTGGTACATCAGCGGGGCTAAATAGGGTTATGTTACCCCCTTCTAATAAACGCTGATACATAAGCTTATTGAGTTGAACGCCATAATCCAGATGGCGTGCTCGGTTTTCTTCTACGCCACGGTTGTTTTTTAATACCAGCAGATTTTCGACTTCTAGATGCCATAAGGGATAGAAAAGTGTGGCAGCACCACCACGCACGCCGCCTTGTGAACAAGACTTAACAGCGGTTTGGAAGTATTTAATGAAGGGAATCAGTCCCGTATGGAAAGCTTCACCCCCACGAATGTTGCTACCTAAAGCACGAATACGTCCAATGTTGACGCCAATACCCGCACGTTGCGATACGTATTTTACGATGGCACTGGCGGTGGCATTAATGGAGTCTAGTGAGTCGTCGGATTCAATGAGGACACAAGAGCTGAATTGACGTGTTGGTGTACGTACGCCAGACATAATAGGCGTAGGTAAGCTGAGTTTAAATAAGGAACAGGCATCGTAAAAACGACGCACATAATCTAGGCGAGTCGCTTTGTCATAACGAGCAAATAAGCAGGCACCAATGAACATATAGGCAAATTGTGGGCTTTCATATATTTCACCAGTAACGCGGTTCTGCACTAAATACTTGCCCTCCCATTGTTTGACGGCAGCATAGGCAAAGTTGAGATCACGCCAGTGATCAATGTAGGTATCGAGAGTCTCGAGCTCTTGTTGAGTGTAGTCATTAAGTAGCGCAGGATCGTATTTTCCCATGCTGACCATTTTAGTGACATGATCATACAAGCTCGGGGGGGTGAATCGTTGGTAAGCGCGCTTTCGCAGATGAAAAATAGCGAGGCGAGCCGCTAAGTGTTGGTAGTCTGGTGTTTCGTCGCTAATCAGATCGGCAGCAGATTTGATAATCAGCTCGTGGATGTCGCTGGTTTTAATGCCATCATAAAACTGAATGTGTGCCTTGAGCTCCACTTGTGATATGGAAACATCTTCTAATCCTTCAGCAGCCCAAGCGATAACGCGGTGTATTTTATCTAAGTCTATGGGTTCACGACGGCCGTTACGCTTGGTTGCTGTTAGATTAGTCATGCTGGTTTCCTTTGGTCATTGTGTGCCAAATGTGGTTGTCTATTGGATTAAGATCACTATATATGGTGTTTTATGAGTTCATTCTACCAAAAAAAAAAGATCAAAACAGTCTTGTTTTTTTCGATTTTTTTGGGGTCTTTAATCCTCTTGGCTTAACGACTGGTTTTATGCGCTTTTTACGCCGTTGCTAACGCAAATAAATTTTTGAGTGTCACGGGTTGGAGGTGTTTTTCTGTTAGAATTCGAAACATCATGATGAATATTTCTGACTTAATACATAAATTAGCCGCACTTAAGTACAACCTTTTGGCTTTGGGCTATGTGTCTTTGCATTTTGTATTTATTGCGCTATTGGGGCGGTTATTTGGTGCCAGTAGTGAGAGCGATGTTTATTTTTTGGCGTTAACGGTTTTAGCCTATTTGGGGCATTTGGTCCAAGCGGTATGGGAAGCTTGGACGCCTTGGTATGTTGAACGTTTAAAACAAGACCGACGTGAAGCGGATAAGCTTTACTCTTTGTTTATGTTGTGGATTAGTTTAGCATCATTAGCCATTATTGGACTTTATGTATTGTTGCGTAGCTGGTGGATCATCGAGTCGCACAGCCAGTTGTTCGAGTTTCTTGATGTGTTCATCGCTTTTTTGCTCATTCAAAACCTTATTTTCATTAATCGCGAGTATCTCACGTTACATGGTTACTATTCGATGTACTATGCGGTGGATATTTTGGCATCAGTGTTAAAGATTTTAGGTGTTTGGTGGATGTGGGAAACGCCTAATGTGCATGACTTGGCGTGGATTATGTTAGGTGCCTATACGGTGGGTTTGTTGTGGCAGTGGTCGTTAATTCTTGGTGTACTTAAGGCTAAGGTCTCTTGGGTGTGGCGTGCGCCAGATGACGCCCTCATTGTATGGAATTCATCCAAAATGAAGCTGGGTTCATTAGCCTATGATGCAAAAGAAATTTTGTTGGCGATGGTGTTGACGGCGGCTGGTCCAGGTATCTATTCGCTATTCTCTTATGCGAGCAAGTTCGCAGCGGTTATTTTAGAAGTGGTCAATGCGCCTATTATGAGCGTATTTAGCGCAAAACTGACTCACGCTCACGAAGAAAGACGTTTTGCAGACATTCCACCATTAGTTAAATCTGCTTTGAGTCAAACGGTCACTTTGTATGTGTTGGCGAGCGTTTGCGTTTATTTTATGATGCCGCATATTATGCAGGTGTTTTTTGGTGATAAGTTCTCGTTTGATCAAGTCGATGAAATGCGTTGGATTTTTCTGTTGCTATCGGGGTATACCATGACGGTTGTGTTAGAGTCTCCTTTTGCACGCTCTGTGAGTCTATTTCGTTATTATACCTATGGCATGAGTTTAAACTTTTTGTTTGGGGCGATCATGCTTTTGGGGTATGGGTTGCTTTGGTGGTTAGATCGTTCAGATGATTACCTGTTGTTTTTAAGTATATTGGTAGTGGCACAAACGTCGAACTACTTGCTCTATTGGTTGAAATATCATAAGCATTTGCAGCCGCGTTTAGATCAGCATTCTAGAGGGAATCTTTAACTATGTTGGATTCGATTAAAGTCGCGATTATTACGCCTACTTATAATCGCGCACATACTATTGGTCGTGCGGTTGAGTCAGTGCTGGCGCAGACTCATGTGAATTGGGAACTGATTATTCGCGATGATGGAAGTCGCGATAATACCGCAGAGGTCTTAGCTCCCTATTTAACCGATGCGCGTATTCGTTATTTGCCGCGATCGGAAAATAAAGGCGTTAATACCACCCGTAACGAAGCCTTAGATGCGATGTCAGATGATGTTGCGGTGGTGACCTTTTTAGACAGTGATGACACCCTAGTTCCTGAGGCCTTGGCAACGGCTCTGACCGTGATGGAAGCCGAGCCTCAGTATCAGTGGTTCAATTTTCCCGCTCGAGATGAGGCAGGTAATACGCGGACTCATTTGTCTTCGCCCGATTTAATCGGTACGCCCGATGTGTTCATTCGTAGTACCGACATGGGCGGTGAGTTTGTGCAGTTTCTCAGTCGAAATCTTGCCAATCAGTTGCGCTTTGTCGATGGCTTAAACGGTTATGAGGGCATTAGCTGGATTCGTTTATCTCAAGTAACGCCCTGTCGATTTCGATCTCAACCTTTGCGGGTTTATTGGCAAGATACCGAATCATTAATTCGTGTTGGGGTTAAGTCTCGTCGTTATTACGATAACCAAGCAAGAGGTATGGCGTTGTGGATGGCGGAATTTGGACAAGACTTAGCGGAGTTGAATCCGAGTGGTGCCGCTCTGAATTGGTATGTGCTAGGTCATGCTTATGCGATGTTAGGTGATTGCGATCAGGCAAGAGAGGCCACGCTAAGAGGTTGGAAGTTGAACAGTCGAGATTTGCGTTTGTTGCGTAATTTAGGTTCGTTACTTCGTTGTTGGTTAGGGTTGGGGTTAGCGAAATGAGTCATACGCCGTTGGTTCTGCTGATTAACTCCTTGGGCAATGGCGGTGCTGAACGTGTTGTCAGTATTTTGTTGGATCGCTTAGGTCGTTTGAACAGACCGGTACAATTGGTCTGTCTAGAGCGTAATAATTTTTATGCGATTCCTGAAGGACTAACTGTTACTTATTTGTCTAACATGACGGGAGAAGAAGCTGGCTGGAAGAAGCTGTTATATTTGCCTGTGTTTGCTTGGAAGTTACGTCGATTGGTCAGGTCTGAGTCGATTGGTGTGGTGCAAAGTCATGTCTATCGAGCGAATTATGTTAATGGGTTGGCGCGTTTGCTGGGTGCGGGTCATAGAGCGCAAATGGTTAATGTGGGTCAGGTGAGCTTGTACAAGCAAGAAGGTTGGTTGGGTCAGATGAATCTATGGTTGATTCGTTGGCTTTATCCTCGCGCAGAATTACTCATTTTAAAATCTCACGGTATGAAAGCAGACTTGCATCAACTGATGCCGCAATTACCCGTCGCGCAACAGGTCATTCATAATCCTTACGATATCGAGAAAATTCAACAGCAAGCATTAGTCGAGCCGACGAACTGGAAAAAAACGCTCGATAAGTTCACCCTGATTTCGGTGGGGCGCTTGACCCCATTGAAGCAATTAGATGACCTGATTTGTGCTTTAGCTAAGTTACCAGAAACGGTCGAGTTGGTGTTGGTGGGGGAAGGACCTCATAAGGACTTTTTGAAAGGTGTTGCAAAAGCACAAGGTGTTGATGATCGTGTTGTTTTTGTGGGTCGGCAGGACAATCCCTTCAGCTATGTTGCACGTGCCAATATCTTTATGATGGCTTCGCGTTCCGAAGGCTTTCCTAACGTGTTAGCAGAAGCATTGATCTGTGGGGTTCCTTGTATCGCTGCCGATTGTACGAGTGGACCGCGCGAAATTTTAGCTCCCGATTCAGCGCAGGACCAGCAGATGTGTGTGGGTGATGGGGTGGAATGGGCGCAATTTGGTGCGCTCGTTGCTGTCGGCGATGTGAAAGCCTTTGCTCAAGCGGTCGAGCACCTGATGAATCATCCGCAACAAAGGCAAGTTTATGCACAATTAGGGCGCAAACGAGGACAAAATTTTAATAGTGAGGCGATTGTGCAGCAGTATGAACAAGTGGTTTGGCATGAATAAAGCAACACAAGAAACCCTGCTGCTTGTGTGTAATACGGCTTGGGGTATCGTCAATTTTCGCGCCAACCTCATTCAGCATTGGGTGGCACAAGGTAAGCGAGTGGTGGCGATTGCCCCTAGAGATGCCGTTGCTGAAGCGAAACTTTTGGCGTTAGGGGCAAGTTTTGAACCCTTGGCTTTAGATAATCGTGGGTCTAACCCATGGCAAGAAATTAAAGTGATTT
>Ga0114939_10002029_pt1 | contig 15515 bp, 16 predicted proteins | sample AshMeaCrysSpring_FD_87196 | JGI IMG/M metagenome (GOLD analysis project Ga0114939, IMG submission 87196) | Groundwater microbial communities from Big Spring, Nevada to study Microbial Dark Matter (Phase II) - Ash Meadows Crystal Spring | ecosystem: Environmental > Aquatic > Deep subsurface >... | reverse complement strand
AGCACGCCGGCGAGCGGCCGCCCGTCGTCGCCGAACGACTCGAGCTCTGCGGCATCCGGATGGCGGCGCGCGAGCCAGCGCGCGATGTCGAGCGTGACTGTCGCGGTGACGGCGCTGCCGGGGAGCCCCGTGCCCGCAAACGTGCGCAGCGCGGCGGCAGGAAGGGCCGACGCGATCGCATCGACCCGCGCGAGCTCGCGCCGCGCCGCCCGGAACAGGCGCGGCGTCTCCGGATAGGCGAGCATGAACAGCAACGCGTCCCGGTACAGGGCCAGCACCCGCGGGCGCGTGATCGCGCAAGCCGACGTCTCCTTCAGCAACCGCGCCTTGTTCGACGCGGCGTCATCGCCGAAGCGGCCAGCCGCCTGTCGCAGCGCGCCGACATCGGCGGTTGCGAGGGCGGGGACGCGCTGCCGCGCCGGCATCCGGCCTACCGCGCCGCGCCGTCGCGGATGCCGTCGACGCCGCGATTGGCGAGCGCGTCGGCGCGCTCGTTGCCCGGGTGGTCGGCGTGGCCGCGCACCCAGTGCCAGCGCACGTCGTGGCGCGCGGCGAGCTCGTCCAGTTCGCGCCACAGCTCCGCGTTCTTCACCGGCTTGCGGTCGGCGGTCTTCCAGCCGTTGCGCTTCCAGCCGTGGATCCAGCTTTCGATGCCGTTCTTCACGTACTGCGAGTCGGTGTAGACGAGGACCTCGCAGGGCCGCGTCAGGGTCTCGAGCGCGCGGATCACCGCGGTCAGCTCCATGCGGTTGTTGGTGGTCCGCGCCTCGCCGCCGAAGATCTCGCGCTCCCGCTCGCCGGCAACGAGCAGCGCCCCCCAGCCGCCCGGGCCCGGATTGCCCTTGCAGGCGCCGTCGGTGTAGATCGTCACGGTCGACCGCGGGGGCTGCACCGCACACTCGCCCTCGTGCGGGGGACGCGCGGCGCGCATCGGGGGCGCGCAGCTCACGTCGGCGTGCGGCCGCGCCGGTCGGTGATCGTGGTCAGCGTCTCGCGGGCGCGCGCCGCGGGCACGAACGCGCGCTGCCGCTCGCGCCGCTGCCACGCCGGCGTGATCACGCGCATGCCGTTGACGTGCTTGGTCGCGCGCAGGAAGTAGACGCCGCCGCCGATCGGCCACCAGCGGTCGCCGGCCTTCTCGAAGAACGCGCTGCGCTCGATCCAGCGCTCGCGCACGAACGGCGGCACGTAGCAGTCGAGGCGGCCGCCGACGACGTCGAAGCCGAGCAGCGTGAGCCAGTCCTTGACGCGGTAAAGCGCGATGAAATTGCCGTTCCACGGTGGCGTCTGCGCGCGGCCGAAGTAGCGCTTGGCGCCGAAGAGGCTGAACGGGTTGAATCCCGCGATGACGATCTGGCCCTCGGGGCGGATGACGCGGTAGGCCTCGCGCAACATCTGGTGGGGGTCGTCGGTGAACTCGAGCGCATGAGGCATCACGATCAGGTCCACCGAGTTCTCGGGAAACGGCAGCCAGTGCGGGTCGGAGACGACGTCGGCAGGCGGGTCGTAGTCGACGGTCCAGCGCGACGGGATGCGGCTCTGCGAGAGGAAGCGATGCCCCGGCAGCCCGATCTGCAGCGCGTAGAAGCCGAAGATGTCGGCGACCGTCTGGTCGAAGTAGCCCTGCTCGCGCTCGCGCAGGTAGCGCCCGAGCGGCGTGCCGAACCAGTCGGCCAGCGTCGTTGACACCCTCTCCGGCGCTCCGGAAGATGCGTCCATGGCGGCGATTATCCCCATCCCCGCATTCGCGGACAACTACGTGTGGCTGCTGCGGGAGGGGCGCGCCGCGGTGGTGGTCGATCCGGGCGACGCCGCGCCGGTGCGGGCGTGCCTCGACCGCGAGGAGCTCGAGCTTGCCGCGATCCTCGCGACGCACCACCACGGCGACCACGTCGGCGGCATCGAGGAGCTCGTCGCGCGCCGGCGCGTGCCGGTCTACGGCCCGGCCCGCGAGGACATCCCCGCGCGCACGCACGCGGTGGGCGAGGGCGACCGTGTCGCGATCCGCGAGCTCGGGATCGAGCTTCGCGTGCTCGACGTGCCCGGGCACACCCGCGGCCACGTCGCCTACACGGGGCGCGTCGCGGACGCGCCGGCGCTCTTCTGCGGGGACACGCTGTTCGCGGCCGGCTGCGGGCGGATCTTCGAGGGAACGCCGGCGATGATGTGGGCCTCGCTCGAGAAGCTCGCGGCGCTCGATCCCGCGACCCGGGTGTACTGCGCCCACGAGTACACGCTCGCCAACCTGCGCTTCGCGGCGGCGGTCGAGCCTGGCAGCGCGGCGCTCGAGAGTCGAACGGCGCGCGACGCCGCGCGGCGCCAGCGCGGCCTGCCGACGCTGCCCTCGACGATCGGGGACGAGCGCGCCAGCAATCCGTTCCTGCGCGCGCGGGAACCGGCGGTGCGCGCCGCTGCGCAGGCGCACGCGGGCCGCGCCCTCGACGGCGCCGTCGACGTGTTCGCCGAGCTGCGCGCGTGGAAGAACGTGTATCGCTGAGCGCACTGCGCGAGGCCTTGGCCGAGCGAAGGCCCGAAGGGCGCGTCGCCCTCAAAGGTTGACGCGACCCGACCGCGCGCCTACCATCGACCGGGTTTTGTGCAGTGCTCCGCGGTGGGCGCGCCCGTCTCGGAGGATGCGGCGCGGTCGCGCCGGCGTCCGGGGTCGCGGCGCCGGCATGGGCCCGTGCTGCATGCCTTGCAGAGCCACGAATTGCGCCGAGACCTCCTGCCTTCCCTTATCCTCGCGGTCGCGATCGCCGGTTGCGCGACGCCCGAGCCGCCGCGCACGTCCGCCGAGGCAGGCGCGACGTCGCCGCTCGAGGCGACGCCCGCACTCGCGCCACCCCCGCCGCCCGAGTCGCAGGTCGTCGCGGCGCCGTTGGCCAAGGTCCGCGCGCCGTCGCCGTTCGCACCGCTCGTCGAAGCCGAGCTCGAGCCCCTGCCCGTGCCCGCCGAGGACCTCTGGGAGCGCATCGTCAAGGGCTACGCGATCGCCGACATCGAGGGACCGCTCGTGGAGAAGTGGGAGCGCTACTACGCGGAGCGCCCCGACTACGTTGCCCGCATGGTCGACCGCAGCCGCCGCTACCTCTACCACATCGTCAACGAGATCGACCAGCGCGGCATGCCGCTCGACATCGCGCTGCTGCCGATGATCGAGAGCGCGTACAACCCGCTCGCCAATTCGGTGGCGCGGGCGGCCGGCATCTGGCAGTTCATCCCGTCCACCGGGCGGCAGTACGGGCTCGACCAGAACTTCTGGGTCGACTCGCGCCGCGACGTCGTCGCCGCGACCGACGGCGCGCTCGACTACCTGCAGCGCCTCTACGGCATGTTCGGCGACTGGCAGCTCGCGCTCGCCGCGTACAACTGGGGCGAGGGCAGCGTGACCCGCGCGGCGGCGAAGAACCGCGCGCGGGGGCGCCCGGCCGACTACCTCTCGCTCGACATGCCGGACGAGACCCGCAACTACCTGCCGAAGCTGCAGGCGATCAAGAACATCGTCCGCGACCCGGAGCACTACGGCCTCGTGCTCGCCGACATCCCGGACGCCCCCTACTTCGCCGCGGTGAAGATCGGCCGCAAGATGGACCTCAAGAAGGCCGCCGAGCTCGCCGAGCTGCCGGTCGAGGAGTTCCTCGCGCTCAATCCGCAGCACAACCGGCCGGTGATCGCCGGGGCGGACGAGTTCACGATCCTGCTGCCGATCGACAACGCCGAGCTCTTCGCCGCCAAGCTCGACCTGCACGACCAGCCGCTGGTCTCCTGGCAGGCGTACCACGTGAAGCAGGGCGAGACGATCGCCCAGGTGGCGGCGAAGTTCGGGCTCCCGCTCGAGACCCTGCGCGCGGTCAACGGCCTCGGCCCGCGCTCGCGCGTCCACGGCGGTCACCTGCTGCTGGTGCCGGCCGAGCGGCCTTCGCGCGCGGCCGACGCCTCGCTCGACGGGGCCGTGTTCACGGTCGTCCCGCAGGGGCGCACGTTCTACTACACGGTGCGCCGCGGCGACACGCTCCACTCGATCGCCGCCCGCTACAAGGTCTCGACCGCCGAGTTGCGCGAGTGGAACCGCATGAACCAGTCCGCGGTGCGTGCCGGCCAGCAGATACGCGTCACCAGCGACGTCGTGCCGACCGCGGCGCCGCGGGGACGCACTGCCCGGCACACGCGTTCGGCCGCGACCTCCGGAGCCAAGTCGATCCGGGCGGCCACGAAGCCCGAAAAGGCGGGCAAGGCACGCGAAGCCGGCAAGCCCGCACGCGGCGAGGCATCGCGTCCCGACAAGGGCGCGGCGGCGGCACGCAAGGACGCGACGACCGGCGCCGCAGACCGGCCGCGCGACGCCCCGCCGTCTCAGGCGCGCTCGCGGCCCGCAACGCCCCAGGGCGCTTCGGTTCCGGCGGCCCGCTGATCGCGGCCGCGGAGGGATACTCCCGCAGGGAGCATCGCCGCGTCGTGCGACGCGGCGTTTCGCGGAACCCAATGAAAACGGGCGGCTGTCGCCGCCCGTTTTCATTGGGTTCCGCCGCGCGCAGGCGACGGAACGCAGGCGATGAAGGTTACTTCTTCGCCTTCTTGGTGGCGCGCTTCTTCGCAACCTTCTTGGTGGCCTTCTTGGTGGCCTTCTTGGTGGCGCGCTTCTTCGCGGCCTTCTTGGTCGCCTTCTTGGTGGCGGCCTTCTTGACGGCCTTCTTGGCCTTGCGCTTGGTCGCGGCCTTCTTGACGGCCTTCTTGACGGCGCGCTTGGTGGCGGCCTTCTTGACGGCCTTCTTGACCTTGCGCTTCGTCGCGGCCTTCTTGACCGCCTTCTTCACGGCCTTCTTGGCCGCGCGGCGCTTGACCGCCTTCTTCGCCGCGGGAGCGGCGGCGGGCGCCATCACCGACAAAATGTCTGCCATCATCGTTGCTTCTCCTGTCTGGGTTTGGTGAAACTGTTTTGTTGCTTCTACTTCATCGCAGGTGTCGCGGACCCGTCGTTCGTGATTCGAAGCTCTTGACAAACCCGCTGCGACCTGCTGCCTGCATTCTAGGCAAATTTCAACGATTTGCAAGATTTGTGCGGGGCGGTCGCGGCGCCCGCGCGGTGCTGTTGCGAATTCGCACACCCCTTCGGCGCGCGTCTTGCGCCGCTGACCTGCATCGCGCGAGCGCGCAGGTCCGTCACGCCGGCAGCAGCGACTCGCCCGCGAAGAGCTCGGCGATGTGCTCGCGACGCCGCACGACGTGCACCGCGTCGCCGTCGACGACGACCTCGCACGCGCGGGGCCGCGAGTTGTAGTTCGAGCTCATCGCCATCGCGTACGCGCCGGCCGCGCCGATTGCGAGCAGGTCGCCTTGCGCCAGCGCGAGCTCCCGGTCGTGAGCGAGGAAATCGGCGCTCTCGCACACCGGCCCGACGATCTGCCAGCGACGAACGGCGTCCGCGCGGGGACGCACGGCGGCCACGGGGTGCCACGCATCGTAGAGCGCGGGACGCAAGAGGTCGTTCATCGCGGCGTCGACGATCGCGAAGTCGCGCGTGCCGCCGCGCTTCAGGTAGGTGACGCGCGTGAGCAGCACGCCGGCGTCGCCGACCAGCCTTCGTCCCGGCTCGAGGATCAGCGTCTCGCGCCGCCCGCGGAACAGCGCGGCCAGCATCGCCGCGTAGTCGGCGAGGGCCACCGGCGACTCGTCGCGGTAGCGGATGCCGAGCCCCCCGCCGAGGTCGACGTGGGCGAGCGCGATGCCTTCCGCCGCGAGCCGGTCGACCAGCCCGAGGACCTTTCGCGTGGCCTCGCGGTAGGGCTCGAGCTCGGTGATCTGCGAGCCGATGTGGATGTCGATGCCGCGGACCTCGATCGAGGAAAGGCGCGCCGCGCGCCGGTACAGGGGCAGCGCCGCGTCGAACTCCACGCCGAACTTGTTCTCCTTGAGCCCGGTCGAGATGTAGGGGTGCGTGCGCGCGTCGACGTCCGGGTTGACCCGGAAGCTCACCGGCGCGCGCACGCCCTCCGCCGCGGCGATCGAGGCGAGGAGCTCGAGCTCGGCCTCCGACTCGACGTTGAAGCAGTGGATGCCGGCCGCGAGCCCGGCGCGGATCTCGTCCGCGGTCTTGCCGACGCCGGAGAAGACCGCGCGGCGGGGGTCGCCGCCCGCGGCGATCAACCGCGCGAGCTCGCCTCCGGAGACGATGTCGAAGCCGCTGCCCAGACGGGCAAACAGGTTCAGCACGGCCAGGTTGGAGTTGGCCTTCATCGCGTAGCAGACGAGGTGCGGGATGCCCGAGAGCGCCTCGTCGAAGGCGCGGAAGTTGGCCTTCAGCGCGGCCCGCGAGTACACGAAGCAGGGCGTGCCGTGCGCTTCGGCGATGCGTGCGAGCGGCACGCGCTCGGCGTGGAGCTCGCCGTCCTTCGCGTGGAACGGGTTCACGGCGCGGCGGGCTTGCGCTCGGCGGGCGGCGACTGCGCCGGCGCGGCGCCGGCCTCGGGCGAGGCCTTCGCAGGCAGCGTCAGCGGGCCCTTGATGCCGCACGACGCCGAGGCCATCGCCAGCGCCAGCACGGGAAGGACGACGCGGGCAAAGCGGCGGAAATCACGTAACATCGGCGCCGATGCTAACACGCACCCGGCGCGGATTCCGCGCCCTCCCGCCATGAACGACTCCGCGTTCATCGCCGCCGCCGACGCGACGCTCGCGACCATCGGCGACGCGCTCGACGCTGCGCTCGCGACCTCCGACCGGGACGTGGACTGGAACGTCAACGACGGCATCCTCGAGATCGAATGCGAGGACGGCGGCAAGCTGATCGTGAACCGGCACGCGCCGAATCGCGAGATCTGGGTGGCGGCGAGGAGCGGCGGCTTCCACTTCCGCCGCGAGGGCAGCCTCTGGCGCGACACGCGCAGCGGCGACGAGCTGGGCCTCGTGCTCGAGCGCCTGATCGCCGAGCAGGCGGGCCTCGCCGTGCGCCTCGCGCCGCTCGCCACCGGCTGACGGCGCAGCCGCGCGCGTTCGCGCCGCCGCAGCCTCCGCGATGGGCTGTCCGCAGTGAGCGGTTACGTTGTCGGCCGCGTGCGTCGACTCGCCTGGTCGCATCCCCGCGCTGCGCGCGGGGCCCCTGCTTCCCGGCTCGCGCCGCTACGCGTGCAGCAGCGCGGTCCAGTCGCGAAGCTCGCGGCGGGGCGCCGCGTGCCCGGGCAGGAGCCACTCGACCACCGCCCAGAACCGCGCCGAGTGGTTGAGCTCGGCGAGGTGCGCAACCTCGTGCGCGACCACGTAGTCGGCAAGCGGCGGCGGGAGCTGCGCGAGGCGCCAGTTGAGGCGGAGCTCGCCGCGCTGGTTGCAGCTTCCCCACTCGCCGCGCGCATTGGAGAGCCGCCACGCCGGAGCGGGGCGGCCGAGCCGCGCCGCGAAGTGGCCGACGCGCGGCGCGACCAGCCGCGTCGCCTCGTCGCGCAGCCACGCGCCCACGCAGCGTGCGACCTGCGCCTCGTCGTCGGGACGCGGCAGCGCGATCGCGAGGTGAAACAGGTCCGCGTGGACCACGGCGGCCGGGCCAGCGCGCACGCAGAGCGTCAGATCGACGCCCCGGTGGAGGATCGCGGCGCCGCTGCGCCACTCGCGCGGCAGCGCGTCCCGACGTCGCCCGCGCCAGGACTCGATCGACTTGGCGAGCCACCGCGAACGCTCGACCAGCGCCGCCTCGATCTCGCGGATCGGGACCCACCGCGGCGCCCGCACGGTGACGCCGTCGGGGCCGACCTCGATGCCGATCGTGCGGCGTCGCGCGCGCACCAGCGCGTACTCGATGTCCAGCCCCGCGAGGGCGACGCGCCGCGCCACGCCACGGTCGCGGATCGTCATGCCGGAGTGCCTTCCTCGCGGGCGCGTTTCCCGGGCTCGCCGAGCCGCGCCACTTCCGCTTCGATCCAGTCCTCGACCTCCCGGGTGAGCGTCGCCGGGTCCTTCCCGTCCGGAGCGATCGGCGCGCCGATCGTGAGCGTGACCATCCCGGGCCGCTTGCCCAGCAGGCCCTTCGGCCACAGCCAGCCGGCGTTGTGGGCAACCGGCAGGATCGGCACGCCCATCTCGATCGCGAGCCGCGCGCCGCCGGTCTTGTACTTCGCGCGCGTGCCGGCGCGGATGCGCGTGCCCTCGGGGTAGATCACGATCCAGAAGCCCTCGGCGAAGCGCTCGTGGCCCTGCTCGGCGATCTGCTCCATCGCGTCCCGGCCGGCCTTGCGGTCGATCGTGATCGGCGAGGCGAAGCGGAACGCCCAGCCGAAGAACGGGATCGCCAGGAGCTCCTTCTTCGCGACGTAGGCGAGCGGCGGGAAGATCTGGGTGAGGAACAGCGTCTCCCACGTCGAGCTGTGCTTCGCCATGACGATGTGCGGCGTCGCCGGCATGTTCTCGATGCCGAGGACGCGGTGGCGGATGCCGCAGATGACCCGCGCCGCCCAGAGATTGACGCGACACCACAGCGCGATGAAGCGGAAGCGCGGCACCGGCGGCATCCAGCCGAGCGCGAGCACCGCCAGCGCGTAGGGCGGCGTGACCGCCAGCTGGAACAGCGCGAACAGGATGGAGCGCAGCGCTGACATCGCGGCGGCCTCGCCGGTCGTGCGCCTACTCAGCGGCGAGCAGCGCCGACACCGCGAACGCGAGGTCGGGGAAGATCACCGTGTTCTTCGGGAACGAGCCGTCGCGCAGCGTCTTCTCGCCCTTGCCGGTCAGCACCAGCATCGGCAAGCCGCCGACGGCCTCCGCGGCCTGCAGGTCGCGCAGGCCGTCGCCCACGACCGGCACGCCCGCCATGTCGACGCCGAAGCGCGTCGCGATCTCCCGGAGCAGCCCCGGCTTCGGCTTGCGGCAGTCGCACGCGGCGTCGGCGGTGTGGGGGCAGTAGAAGGCGGCGTCGATGCGTCCGCCGACCTGGCCGAGCGCACGGTGCATCTTCTCGTGGATCGCGTTCAGCGTGCCCATGTCGAAAAGGCCGCGGCCGATGCCCGACTGGTTCGTCGCGACGATCACGCGGTAGCCGGCGTGGTTGAGCCTCGCGATGGCCTCGAGGCTGCCGGCGATCGGCCGCCACTCCTCGGGCGACTTGATGAACTGCTCGCTGTCGTGATTGATCACGCCGTCCCGGTCGAGCACGATCAGCTTGCCCGCGCGGGTCTTCTCGACGGCTTCGGAGGCGAGCTGGACCACGGCGCTACTCTAGCAAGCCGGGGGCGGCTGCGCTAACGCGCCAGCCGGGAGATGTCGGCGACCCGGTTCATCGTGGACGAGACGCCGGCGAGGAGTGCCAGGCGGTTGCCGCGCACGGCCGGATCGTCGGCCATCACCATCACGTCGTCGAAGAAGCGGTCGACGACCGGCTTCGCGGTCGCGAGGGCCCTCAGCGCGTGCGCCCAGTCGCCGCGCGCGCAGGCCGCGTCCACCTCGGGGGCGAGGCCCTGGAACGCGTGCCACAGATCGTGCTCGGCGCCGGGCGCGAGGAGCGCGCGATCGACCGCCGCCGCGGCCTCGGCGCCGGACTTCCTGAGGATGTTGACGATGCGCTTGTTCGCCGCGGCGAGCGCGTCGGCCTCGGGAAGCGCCTCGAACGCCTTCACCGCGGCGAGGCGGTCGGGCACGAGGTCGACGCGGTCGAGCCCGGCGGCGAGCACGGCCTCGACCTGGTTCGCCGTGTACCCCTGCTCGCGCAGGTGGCCGCGCAGCCGTTCGGCAAGGAACGCGGCCAGTGCCGGCCGGTCCGGCTTCACCGCCGCGACGCCGTCGAACGCGGCGAAGGCCGCGTCGACGAGGCCCGGCAGCGGCGCGGGGATGCGCTTCTCGATCAGGATGCGCAGCACGCCGAGCGCGGCGCGGCGCAGGCCGAACGGGTCCTTGTCGCCGGTCGGCTGCGCGCCGACGCCAAACAGCCCGGCGAGCGCGTCGAGCTTGTCGGCGAGCGCGACCGCCTGGGCGACCGGGCCCTCGGGCAGCGCGTCGCCGGCGAAGCGCGGCGCGTAGTGCTGGGCGATCGCGTCCGCGACGGCGGCGGCCTCGCCGTCGTGGAGCGCGTAGTAGCGCCCCATCAGGCCCTGCAGCTCCGGGAACTCGCCCACCATGTCGGTGACGAGGTCCGCCTTCGCGAGCCACGCGGCGCGTTCGGCCTGCGCCGGATCGGCGCCGACCTGCGGCGCGAGCGCCTTCGCGAGTGCGCGCAGGCGCAGGACGCGCTGGCCCTGCGAGCCCAGCTTGTTGTGATAGACGATCGCGTCGAGCCGCGGCAGTCGCGTCTCGAGTCTCGCCCGGCGGTCCTGGTCGTAGAAGAACCGGGCGTCGGCGAGCCGCGCGCGCAGCACGCGCTCGTTGCCGCCCACGATCGCCTCCGGACGGTCGGTCGCGAGGTTCGACACCAGCAGGAAGCGCGGCTCGAGGCGGCCCGCCGCGTCGGCGAGCGCGAAGTACTTCTGGTTCTGCTGCATCGTCAGGATCAGGCACTCCTGCGGCACCTCCAGGAACGCCCGGTCGAACGTGCCGGCGTAGACCGCCGGCCACTCGACGAGCGCGGCGACCTCGTCCTGCAGCGCGTCGGGCATGATCACGGCGCTTCCCTGCGCCGCCCTGGCGAGCGACTCGGCGATCGCCGCGCGGCGCTTGGCGAACGAGGGAAGCACCTTGCCCTCGGCCTCCAGCGTCGCCTCGTACGCGTCGGCGCTGGCGATCGCGAGGTCGGCGCGGCCGAGGAAGCGGTGGCCGCCGCTCACCCGTCCCGCCTCGAGGCCCAGCGCGCGGACGGGCACGACGTCGGCGCCGTGGAGCGCGACGAGCCGGTGCGCGGGCCTCACGAAGGCGATGTCGTTGTAGTAGCCGTCGGGTTTCGCGTAGCGCATCACCTTCGGGATAGGCAGCTTCTCGACGACCTGGTCGAGCGCCTGCTGCAGCCCGAGCGCGAGCGGCGCCCCCTTGGCGAGCGTCGACAGCCACACGTAGTCGGCCTTCCCGTCGGTTCGCACGAAGACCCGGTCGGGCCCGTCGGCGGCGTCGAGCGTCGCGGTGGCGAGGTGCGGCCGCCCGAGTCCGGCCAGCTTCTTAGCGAGCGCCTGCGAGGGCGTCCCGTCGGCGGCCAGCGCAACCTTCGCCGGCATCAGCTTTTCCGTGACCTCGGCATCGGGCGCGACCGCCCGCACCCGGGTGATCGTCACGGCAAGCCTTCGCGGCGTCGCGAACGTGGTCGTCTGCGCGCCCTCGTCGAGGAACCCGCGCGCGGCGAGCGCCGCGGCAAGGCCCTCCGCGAACGCATCGCCAAGGGACTTCAGTGCCTTCGGTGGCAGCTCCTCGGTGAGGAGTTCGACGGCGAGCGTCGCGGTCGTCATCGTCAGGCCGCCTTCGAGCGGTGCTCGTCCGCGAGCATCGGGAAGCCCAGTGCCTCGCGCGACTCGACGTACGCCTGCGCGACCAGCCGCGACAGGTTGCGGATGCGGCCGATGTAGCCGGCGCGCTCGGTCACCGAGATCGCGCCGCGCGCGTCGAGCAGGTTGAACGTGTGCGCCGCCTTGAGGATCATCTCGTAGCCCGGCAGCGGCAGCTTCGCCTCGAGGAGCCGCCTCGCCTCGGCCTCGAAGAACGCAAACTGCTCGAAGAGCCGTGGCACGTTCGAATGCTCGAAGTTGTAGGTCGACTGCTCGACCTCGTTCTGGTGGAACACGTCGCGGTAGGTGAGCCGCTGCTCGACGCCCTGCTCCTTCCACGCCGTCCACACGAGGTCGAACACGTTCTCCACGCCCTGCAGGTACATCGCCAGGCGCTCGAGGCCGTAGGTGATCTCGCCGGTGATCGGGTTGCAGTCGATGCCGCCCACCTGCTGGAAGTACGTGAACTGCGTGACCTCCATGCCGTTCAGCCACACCTCCCAGCCGAGCCCCCACGCGCCCAGCGTCGGGTTCTCCCAGTCGTCCTCGACGAAGCGCACGTCGTTCGCGCGAAGGTCGAAGCCGAGCGCGGCGAGGGAGCCGAGGTACAGGTCGAGGATGTTCGCGGGCGAGGGCTTCAGCACCACCTGGTACTGGTAGTAGTGCTGCATCCGGTTCGGGTTCTCGCCGTAGCGACCGTCCTTGGGCCGCCGCGAGGGCTGCACGTAGGCGGCCCGCCAAGGCTCCGGCCCGAGCGCGCGAAGGAACGTCGCCGTGTGCGACGTGCCCGCGCCCACCTCCATGTCGTAGGGCTGCAGCAGGGCGCAGCCCTGGCGATCCCAATAGTCCTGCAGGCGCAGGATCACTTGCTGGAAGCTGAGCATCGGCGGGGAGATGTCCGTAACGGCTTCAAAAGTCTCGAATTTTAGCGGGATTCCCCCTTCGGCGCGCAGCGTGCGGTGCCCGGCTCCGCGAGATGCTCAGCGCCTGCTGCCGTGACGGCGTCCACCGAGGCCCGCGCCGGCGAGCGCGAGCACCGCCACGGCGAGCGGCAGCGCATCGCCGAAGCGCAGGTAGGGCGTGGCCCCCTGTCGCCCGACGACACGGACCTCGAGGATGCCTGCCTCGAACCACGGCAGCTCGGCGGCAACGCGGCCGTCGTGGCCGATCGCGGAGGTGATCCCGGTGTTGGTGGCGCGCAGCATCGGGCGGCCGAGCTCGAGTGCGCGCATCGCCGCGATCTGGTTGTGCTGGCGTGCGGCGATCGAGCGCCCGTACCAGGCGTCGTTGGTGACGTTGACGAGCAGCTTCGCGTCCCGTGCCGCGGCACGCAGCTCGTTGCCGAACGCGTCCTCGTAGCAGATGTTGACCGCGATCGTCGTGCCGCCGACGGCGAACGGCGGCTGGTGGTCCGGACCCGGCGTCTGGTCCGACAGCGGGATCGCGAGCACCCGGTTGATGAACCAGCCGAGCACGGGCTTCGCCGGGATCGTCTCGCCGAAGGGCACGAGGTGCCGCTTGCGGTAGACCTGCGTGCCGGCCGTGCCGACCGAGACGACGCTGTTGTGGATGCGAAGGCCATCGCCATCCTGCGCGGGCGGCTCGATCAGGAACACGCCGAACAGGACGTCGCCCCCGCGCGAGCGCGCGATCTCGGCGAGACGCTTCGGCACGTCCGGCCGCAGCCGGTCCGCCGGCACGGGGAAGGCACTCTCCGGAAGCACGACGACGCGCCCGCGGCTCTGCTCGACGAGCGCGAGGTGCAGGTCGTCGGAACGGTCGCGAAAGGCCGGATCGAACTTGAGCGACTGCTGCACGTTGCCCTGCACGAGCGAGATGTCGACGGGCTCCCCCGCGGGCTCGGTCCACGCGATCGTGCCGAGCGCCACGCCGCCGGCGCCCAGCCCGGCCACGGCGGCAAGCGCAACCGCGGCGGTCCGCCGGCGCCCGTCCACGAGCGCGTCGACGACGATCACGGCGAGCGCGGCCGCGAGCGCGACGGCAAGCGAGACGAGCCAGACGCCCCCGACCGGGGCGTAGCCTGCGAGCGGGCTCCCGGGAAGCTGGGAGTAGCCGACCGCGAGCCAGGGAAAGCCGGTGAAGAGGAAGCCGCGCAGCCACTCGGCGAGCGCGAAGGCGGCCGCCGCGGCGATCGCGCGTGCCGGCGTCGCGGCCGGCACGAGGCGCACGGCAACGTAGCCGGCAAGCGCGGGGTAGAAGGACAGGAAGGCGACGAAGCCCGCGGTCGCGAGCGCGGCGAGCGGGGCCGCCATGCCGCCGAACGTCTCCAGCGCGACGTAGACCCACGACACGCCGGCGCCGAACAGTCCCAGCCCGAACGCGAAGCCGGTGCGGGCCGCCGACCGCGCCGACCCCTCGCGGAGCCAGAGGCCGAACAGCACCGCCAGCGCGAGTGGCGGCAGGCCCGGTGCGCCGAACGGCGCGAAGCCCGCGACCGCGACGGCGCCGGCGACGAGCGCGAGCAGGGCCGGCAGCCACCGCGCGAGCCGGGGCCGCGCGGGGGATCCGGTGGTCATGGCGACGCGGCCGCGTCGCTCGCGGGAGGCTCGGCGCGCTCGACCTGCAGCGTGTGCACGCGCCGGCTGTCGGCCCGGATCACGCGGAAGCGGAATCCTCCGAGCGTCGCCGACTCGCCGCGCTTGGGGAGCCGGCCGAAGGCGCGCACGACGAGGCCGCCGACGGTGTCGAACTCGTCGTCGGCGAAGTCGGCGCCGAAGCGGCCGTTGAAGTCGGCGATCTCGGTCTGGGCCTTGACCCGCCAGCGGCCATTGCCCTCGGCGATGACGTTGTCCTCGCTCTCGTCGAAGTCGTACTCGTCCTCGATGTCGCCGACGATCTGCTCGAGCACGTCCTCGATCGTGACGAGCCCCGAGACGCCGCCGTACTCGTCCACGACGATCGCGATGTGGTTGCGGTTCGCACGGAACTCGCGCAGCAGCACGTTGAGGCGCTTCGACTCCGGCACGAACACCGCGGGGCGCAGCGTGTCGCGGAGGTTGAACGCCCCGGGGTTTGCGTAGTAGTTGAGGAGCTCCTTGGCGAGCAGGATGCCGATCACGTCGTCCTTGCTATCGCCGACCACCGGGAAGCGCGAGTGCTTCGTCTCGATCACGAACGGGATGAACGCGTCGGGCGGGTCGTCGCCCGACACGCAGTCCATCTGGGCGCGCGGGATCATGATGTCGCGGACGGTCATCTCGGACACCGAGAGCACGCCCTCCATCATCGACAGCGCGTCGGCGTCGAGCAGGCGCCGCTCGAACGCGCCGCGCATCAGGTCCATCAACTCCTCGCGGTCCTCAGGCTCGCGGGAGAGGAACGCGCTGATGCGCTCGAGGAGCGTCGGCTTCGTCCCGGGCTTGTCGTCGTCCATCGCTCAGGCGGGCGCGTAGGGGTGGGGATAGCGCAGGCCGCGCAGGATCGCGGTCTCGCGCGCCTCCATCGCCGCCGCGTCGGCGTCGTGCTCGTGATCGTGGCCCTGGAGGTGGAGCATGCCGTGGACGACGAGGTGCGCGAGGTGCGCGCGCAACGGCTTGCGCCGCGCCCGTGCCTCGCGGCGGGCCACCGGCACGCAGACGACGATGTCGCCCGCGAGCGGCGCGCCGGAATCGTACACGAACGTGAGCACGTTCGTCGCGTAGTCGCGGCCGCGGTAGGCGCGGTTGAGCGCGCGGCCCTCTGCCGAGCCGACGAAGCGCAGCGTCACGACGGCGTCGCGCGCAAGTGATGCGCGCGCCCAGCGCACGAGCGTCGCGCGCACCGGAAGGTCGGCGTTCGCGACGGCGCGCTGGACCGCGAGCGCGAGCGCAGGCTCTCTTCCGGAACGCCGCGAAACCGGGGTCAGACTCCAATTCCCCGACGAATCGCTTGAGCCGCGGCAAACGGAGTCCGGGAAATTGGAGTCTGACCCCGGTTTCGCGGGCTTCGCCGAACTCAATCCGCCGCGCCGCGGCGGCGGCTTCACGCCCATTTGCGCCGTCATCCTGGTTGCCGCCATCGCGTGTCGCGGAAAGCCGAGTCCGGGGTCCTATTTCCCGGCGCCGGCGTCGCGGGCGCGGTCGTCGCGCTCGTAGGCGTCGATGATCTTCTGCACCAGCGGGTGGCGCACGACGT
>Ga0114939_10002028_pt1 | contig 15516 bp, 15 predicted proteins | sample AshMeaCrysSpring_FD_87196 | JGI IMG/M metagenome (GOLD analysis project Ga0114939, IMG submission 87196) | Groundwater microbial communities from Big Spring, Nevada to study Microbial Dark Matter (Phase II) - Ash Meadows Crystal Spring | ecosystem: Environmental > Aquatic > Deep subsurface >... | reverse complement strand
CGTAATGAGTAAACACGCTCTCGTCGGCCATGATGGGTATGCGGCTGATGCGGCGCAGCGAAGGCATCTTATCGTCGAGGCGCTTGTGGATGGGCTGTTCGCAAAACTGAATTCCCAGATTCTGCATGCCGGTGAGGGCCAGTACAGCCCCTTCAAAATCCCAGCCCTGGTTGGCGTCTATGCGCAGTTTTACACTAGGGCCTATGGCTTCTCTAATGCGCTCAATACGTTCAATATCTTGTTCCGGGTCTTTGCCTAGTTTGATCTTCAGGAAGCTTGCATTGCGATTTTCCACAAATTCTGCAGCCTGTTTTGCCATTTCTTCGGTGGTGCCTATGCCTACGGTAATGTCGCTCTCGGGTTCAAGATAGCTGCCCCCAAGATAGGCGTACAAGGGCAGTTGTTTTAGTTTGGCGCCAATATCGTACAAGGCCATATCAAACGCGCTTTTAGCCGTGTAATTACCGGCAACCCAATTGTGCAATTCCTGCATACGGGCCTCCATATCAAGAGGGTCTTTGCCTTTCCACAGCTGCGCAAAATCGCGGGCCAGCACCAGGCAGGTGTCCTGCGTTTCGCCGGCAATCATCGGAAAAGCCGAACACTCGCCTACGCCGGTAATGCCTTCGCTGGTGTGTACTCGGATAAACATGTTTTGTGCGTAGCCCATGGTGCCCGTGGCAATGGTAAAAGGCACCATGGGTATGGAATACCGGTATATGTCGATGGAGGTGATGTTCATTTGTATCCAGGTTTGAGCCAACTATTGCAAGATGTACTTTTTCCCCTGTACCTGCAAACTCACACAAGCCTTTTGGCTACTTTCTTCCAATATGCAAAAAACGAGGGATAGTAACCGGTTACATCGGGTGCCAGCCATTGCCGGGCGTCTTTGTGGCTGGGGTAATGCGCAAAGGCTGGATGCTCCTTGCTGAACGTGCTGGTTACGTCAAGCTCCAGATCGTTGACCTCGCCACTATAAACCTGTATGCCGGGTATGTTTTTATTGGCCAAATCGATTACAAAGTCAATCAATTTTTGGCTCACCGGGTATTGGGCAAAATGCGAGGGCTCCAGCAGCAAAATGCGGTTGGCAGGTGCATTGCTGTACCAGGCGGGGTCAAGATTGTAATAATTGTACAGTAGGGTAGGCAGGCTTGCATCCAAAAAAGGCTTTGGGGTTTTTGGCAACGGAGTTATAAACAAAGGCAGACTATGCTGCTTTATTGCATCGGGTACTTCCACTAAAGGGAAGGCTTCATAAGGTACATCAAGCCAGGTGCCTTGTTGGTTGGTGCTAAAGTATTTGTTGATATTTTGCTGGTTGCACCAATACTTTTTGCTGCTGAAGCTGCCAGCCACCCATTGCCAGCTGCAGGTATTGCTGGCCAGGTCGGCATCCAGCAGGTGATAGTACATCCACTTGGCAGGTTGCGCCCAGTGTGCACCTGCCATATTGCAGGCTATGCTTGCTGCGTACATGCGGGCATGGTTGTGCATATACCCTGTAGTTAATAGCATTTCAATGGATTCATCCACTGCCTGTATGCCTGTATCGGCGTTTAAAATAGCAGTAGCTATCTGGTAGTGCAAAACGTGTGGCTGTGGCTGTTTAATATCGGCAAACATGCTTGAGCCTAAAGCCTTCCACACCTGCTGAAAGTAATCGCGCCAGGCAAGTTCCTGCACAAACTTCTCTATTTGGTAAGTTTTGTAGCCCTTGGCAAGCACTGCATCGTACACCTGGCGGGTGCTTATTACTCCTCGGCTGATGTAAGGACTTAGGTAGGTTACTGCCCCGTTAGCATAGTTGCGGCTATTTGCGTAGCGCACAGGGTCAATAGCATGAATGCGCTCGAGAATGGATGTGTAATCGGTTGGAAACGAAACCGGCGGTATCATGCATGCATAATTGCATTCAACCGTATTTTGTTCAGCAGGAGTTTATCTTTTTGAAATACGGTTGTTCGAAATAGTTCTTTGCCAGCTGCATTTAAAACGAGTGATGCTTTGAACGCGTAAACTGCTGTGCTTGGTGGCGCGCCCGGCCACCCGCTTGCGCCATCTTTTGAAAGATGCAGGCAGCATGGTTTTCCGCATCAGCAAAATCACGTCCTGTTCTTTAAGGCCAAACTGTACTTCAATAGCTTCAAAAGGGGTGCGGTCTTCCCAAGCCATTTCCACAATGCGATCAACGTCTGCTAGTGGTAGATCATTAAATGCGGATGATTCGTTTTTCATGCAGTATTTGCGTGGTTAATGGTTCGCCGTTGTTCAGGTTCTTCCAGGCAAGCACATCGCATATATAAGTCATGTGGTCGCCCGTGTCTGCAGGCAACGGATCAAAAGAAGGCTTCAGCTCCATAACGGATAATGCCTGGCGCAGTATGGGAAAATCCTGCCAGGTGGTCAGTAGTTTGTGTTTGTGGAGACGCTCTATTTTATTCACAGTTTTACCGCTTTGTTTGCCCAGTAGCTTTACCAAATTATATTGGTCGGTATGCAGCAACTGCAGTACAAAATGTGGGTTGGTCTCAATGTTTTCAAGAGTTTGGGTGCCTTTAAATATGGCTACCATCATGCGCTTGGGGTGCATGCTCATGGCGCTTACGTAGGTGCAAATGTGCATATTGGCCTGCTTGCTGCCAAGGCTGCTTACCGAGTATACGGGTAGCGATACACGGTTCCATGGCTTTTTGCGTGTTACTGGTTCCATATGCAAGGGTATTTAAAAGTATTTGCCGCTTTGCCGGGCTCGTTGTATTTGTATGAAATGAACGCCAACCCCAACTATCATGCCAAGAGCAAGGCCGGTAAACATAATGGTTTCCCCCAATGTGGGTTTCATAAACACAACCGGAACCGACAAGGCAGCACCAATGAGTGCTCCAATGGCCATACTTTTTCGCGGAGCGTAATGTACCACGCCCAGTTGGGTTTTTACATCGTGAGTCATGGTGTTAAAGTCACTCAGATAGTCCATCATTTGCTGCGTGTTTGAGTTATCATGGGTAGGAAGCTGTTCTATTAACGCATCAAGTTTTGCAAAAAGCAATTCAGCCTGCTCTTCGCTGGTGGCATGTTGCACAATAATAGCCGGCAGCCTGCATAGTTTGGATACGCGATAAGCGGCAAGCACGTGATTGCTGTAGCTCTGTGTTTTGCTTTCAATGCTGGCGGCCAATTTGCAGGCGCGGTCAATTCGCGTATTGTTTTCAATTCCTGTCACAGCGAAGCAAGGTAATTAGTTGCGTGTAGTAAATGATTATTGCGTTTGGCAGCATCCATTTTATCAAAGGTGTTGAGCAGCATGCCCAGCCTGGGGTTTTTGCTAAAAAAGGCTCGCTGCTTATCCATAAAATGCCAAAACAGGCCATCCCATGTTTGTTGCCATGGGCCTTTTTGCCAGTCGCCCATTTTTAACAGGTATGCACTGCCGCTAATGTATGGTTTGGTAGTCATCAGACCACCGTCGGCAAACTGCGTCATGCCATATACGTTGGGAACCATCACCCAGTCGTATGCATCAATAAACAATTCCATAAACCAGCGGTACACCTCATCGGGGTCAAACTCGCATAGCAGCATAAAGTTGCCCAGAACCATCAGGCGTTCTATGTGGTGGCAGTAGCCACTTTCCAGCGTCTTTCGTATTACGATGTCAATGGGCTCTATACCCGTATGGCCTGTGTAAAATGCGGCTGGAATTTTTCGTGTAAAACCCCAATAGTTGTTGGTGCGTTGTTTGGGCCCTTCGCGCAGGTACACCAGCCGTATGAATTCTCGCCAGCCAATAATCTGACGCACAAACCCTTCGAGACTTTGTAAAGGGATGTCATTTTCGGATGCATATACCAGCGCGGCGTCTAATACTTCGGCAGGGGTGAGTAAGCCTATGTTGAGCATGGGTGTAAGCACGCTATGGTGCAAAAACCTTTCGCTTGCCACCATAGCATCTTCATAAGGTCCAAACTCGGCAAAGCGATGCTGTAAAAAGTCGTTGAGCCATTGCCGGGCCTCGGCATGCGTTACCGGGTAAAAGCAATTTTCGAGTCCAATGGAAATAACCGGGTTCAATCGACCAGGGTTGTTTGCAAAATGTGTTTCCACATATTGCTGCGCTTCGGCAACATGCATATTAGGATTCGGCCACTGCACCCGTGGGGGCTGCATGCCTTTGGGGTAGCGCTGCCGGTTGTCACTATCGTAAGTCCATTTACCGCCCAGGGGCTTGCCGTTGCCTTCCAGCAGCAGGCCCATGCGCTTGCGTTGCCACACGTAAAAGTCGGTTTGGAAATACTGCTTTTTACTGTATAAAAAAGCAGAAGTCTCGGGCAGGGGCGTTAAAAAGCCCGGGTTGGCTACAAAACTGATTTCCATGCCTGCATGTTGGCAGGTTTTTAGCAGGCGACTTTCCAGCCAGTCATCATCGGGCCGGCAGGTGGTAATATGCCTTACGCCCTGTGTGGCAAGCCATGCAGCTAACACCCTGACATCACATTCGGGCTGCAGTGCATCTACATATTTCAATACGGTGTAGCCCTGCTGCTTTAAGGCCTCAGCATATGATTGCATGCTGGCCCGGTGCAGTATCAGCTTCTGTTTGTGAAAGGCATATTGCCTGAAAAACAGCCATTCTTCCACCAACACCACCGGTCTACCTGCGGCAAGTGCCGGGTGCTGTTGAAAAAGCTGGTGAGGAAACAAGAGCGAGATATGAGCCGGTGCCGGTTGCATGTTTTTAACGTGACAAAGAAAACAATACTGACACGCTATTGTTCTTAAGCGCAATATTTTAAACCGATAATCATGGAAAGCATAAAGGGAAAGCGTGTGTTGGTAACTGGCGCAACAGGAGGTATTGGCAGCAGGGTGGCTAAATTACTGGCAGGCAGCGGCGCTCAGGTGTTTATAACAGGCCGTAATGCAGAAAAACTGGCAGAAGTAGCAACGCAAGCGGGCATTCTGGAAGAAAGGGCCATTGCAGGCGATGTGGCAAATGAGGCCGATGTGGCGCGTCTTTCTGCTGCAATAAATGCTCAGGTGCCTGCTTTGGATGTGTTGGTCATTGCGTCCGGCATCGGTATCATCAAACCTATAGAACAACTGAGTGGATCAGAGTTGATGCAAACCCTGCAGGCCAATCTACTTGGACCCTTCAACCTGGTTAAGGCTTTTTTGCCGGCCATGAAAGAGCAGAAAAAGGGCCTGATTGTAAACATACCCGGTGTGCTGGGCAAAGTACCTATGGCGGGTGCTGCGGCCTACAGTGCCAGCAAATATGGCCTGGTGGGCATGATGCAAAGCATTCGCGAAGAACTGAAGCGAACCGAGATCCGATTTACCAACTTGTACCTGGGCGGGGTGGATTCGCCCTTTTGGGATACCATAGACCTGCGGGTGCAGCGCGAACGGATGATACAGGCCGAGGAAGCAGCAAAAGCCATCTGGTTCCTTTGTCAGCAGCCGCTGAGCGGTGTGGTGAGCGAAATGGTGCTGCAGCCTTTCAATCATCAGGCTATTTAGAACTTATTTCAAACGTCATTTCTTAGCCACAAAGTCACGAAGAAATTACAAGGTTCACTAAGTTGTATATGTAAAAATCGGGCGTAGTGGCTTCAAAGGAGTCTTACGGACCTTCGTGCTATTGAGGTTAACTTATAATTCCTGACTTGTCCGTTCTTTTGAGGGAGTAAATATTTTAGCATCGATAAGTAATTAGTTGTACGTATCTTAATCCGGATCGACCGCACTAAACGCAGAAACTAATTTATTAAGGTTGTTCTTTCAGAATTAATTGGCAGCAAATCATGGTTACAAAATTTTTCCTTCTTGATCCATAATGAGATCCGTAAATAGTCTGTCAAATGTCCATCAGGTGCATGGGTTGAAATGAAGCACAATCAAAGCATCTTCAGCTGTTAGCGAAAACATTTTTTGTGCCCATCAGGGTTCCACTGCCCAGCACTACAGTAGTGCATTAGCTTAATCAAGGAACCCTCCTGAGATCGGGCTGTCTTCCCTGCCCGTCCGGTCAGGCGGGGATCTCGGGGGCCTTTTTTGGGTACCTTTTTGGGCAAGCAAAAAGGTACAAAACACATCCTAGAACTAATGACTATCAGGATCTCGCCAGCATACCTGATTGGAAAAGTAAATAATCCAGCGGGTGGGTAACTTGAACGCTTTGAATGATCATTGAAAGACCTGACTCAACCGCACTAATTCGGACAAGTCAGCAGGTTAACTTATAATTGAAAATTTTGGGCAACGCACTTGTATTTTGCCTCAACTATTGCACAATGAAAGCCACTTCTTTTGATGATGCGTGAAGATTTGGATGAGGAGTTACTCAGTGTTGTAAAACGATTGTTCAGAAAATCGGAAAAGATTCAGATTTCGATTAGCAGTTACACCGATTTCGATTTAGATATAAAGAAATCCAGGGAGCAATATTTAACCCGGCTAAAAAGATCTATTGAGGAATAGGAAAGGTCGGAAGGTGTAACTTTTTCACCGGGTGAATTTGACAGTTTCGTTTTGCAGCAATTGAAATAGCCGTATGGAAAGAAGAGCAATCTCAGGCACTTATCTCCTCCGCTGTATTCGGAATGCCGACCTGCTGTAATCCTCCGCAGGCCCTTTGTCGAACACTTTCACGAGCAATAGCCCGGCTATAAATCCGCCAATATGCGCCCCGTAAGCCACGCCATCGCTTTCGCCGCCCAGCATACCCAGGCCGGCTACTACCTGCATCAGTATCCACAGCCCGAGGGCCAGCAAGGTGGGTACTGTTACAATAAACACGAAGAACAAGGCGCGGATCTTACGGGTGGGAAACAAAATGAGGTTGCCACCTAACACGCCCGATATGGCGCCCGATGCACCCAGGCTGGGTATAAGCGCCATATTGGGCAACATAAACACGGTGGCTACATGGCTGAGCGAGGCAAGCAGGCCGCAAATAAGGTAAAAAGCCAGGTAGCGACCATGCCCCATGGTATTTTCGAGGTTGTCGCCAAAAATGTACAGGTACAGCATGTTGCCCAGCAGGTGACCCCAGCCGCCATGCATAAACACGCCGGTTAGCAGGGTAAGGTACACCGGCACAGGCGTGGGCTGTAGCCCTGGAACCAGGTATTCCTGCCCCGTAAACTCATCTACAATGCGCTCACCTGCGGTTACAATATCCTGCCCGGTAATGATCTCGGCCGGTATGGTAGAAAAGGCATAGGTAAACGAAAGGTTGCTGCCGCTGCGTTGCAGTACCACAAAAACAATAAAATTTATTGCTATAAGCAGGTAGTTAATGTAGGGCGTGATCCGGCGGTCGCTGTTGTCATCGCCAATGGGCGTAAGCATAGCATAATTTTGGCGGCAAATTATTGGAAAATTCTCAACGCTAAATGCAAGGATTCTAAAAGCATGGAATTTCGGCTACTACCTGCTTTTCAGTGGCTAAAACATGATAAATCTCGGCTTTTTACGGCACGAAATGATGTATTTTGCCACGCTAACGATGGCACTTATGACAACCTCTGTAATAGCGAAACCGGAAATCAGTTTCGAAAACACCGAAAATGCTTTTGTGTACAAAAGCGACCGCGATTTGAAGCAGGCCTATTTTCTGTTTTCCAGCATGGGTTACCAATGGCTGGTAGATATTGGCACCCGGCTAACGCCCTGGGCTATCCGCCATGGATTGCCCATCAAAACAATCATCCGAAATACCATTTTCAGGCAGTTTATTGGCGGCGAAACGCTGGAAGAAACCAAGCCTGTGGTAGATATGCTGGCCAAACACCATGTACAGGTGATACTGGACTACGGTGCCGAAGGTGGCCATGCCGGCGAAGAAGATTACGACAATTCGATGCGGCAGTTTGTGAAGGTGATAGAATACGCCTCTACACAGGCCAACATCCCGTTCATGAGTGTAAAGGTGACCGGCTTTGCCCGCAAAGGCCTGCTCGAAAAGCTCGACGACCTGATGCATGCTTCTACCAACACGCTGATCAAGCGATACGAGGCTGCTCTTACTAAGCTGTCGCCCGAAGAACTGGAAGAGTGGAACCGGGTACTTTTTCGCATGGAAACCATTGCAAAAACCGGCACCAATTCTAATGTTGGTGTTACCATCGACGCCGAGGAAACCTGGATTCAGGATCCCGTGGACGCTATGGTATGCTTGATGATGGATAAATACAACCGCGATGGAAAATGCATTGTGTACAACACGGTGCAACTATACCGCCACGACCGCCTTGCCTTTACCCGGGCTATGCTGGAAGCTGCCCGCGACCGCAACTTCATTTTGGGAGTAAAACTGGTACGGGGCGCTTATATGGAACGCGAACGCCGCCGTGCTGAGGAAAAAGGCTACCCATCGACCATACAGCCCAACAAGGAAAGCACCGACCGCGACTTCAACGAAACGCTGCAACTGTGTACCGATCACCTGGATCAGGTAAGTATCATTGTGGCCACGCACAACGAGTATAGCAGCAAGTTCACTGCTGATCTTCTCCTGAAAAAAGGATTGCCACTCAATCACCCGCATGTGCACTTCAGCCAGCTATTTGGCATGAGCGACAACATTACTTTTAACCTGGCCAAGGTAGGCTGCAATGTGAGCAAGTACCTGCCCTTTGGCCCCATACAGCATGTGGTGCCTTACCTGATGCGCCGTGCCCGCGAAAACACCAGCGTAGGCGGACAAACAAGCCGCGAGTTGCTGCTGATACGGAAGGAGATGAAAAGGCGGGGGATATAGGTTTTGGCTGGCCTTTCTGAAACCAAACTATAACTCAATCCCCTCCTTTGATATGCTGTCGAACAAAGGAGTTACGTCATATCGGCCAAACCATTCATTACGATTTTTTACGATCAGTGATATGACCGCGTTGTAAGGTAACTCCACAGTATATAGCAAGTCTTTTCGTAATTCGGAAGCAAACTCCTCAATATGATGATTGTTTGAAAGTACTAAAAAGTCCCAGTCGCTTTCCGGTTCTGCGTCGCCCCGGGCACGGCTGCCAAACAAGATTACAGCTGCTGCGGCATCATGTTGGGCAATTCTTTCCTTTACCAGGAGGTTGGCTATCACAGCGGCGTCTGCCGGTACCCGGCGTTTTAGTAGACATGGCTCAGTTATGGAAAGGTTGTGCATCATAAGTTGTTTCGAAATTACGCATTTTTTTTGCGCAGTTTTATCTCGCTTATATAAATGCGCATTAGCAAGAAGGGGATATATAATCCGGCTTACAACAGTTTCAGAAATTGTTGCGGTGTTCCAACCCATAAAGCCGGTGTACTTGTTTTGATGAAAGCTTTGTCGTTGGTAATAATCGCATGCATGATATGGTAGAGGGCTACCTGGTACTGAATAGCATCTTCAATATCGCTACCTGCTGTTGAAATTGCTTTTGCTATTTCGGTATGGGGAACGTCCAGCACCTGTACCTCGTTTAGCAAGGCAAGCAGTATGTTTTTTACATTTTGAGCGCTATGGTACTTTTTTAGCCAGTATGCAGCAATATGCACGATGCTGGTACTAATGTACAATTGGATTTTGCCGGTTTTATTCAGTGCAAAAACCGGTTCTGTTTCTTCCGGCTTGCGCTGAAGCAAAAAGTCGAGCAGCACATTGGCATCAATGAGTACTTTCATTAGCTGCGCCTTTTTGTTCGTAGTACCCGGTTTTGAAATCGCCATCGTGTGGCATGCCTGTTTGCGGCTTGGGCAGAGTTCGTATGAGGCTAAGCAGGTCTCCCTCTGTGCTGTTTTGCAGCGTGGTTTGTTCGGCCAACAAACTCTCTATCAGTCCCGATAAACTGGTGTGCCGCCTGCGCGCCAGCCTGCGTGCCTGCTGCAGCGTTTGGTCCGATATAGTTACGTTGATGCGACGTTTCATACACACTTTTTTCGAAGGTACACACTTATTGTCATTTCAGGCTTTCATTTTTAATGATGGTGGGGTAGAAGTCGTGCGGCCTTGCCTGGATGAGCAGATGAATATCTGGAATGAAAAATAGCCACAAATACTAAATTATTTAGTATTTTTATCGCCGGTTAGTAAGTACAGTTTTATGGCAAAAAGAATAAAAACTGCCGGCAGGGTGGGAGGGCCCGCTATGCCGGCTGTAACGGGCAGGGAGGCGCCACCGGGCAATGGTCGCATTGTGGCCCACCTGGACCTCGATACCTTTTTTGTGAGTGTGGAAGTGCTGAAAAACGCCTCGCTCAAGGGCAAGCCCGTGATTGTAGGCGGCCGCAGCGACCGGGCTGTGGTGGCAAGCTGCAGCTACGAAGCACGGCGCTACGGGGTGCGCAGCGGCATGGCTATAAGGCTGGCCAAAAGGCTGTGCCCCCATGCCCTCATTATTAGCGGCGATGCCGACAGCTACAGCCACTACAGTCGCATGATAACCGACATGATTGCCGAGCGGGCCCCGGTATACGAAAAAAGCAGTATCGACGAATTTTATGTAGACCTCACCGGTATGGATCGCTTTTTTGGCAGCGAAAAATATATAGCCGAACTGCGGCAGTACATCATGCGGCAAAGCGGCCTGCCCATCAGCTACGGCCTTAGCGCCAACAAGCTGGTGAGCAAGGTGGCCACCAACGAGGCCAAGCCCTGTGGTACCCTTACGGTAAGCCGCGGTTTTGAAAAGCCTTTTTTGCACCCGCTCAACATTGAAAAGATGCCCATGATAGGCGATAAAACCGGCGCCCTGCTGCGGCAAATGGGCGTGGAAACCATTGGCACGCTGGCGCAAATACCCATGCCGTACCTGCAAAACCTGCTGGGCAAAAACGGCATTGAGCTGTGGCGCCGGGCACAGGGTATAGACGATACGCCGGTGATACCCTACCACGAGCAGAAGAGCATAGGCACCGAAAGCACTTTTGAAACCGACACCATCGACGTACAGTTTATGCACCGCACGCTGGTGCGTATGGTGGAGCAAACGGCCTTTGAACTGCGCCAGCAAAACCGCCTCACCGGCTGCGTAACGGTAAAGCTGCGCTACAGCGACTTCAACACGCTTACCCGCCAGCAAACCATTGCCTACACCAGCGCCGATCATATGCTGCTGCAAACGGCGCAGGCCCTTTTTGACAAGCTCTACGACCGCCGCCTGCTGGTGCGCCTCATGGGGGTGCGCTTCAGCCACCTGGTGCCCGGCAATTACCAGATACACCTGTGGGACGATACCGAGGAAATGATAAACCTGTACCAGGCCATCGACAGTGTAAAGCGGCGCTTTGGCGAGGGCGTGCTGCTGCGGGGTGGTGGCATGCCCCTGCGTACAGAACCCACCCGCAGCGGGCTGGATGAAAAAATGCCGGTGGGCAGAATGAAGCGGAGGCTAAAAGAAACCCCGCCGAAGCCTTAATGATTGCTGCGACGGGGTTAAATGGCACAAAAATGGAGTTGCCGCTTATTTACCTGCCTCAGCAGCAACTTCTATCATCATTTGCATTTCTTCAAACGTCTTATCAGTACTACCGTTGTAGCCCACCGATTTAAAGCGGATGCGCCCGTTTTTGTCGATGACAAACTTGGTTGGTATACCATCCACGCCGTAGGCTTTCACCACCTTGTCTTCGGCATCCATAACAATGTGAAAAGTGTACGGATTTTTGGCCGCCCATTCTTTCACATGCGTCACTTCATCGGGCTCATTTTGCCAGGTATTCATAAACAGTATTTCCAAATTGGGGTTGCTTTTGTTGGCAGCCACTACCTTTTGCATACCTGGGAAGGAAGCAATGCAAGGGCCGCACCAGGTAGCCCAAAAGTCGAGCACTACCATCTTGCCTTTAAGCGATGCCAACGATACTTGCTTGCTGCTGAGGTCGCTCAGCGCAAAGGCCGGTGCTTCCTGGTCAATCATTTTGCTTCTGAGTTTGCGGTATTTTTTCTCTTTGGCCGCGGCAAGTTTTGCAGCAAGCTGTGCACCAGGATTAGCAACACCGGCTGCGCCGGCTACACGCAGGTACTGCGCTTCCATGGCGGGTATATACCCATCGTTTTCAAGGGCCAGGTCCATTTTGTCAAGCACCTGTGCCGGCAATGCGGTTTTTTCCAATGCGTCAAAGAAACGGCCGTTTATTTCACTGTTTTTCCATTGCTTACCTTCTGCGGCAAGGTTCAGGTAATGGGAGGCGCTGTCGTACTTGCCAAGTTTGTACAAAATGTACCCGTAAGTATCGGCATTGGAAAAGTAGCTTTCGCGCAGGTTTTGTCGGTAAGTTGTTTTTGAATAAAAGGGGTATTTGCCTTCCAGTGTTTGGCCCAGCATGTCAAGTAACTGCAGCGATTTGGCAGAATATTGAGCCGCCAGGGGTAGCAGCGTGTCTTTGGTTACGCATTTCCAGGCAAAGGAATTGTAGAGGCTTGCAAGGCGTTGTTTCTCAAACTTGGTAGGTTGCAAGCGCCGGTCCATTTCAGCAAAAACCCCGGCATCCATTTGGTTTGCAGCACTGTAAATTACAGTAGAGCCCAGGGTAAACCAGGCGTATTCTTTGGCGGCTTCATCGTTTGGATAAGCCATTTCAAAAGCCTTGAGCCAAACAAACTGCTCAGCCATTGTTTTACTGGCCGACAGGCTGTCGTACCAGGGCTTGAAACGCCAATTGCCCTGTGGGTGGCTCACTATCATGTGCTGGGTAATGGCATCGGCAAGGGCTTTGTTTTTGCAGAATCTGTTGGCCAGGTTAGCAGGGTAGTAATAGTCATCTTCACGCAGCGTGTATTCCTTGTGCCGGGCAAGCAGGCTGCATACGGCAGCAGTGTCTTTGAGCCGTGTAAGGTGCATCAGGTAATTGGTATATCCCAGGCTTGTGGCGTCCTGCCCTTCAAGATATTGCTTCAAATATTTTTCGGCCAAAGCCTGGTTGGCATTTTCTATGCCTGCTGGGTAAAAACCACCGCATAGTACGCTCATTGAATAGGCAGTTCCTTTTAAATCCTGGCCCTGTCTGCCTTTTACCGGAAAGAAATAGCCATTGCCACCATTGTTGTCTTCTTTTTTGCCCTGCAAAAACTTAAGCGCAATGGCATCGGTAGTGTCGGGCAATACAAACGAGGCTGTGAACTTTCCTTTTTTGCCCGGCGTCATGGTGGTGTCGTATGCTATAGCCTGTCCTTTGCAAAAGACAAGCAGTACTGCGGTGGCAGGCTCATTGCCTTGGCCCGGGTTGGCCTTGGGTGGTGTATAGCTTACGGTAATGGCCTGTGCCTGCAGCAAGGGCTGCGGGGTTACCTGTAGTGATGCATATTCTTTGCTTTGTGCAATGCCTTGAATACAACAAATGAGCAGCAGAGGAAAGAAAATTTTCATTTATTTTTTGTTTGATAAGGCAACATACCATTATTTGACGCATGAGACGCATGGCACAGGAAGCCTGCCGGTTCATAACTTGCTGTTTTAAATTTTATTTGTGAAGATTTCGTCATTACGCTGGTATCTTTTAGCTTTCAGCTTCAATTGCTTGTGCTATGGAATACCCCCTGCTTACCGGCCATTTCCTGAAGTGGGAAGCCGAAGACCCCAATGCGTTGTTGTTTCGTCAGCCTATTGGCGTCGTATGGAAAACCTGGACCTATGCAGAGGCTGGCAACGAATGCCGCCGCATGGCCAAAGCGCTGCACAGTATGGGCCTCAAACCAGGCGACCATGTGGCCCTGCTTTCCAAAAACTGTGCCCACTGGATTATGGCCGACCTGGCTATTATGATGGCAGGCTGCGTATCAATTCCAATTTACCCCACGCTTTCGGCCGAGGCCATTCAGCCCATACTGGAGCATAGCGATGCCAAAGCAATTATTGTAGGCAAGCTCGATGATTTTAATGGGCAGAAGGAGGCTATTGCTGACAATCTTATCACTATTTCGATAGAAGCCTACGGCATTTCCGTGGCCCATACCTGGGAAAAACTGGTGGCTGCCAACGATCCACTGGCTCCTTTGCACACATGGGCTGCCAAAGACATTTTCACCATCATTTACACTTCGGGCACCACGGGCAAAAGCAAGGGCGTAATGCACCGGGTAGAATCGCTTGAAACGGTGGGCAAAGTGGCCATGGCCGAACTGAACCTGCCACGGCGTCCCTACCTGTTTTCGTACCTGCCCCTCAGCCATATAGCCGAGCGTCTCGGCATAGAGTTTTATGGCATGATTTCGGGGGCTTGTATTTCGTTTGCCGAAAGCCTCGACACATTTGCCCAAAACCTGGCCGATACCCAACCCCACTTGTTTTTTGCCGTACCGCGCATCTGGGGCAAGTTTCGCGAGGGCGTGCTGGCCAAAATGCCGCAGAAAAAACTGGATACCCTGCTGGGACTACCCATTATTGGCGGTATTGTAAAAAAGAAAATCAAGAAGAAACTTGGCCTTGGCCGCAGCACACACAACTTCAGCGCCGCGGCGCCTATTTCGCTTGAGCTGCTGCTGTGGTTCGATAAACTGGGTATTGTAATTTACCAGGCCCTGGGCATGACCGAAGATAGTGTGTATGCACACTTTTGCGGGCCTGGCCGAAATAAGTACGGTACAGTAGGGAAGCCCTTCAAAGGCCTGCAGGTAAAGTTTAGCCCCGAAGGCGAGCTAAGGGTAAAAAGTGTAGGCAATATGGAAGGCTACTACAAGGAACCTGAACTAACCGCCGAAACATTTGACGAAGAAGGGTACCTGAAAACCGGCGACATGGCAGAGTACGACCATGAGGGCTACTTGTATGTGACAGGCCGTGTAAAAGACCAGTTTAAAACCGACAAGGGAAAATATATTGCTCCGGGCCCCATTGAAACCAAACTGCTGGCCAATCCGGCAATGGAGCAGGTGTGTGTGGTAGGCACCGGCATACCGCAGCCCATAGCGCTGGTGGTGCTGAGCGAGGCGGGTAAAAAAATGGAAAAGGAGGCCCTGATCCAAAACCTGGGTGCTTCGCTGGCTGCTGTAAACGAACACCTGGAAAAGTTTGAAAAACTGGAAAAGGCAGTGATTATGCAGGAAACCTGGACCATAGACAACGGCCTGCTTACGCCTACCATGAAAGTGAAGCGCAACCAGGTAGAGAAGATACATATGCCACGTTACCCGGGCTGGTTCGATCAGAAAGGCAAGGTGATTTGGGAAGAATAATGAGCCTTGCTTGCGCAGCTTTGAAAACCGCTTTAGAAAAAAACAAGGCGGTTTTATTTCGCTTCAAAATGCTAAAAAAATTAGTAATTTGCGCCTCGCTGCTCTTTGGTGGCTACAGCATGTACCTCAACTGTAAAACATACTTCTCGTGGCGCTACGGCACTTTTGGTACCGAGGTGCTGGTGCAAAGCGCGGCCGAGATGGGCATTAGCGTTCTTGCTCTTACCAACATTAACTGCACGGCCGATGTGTGGGACTTTGTAGATTTCTGCAGCCAGCACGGCATTAAACCCATTGCAGGTGCCGAAATACGCAACATGCACGACGACAGCGCACCCGGCAGCGACAAACTGCTGTACCTG
>Ga0114939_10002027_pt1 | contig 15525 bp, 9 predicted proteins | sample AshMeaCrysSpring_FD_87196 | JGI IMG/M metagenome (GOLD analysis project Ga0114939, IMG submission 87196) | Groundwater microbial communities from Big Spring, Nevada to study Microbial Dark Matter (Phase II) - Ash Meadows Crystal Spring | ecosystem: Environmental > Aquatic > Deep subsurface >... | reverse complement strand
GGTTCAAAGCACGGGGGCAAAGAAAGCTCGATGCGGTATTTCGTCAGCCTGCTGATCGTGCTGCACCTGTGGGCCGTGGTCGCTGAGCCGCTACGGTTTTCGTCACGCGGTCCTGGCGGATCGAGCCCAGCGCTGAATGCGCTGTACGTTCCGCTGCGCCCCTATATCGAGTTCTGCTACCTCAACCACGGCTATGCATTCTTCGCACCCGACCCAGGGCCCAGCCATGTGCTGCAGGCCGAACTGGTGTTGCCTGAGGGCCGGCGGGTTGAGCGACGTTATCCGGACCTGCAGGTGCACCAGCCGCGACTGCTCTATCACCGCTATTTCATGCTCAGTGAGTTTTACAACAACCTGTTTCGTCCCCCGATGCTGCCTCCGCCGCTGAGCGAACTGCCCGAGCGAGACCCGCTGCGCGGCCAGTATGTCGCCGAGCGGCAAATGTATGAGCGCGTCGGCAGTTCCTTTCGTCGGGCGATCATTGCCAAGAGCGGCGCCAGCGAGGTCAATCTCACTCGGCTGGAACATCGATTGCCTGGGGTGGACGAAGTGCTGTATGGCCGCGTACGGCTCGATGCACCCGCGCTCTACCTGGCGCTACCGGAAGCCCCGGAGGAGCTTCCGTGAACGAAGCCAATTCTCGCGATTCGAGCGGAGCCGGGCCAAGCCGATTGATCGCGGAGCTCCTGAGAGCGGTGCGCGATTACTGCTCCGCATTCGGTGATGCATGGCAAAAATTCTGGTTCACGCCGCGACGGCCGCAGGTCCTGGCGGGAATGCGAATCGCTACCGGCGCGATGATGGTGTACATCCACCTGGTATGGGGCATGCGGCTGGAAGAGTTCCTTGGTCCCCATGCATGGATCGACCGTTTGACCAGCGCGGCCTTGCACGCCGGCGACTTTACCTGGACCCCGCTGTGGTGGATTGAATCATCGTTCGGCCTGTGGACTTATCACCTCTGCACGCTCGCCGTGACCCTGGCGTTCGCCTGTGGATTCGCCACTCGTCTGACAGCCCCCTTGGCGTGGCTGTTGCAACTCACATACATCCATCGGCTCACCGGCGCGCTGTTCGGGCTCGACCAGATCGTCTCGATGCTGGCGATGTACCTGATGCTTGCACCCTGTGGCAGCCTGTGGAGCATCGACGCGCGGTGGCGGAGGCATCGTGGTCGGAGCAGTTGGTGGTTGCCTGACGCGACCCCCAGCGTGGCCGCCAACATCGCCACACGTCTGATTCAGCTCCATCTGTGTGTCATCTATTTGTTTGGCGGGTTGAGCAAACTGCGGGGCGAGATGTGGTGGGACGGAACGGCGATGTGGTTCTCGGTCGCCAACTTCGAATACCAATCACTCGATCTGACATGGCTGGCCCGCTACCCCGCGCTGTTCGCCGGTTTGACTCATCTGACCGTGTTCTGGGAGTCGTTCTACGCAGCGCTCGTCTGGCCAAGACTCACCCGTCCATGGGTTCTGGCGATGGCCGTGGCCGTGCACGGCGGGATTGCCTTGGGACTGGGAATGATCACGTTTGGTACGATGATGATCGTCGCCAACGCCGCGTTCCTGGAACCCGCATGGCTGTTCGATCAAACCGCCGCGCGTGAGCCTGTTCACCCTTCGCGTGAATCGGGGCTCGCCTCTTCAATCCCTAAGCGGACCAACCCACAGGGCCGCGCGCCGGCTCGCGGCTGAAGCCGTAATTCATTTTCTGGCTGCAGCCAGGAATGGATTTCGAAGGGGCGAGTGGGATCGCCCCGCTCCAGCGGTCGTCCGTTCAAAATCACCGCTTCCAATGGCGGAAGATCGCACAGTTCCAAGACCACCGATTGGCCGGTGAGCAATCCGCTGGGACGATGGAAGATCCGCAGCCAATCTTCCGCCTCGGTGGCCGTCGGCTCCGGATCTCGGACCAAAGATTCAGCCGTCAAGGCAGCCCGCTGGGCTGTAGGCCAGTGAAAGCGGACACGGCACCCCTCCGCAGGACTGCCATGCCGAGCGACCGCCCACCACGGTCCGGCGAGGCGGATCCAATGCCATCGCCCGACCGGCGAATCGTCTCGCATCATGTTCAGAGAGCGACGCCTTTTTAGAGCGCAACGCTGTCCAGTTCGACGGTCATCTGCTTGATCAACCGCGTGTCGGGATCCTCCACGCGCACGCGAACTTGCAAGCCCTTCAGCGGGACGACATACGGCGCCGAGGTTTCCTCTTCCAGCACTTCGTCGATCAACTCGTTGGCATTGTTGTCCAAGCCATCTCGGCCAAGGTCGATCCCGTCACTCGTCCCAAGCGGAACCCCGGTGGAAGCGTTCATCCGCCATACGGCAACCGGTGAACCGGCTGCACCGGCGCTCGCGTCAAAGCCCTGATCGAAGCCGTCCGTTTCGTAGACATCACTGAATGTGTCATAGGCCGGCTGGAAGAGCGGCACCGACGGCAAGAACTTGCCTGATTTCAAATAGCTGTCTGGAAAAACTCCCACGGTCGAACTCACCGTGAACCCGCTCAACGGTGTATCGAGGAGAGCCGCCAGGTTCGCGGCGCTGGGCGGGGCAACTGACTGACTGCCTATGGTCACATTGCTCGAGAACAGTCCGCCATTCTTGCGTGCATACTCCAGATCCACGTAGGCGCCGCGATCGACGATCCGCAGCGTCGTCGGCGTCAGTGGAGAACGGGCCACCACCAGAAATCCAGGATCGCTGGGCGTGATCACCAGGTCATCGCTGCCCGCAGCGCCCAACTCCAGCAAATCATCGTTCGTGCCATCTCCGTTATCGTCTTGGCCCGTCCGCCCCGGTCCACCGTCAGCGCCAGAACTCAGTACGACGGGCGCCTGTGGATCCCAGCCTCGAACGTCAAACCCCAGAATCCCGGTCATCACGACATCTTCGCCACGACGATCCCAGCGAGCATCGTTGAATCGATCCCGAGCCGATCGGTTCAAGACGTATTGCGGCAGCAGGAATCCATTGAGCTCTCCCGTCAGCGCAAACGTCGGGCGCGGGGATGCCGTCACCCAGTTCGGCAGATTGACGGGATCAGGAATCGCGTTGCCCAAAGCCAGAACCGGCATCGTGCTGATCGACGGCCCACCCAGTCCACCGCCCAAGGGCAAACGGGCATGCGCAAAGCGATTTTGGGGAGCCGCCAGATCGGCAAGCGAGTTGCAGGCCACAAACTGTGTGGGAACCCCGGTCACCGGATCAAACACTCGCCGGACAGAAAGATCGAACAACTGGTGGATAAATGACATCCGCACCAGCTCGTCGATCGGCGTCCCGCCAAACCCGGCCGGTACCCACCCCGTCGATTGCCCGTTCACTTGGATGTTGGGCAAGACCGCCATCGGTGCATTGGCCACACTGACATTCTGAATCTCGGTGTTCAAGTCCGGACGAATCAGCAACACCCGCCGGTGCAGCAGAAAACGATCGGGAAAACCATCCCCTGCCGCGCCGTTGGCATTCGTGGGATCAAAGTCCAGAACATCGCGAAACAGCGGAAAGCCGTTGCTATCCAGAATCAGATTGCCTGCGGCATCAAAGGCGTATTCGGGCTCTACCCAGTAAATCACTTCCGCATACTTCGACGTGATCACCGTGGGCGCCATGTCCACCAGCGGGTCACCCGTCGCACCGTTGAGCACATACGCGGGGACTTTCCCCGTGAACCACTGATCCCCTGCATAGGCCGTGAACGCGAGGTAATCGTCCACATCTCCAAACTTCGACAACGGCAACTCGGCACCGCGAGCCACTTGGAGGGGCAGGGTGGTTGCGTCCGACCAAGGTCCATCAAAGTAAACGAGGTAGCCCTGATCCTTGCCCTGGTGCAGCGGCGGAGTCAGCGGGGCCGTGCATCGTCGCAACTCATCGCGAAGCCGCTGCGTTGCATCGCGTGCCCGGCTGCTCAGCGAGACATCCGCCCGGCTGGTCTTCAACGTCTGGCCGATCCGCACGAACGACTGACTGAGGGCCGCCAACATGAGCAGCGAAACCGCCACCGCGACAAGCACTTCAACCAAAGAGAACGCAGCGCGGGAAGCCTGAAGCCGATTGGATCGCATCGCCATTCCTCGCCAGCCATGCGCGGAATGGCGCATGGGAGGGTGATCGAGACCTTTGAGATAAGTCGTCCGGAAGACAAGAGCAAGCATCGGCCAAACCGAGCCACTCGCCGACGAAAACGCGTCAGGCAACGAGCCGATCCGCCACAGGCCTGCCAGCCGTTTCCCTACGATCCCCCACCGCCGATCCCCCGGCTAGTCCATTATTACATGCCTGCCCCGAAAATGCCCGCTCAAAAGCACTACTACGCAACACACAGTAGCTTGCTCCATCGCCCGGTCCTTCGGGATGGACTTGCCTGGAGTGAAGGGTCCGCCGCTCTGTCCTCCCCGGCGTGCCGCATCGTGGGGCGCCGCGGATGCGGGCCGTTTGCAGGCCGCACCGATCAGCCCGCTCAAACCCGGCCCGTCTGCCTTTGGTCACGCACCACATCGTCGATGATCGCATCGAGGTCAAATCGAGGCCGGTAGTCGATCGTCGCCCGCAGGCGGCTCAAGTCAGGAACGCGGCGGCGGATATCTTCGAACGAAGCGTCGTATGCTTCGGAGTAGCTTTGGAACATCAGCGGGGCTTGCGGGTTAACGCGAGCCTGAACGCGCCGCGCCAGGTCAAGGATCGAGATCGGCTGATCGCTGCCGATGTTGAAGACACGACCCGCGGCGGCCGGCAGCGTCGTCAGTTGGACGACCGCATCGATCACGTCGGCCACGTGCGCGAAACAGCGTGTTTGCTGGCCGTCGTCATGGACCACCAGCGGCTGTCCGGCGATCGCGGCCGCGACAAACCGTGGCAAAACCATGCCGTAGGCGCCGGTTTGTCGAGGGCCAACCACATTGAAGAAGCGGCCGATCACAACGGGCACACCCCATTGGCGGTGGGTCGCCAGCGCGAGGAACTCATCGATTGCCTTGCTTGCCCCGTAGCTCCAACGGGGCTTGGTCGTCGCGCCGAACACCAGATCATCCTCTTCGCACCAGGTGGTCTTCGGGTTCTTTCCATAGACTTCGCTGGTGCTGGCGATGAAGCAGGGCACCGGGTCGCCATCGGCGGCCCGCTTGGACAGTTGGTCGAGCAGGATCTGCGTCGGGTAGATATTCCGCTCAATCGTGCGGATCGGCTGTTGAGCGATCAGGGCGACGCCCACCGCCGCCGCGAGGTGGAACACCTGATCGGCCTGGTCTACCAAGGGGCGGAGGACCGAGGGCTCTTCGATGGAGGCCTCGACAAAGGTGACGCCCGGTCGATCGTCCCAGCGATTCACGTTGCGGCGTGAGCCGGTGGAAAGATCATCGACCACAGTGACGCGATGGCCGGCTGCCAGCAGGATTTCGACCAGATGGGAACCGATAAAGCCTGCGCCGCCCGTGACCAGGCAATGGGCGCCATGCGGGCGATCGACCACGGCTGGGGCCTCTTGGTGAGTGAAATCGGAGGTTTGCGGCGAAGTTCCAGGCGAGCGTCTCTGGTCGGCTTACGCAGGGGGGGAGGCTCTGGTTTGGCAGGCGTCGCGGGGCAAGTTTGGGCCGCGGCCGGCTGATTCGTAAGAATCTCGGACCGGATACGAATAGTCTTCTGACCGGTCTAACCCCGGCGTTCGTTGTTCGCGCCGTAACGCTCCCGCGGTAAGCTACGGCCCTGGAACTCCTTCCGTCCAGTGGATACGCCTATGAACCGGGCAGGATACCGGGCCGTGCTCAGCCTGCCATGGCAGGCCCGGCCGACAGTGGCTTTCTCATCGTGGAACGGGCTCGTTCAGTGCCGTGATCGCGCTGCGGTCGAGTCCGGGCTCCGCGGCCGCCTCTTCACGGCCCTGGTCATGCTGTGGCTGGTGGGCCCCGTCGGTTGGGCTCAGGACCGCGGTGCCGACAAGCCTCCATCCAGCGAAGCCGCGCTGGCGATCTATGCGGATGCCGCGAACTATCAGAACAACGGGGCCTTCGATCTGGCGGTGACGGAATGGCAGAAATTTTTGTCACGGCATGCCGACGACCCGTTAGCGCCCAAGGCCGCGCATTACTTGGGCGTCTGCCTGATGCAGAAGGACCCGGCGGACGTGCGTGAGGCGGCCGAGGCGTTCGCCAAAGCGCTACGACAGCCCGATCCGGAGTTGCGCGAAGAGACGCTTGCCAATCGCGGATGGTGTCTTTACACGCAGGCAACGGAAAGCGAGGGAGGCGAGCGAACCGCGGCACTCCGGGAAACGCTTCAAACCTACGCACAATTGCTCCGCGAGTTTCCTCAGGCGCAGTTGCAGGATCAGGCGCTGTTCTACAGCGGTGAAGCGGCGACCGCGCTGGAACAATATGCGGAAGCGGCCGACTTCTATGAGCGGTTGCTGAAACTACCCAAACCTTCTTCGCTTCGTTGCCAGTCCGTTTACGCGGTGGGGTTCGCCCGCGAACAACTCGATCAACTCGATCGCGCCCTGGCGGCCTATGAGCAATTGCTCCGTGATTGCCCAGAATCGCCTCTGGCGAATGATGCTCGCGTCCGAATCGGCGATGTGCTGATCCGGCAGGAGAAGTTCGACCAAGCGGTTGCCATGCTTCGGCAGGCGATCGATGGTGGGGGATCGTTGACGGATTACGCGCTCTACCGCTGCGCTTATGCGCTGGTCAAGCAAGACAAGCTGTCCGACGCGGCGGAGCTCTATGACCGGTTGTCGCGAGACTTCGCCGATTCGCCGTATGCGAGCAGCGCGCAGTTGGCCGCGGCGCAAGCAAGCTATCGGGCCGGCGATTATGAGTCGGCGGAGGCCGGATTTCGAAAGTTGCTTGCCAGCGGTCCGCCCGAAACGCGAATTGAAGCCGCGCACTGGATCTGTCAGATCCTGCAACGGAACGGAAAAGTTGCAGATGCCGCGACGCTGGCCGAACAGACACTGAAGATCGACGCGCCCGATACTCCACTCCGCCTGGCCCTTGAGCTGGATCTGGCCGATGCGTTGGCCGTGATTCCCGATCGCGGCCAGGAAGCATTGAAGCGATATCAGGCCATCGCTCGCCGCGCGCCGGATGATCCTTCGGCGCCGCGGGCCGTCTATGGCGCGTGCTTTACCGCCTTGCAGGTTGGCAATCTGCAGCTGGCCGAACAGTTAGCGGCCGAGTTCCTGAAGCGGTATCGCAACGATCCTCTGGTTCCGGATGTGGGGTATGTGGCGGCCGAAGCCCAACTTCGCGGCGGTTCCCCCGCGGCTGCCGCCGACAGTTACGAGCGGTTGCTTAAGGGTGCGCCCGACCATCCCTCGCGCGGGATGTGGTGGTTGCGATGGGCGACGGCCCGATACCAGGCGGGTGATTACCAACGTGTGATCACGGACTTGCCGGCTCAACTTAAGAACTTGAACACGCCCACGCAGCGGGCCGAAGCGCATCTGTTGATCGGTTCGAGCTGTCTGGAGGCCGAGCAATTTGCTGATGCGGCGAAGGCGTTTGAAGTGGCCCTGAAAAGCGACCCGGAGTTCGCAGGCCGTGAAGAAGCGCAACTGCTCCTAGGCCAGGCTCAGCTCCGCGCGGGGAATCGCGGCGCTGCCGCGAGGACTTGGCAACAGTTGGACGCCAAGGGAACCACGACGGCTGCGGTTCAGGGTCGGTTGAGGCTGGCTCAGCTGAAAAGTCAACTCGGAGAAGTCGATCAATCCCTGGCGCTGTACGACCGTGTGTTGCAGGATGATGTGGATGATGACCTGACCGGCTACGCGCTGTGGGGTCGCGGAAATCTGCTGTTGCAACGGCAGGACTTCGCACCCGCCTTGGCCGCCTTTGATCGCTTGCTGGAACTGCAGCCCGCGCATCCCCTGGCACGGGATGCGCAACTGGCGCGCGGCATTTGTCTGCGGCGAAGCGGCCGGGCTGCCGATGCCGAGCAAGCGCTGGAGGCTTTGCTGGATGAAGACCTGCCGCCGAGCATGCTGGGCGCGGCACTTCATGAAGCCGCACTAGCCGACATCGATCAAAAAGCGCCCGCTCGGGCGGCCGCAAAACTGGAACGCTTGCTCCGCAGCGTCACCGATTATCCGGAAGCCGACAAAGCACGCTATGAACTGGCATGGGCGCTGCGCGACGCGAACGAACCTGAAAAGGCGGCCCGTCAGTTCGCAGAACTGAGCCAACAGCAGCCCGACAGCCCGCTGGCGGCGGAAGCGGCTTACCACGTCGGCCAGTATGAATATGAACAGCAGCATTGGGATGAAGCCGCCCGGGCATATGCCAAGGCGTCCCGCGCGGACGATCCCAACCTGGTGGAGAAGGCGCTCTATCGTCTGGGCTGGAGCCATTTCCAGGCAAACCGGCTTGAGGAGGCACGGAGCGCGTTCGATGAACTGTTGACGCGGGAAGGTACCAACTCGGAACTGGCGCGCGACGCGCGGTTGATGCATGCCGAATGCCAGTTCAAGGCCGGGCAGTATGCTGAAGCGCTCGCTGCATTCACGAACGTCCGGCAGTCACTCAGGCAGCCCCCCAAGGATGCGCCGGCCAGCGCGACTCAACCCGAACAACTGGCGCTGCTGCACGGAGGCCAATCGGCGCTGCAGCTCGAGCGATATGAAGAGGCCCTGCAGTGGTTTGAACAACTGCGACGGTGGTACCCTTCGACGCCCTATCTGGCCCAGGCTTTTTATGAATCGGGCGTTTGCCAACTGCGACTGGATCGTCCCGATCAAGCGCTCCCGCTGTTGGCGGAAGTGGCAGAGAACTATCGCAACGAAACGGCGGCCCGTGCTCGGTTCATGATCGGCGAATTGCATTTCGAAGCGAAAGATCCGGCAAAAGCAATCGCCGAGTTCCAACGGGTGATGTTCGGCTTCGGCGGCGACCAGGCACCACCTGAAATTCGAGACTGGCAAGCAAAGAGTGGTTTCGAAGCAGGCCGATGCGCGGAGCTGCTGCTGCAACGCGCTGATCCGACAAAGAAGTCAGCCGCGCGAGAAGTGGCGATCAAGATGTATCGCTACGTCATCGATACTCATCCGGAACATGAGCTGGCAAACAAGGCGAAAGGGCGGTTGGAAGCTCTGACGCGAATTTGACCGATCGTCGCCAACACCCCGCAGATCGCTGGAGACCCAATGGACGGACCCGCCGGCCGAACCTTTCGAGTGCGGGCGTCGCATGCGGTGCGTGCGCTCGCTTGGACGCTTGGCCTCACAGCCTGCTGTGCATGGCCGACGAGCGCACAGGATGCATTCGGACCACCCTCCGGTGTCACGCGACTGGCGCCTGCCGCTACGGAAACCGACACAAAAGGGCAGGGCGTCGATGAACGCGTCCTGGCCGACATCGCGGCTCCGTCAGCCAACACAGACACAGGACAAACACGCGGAGACGTTCCGATCAGCAGCGGGATCGACCTGTTGGACCTGACCCTCAAAGGCGGTTGGTTCATGCTGCCGATCGGCGGGCTGTCCGTGCTCGTCGTGGCGATCTTCCTGGAACGCCTGCTGGGTCTCCGCGCTTCTCGCATCTTCCCCCCGGGCCTGATCCGTGAGCTGGACCGCGAAGCCGAGACCCATTTGCTGTCCAGCGATAGCGCAATCCTGGCCTGCTCCCGCTATCCGTCGAGTCTGGGGGTTGTCATCCGACACATGCTGATGCGGAGCGGCCGTCCGCTGCCCGAGGTCGAGCATGCTGCCAGCGAAGCAGCCCAGCGCGAGTTGGACCGTTTGAGCGGACCGCTGCGGTGGCTGCACCTGTCGGCCGCGGTCGCTCCGCTGTTGGGATTGCTGGGCACGGTGTGGGGAATGATCCGCGCGTTCTACGACACGACGCAGCTGGCACCCGGACAGAATCGAGCCGAGAACCTGGCCGAAGGGATCTACGTCGCGCTGGTGACCACGTTGGCTGGGTTGATCGTCGCGATCCCGGCAGCGCTTGCCGCGCACTACTTCGAAGGCAAGCTGATGCGGATGTTTCGACGGCTGGAAGAGTTCACTTTCCGGCTGGCTCCCGCGATCTCGCGCGCCGAATCACGCGCCGCCGCGCCTGCTTCCGCTCCGGCCAGCGGTTCGGGAATCAACCTCGCCGAACCGTCGATTCGCCGGACACGGACCAATAGTCTGCCGACCCCATGATCCATACGGCGCATTCGCGATCGGGACCGCGTCCTGTCGCCTTCCGGAACTCGGCCTGATTTTCCATAGCAGTTGCAACCTCCCGCTTCCAACTCCCACAACGCCTCGCCCAATCTCGTCCAAGCCCCCAGCCATGCCTGCGCACCTGAAACCACCGAAAGCGATTGCAGCGCTGAGCCTGACGCCACTGATCGATGTGGTGTTCCTGCTGTTGATCTTCTTCCTGGTCGCCAGTCGTTTCGCGATGGAAGAACACGAACTGCCCGTCGAACTTCCGACCGCCAGCAGTGCGGTGCCGATGATGCAGCGGCCGCGCGAGTTGGTGATCGATGTGGACATCAGTGGGAAGATCTTCATCGATGGACAGCCGCGCTCCGCCGAACAGCTTGATGAAGTTCTGCAACGGGCTGTGGCCAGCAATCCCACGAACCAGACGGTCGTGATCCGCGCCGATCGTCGCACCGAGTTCCAGGCGGTCGTGGTCGCGATGGACGCGTGCAATCGAAGCGGTATTGCGGATTACGTAGTAGTCACGCGCCAACAAGAGAACAGTTAGCGCCGCACTGCTGCGGACCGCCGTGGAGCGCCCATGACCACCCCGACGCAGTCCCCAACGTCACCGACCACCACGGCGGCGCAAACCGCGATGGAAGCGCGGTTATCGCTTGAACCGTGGGAAGAGGATGTCGCCGAACCATTGGGCCGAATGTGGCCGGTCGATATCTTGCTGGGCGTATTGGCAGCCACCTGCATGTACGTTGCGGCCATGCGTTTGCCATTCGATCATCCGCAATGGGAACGCAATGCGTGGACTTATCTGTTGGGAATTCCCGCCGGCTTCTTTGCGATCGATCTGTTGCTGCGCAACGTCGCAAGCCGATTCATTCATCGATCGATGCAGTTTGCCTTCGTGATCAGCGTCACGCTGCACGTCTGCCTGATGGCGATGGCCGTGAACCTCGTGCTGCTGTCCCGTTCCTGGCCCGATGCCAAGCTTGGCGCAGCCGCGCAGCCGAACCGCACGCCGCGAACGATTCCAGATCGGATTGTGGCGCCGGTCCGCGACAGTGTCGGATCCCCCGAGGAACTGACGCGGCCCGTTGAAGTTCGATTGCCGGAAGCCCAACGGCCTGAGTTGCAGCGGAGCCCAGAGACTCTGGAACAGCCTCCGATCAAGCTGGAAGAGCCCACTCTGGCGGTTCCCCGTGCGAGCGCGGACCCGATCGAACTGGACCGCGCCGTACCGACGGCGGCTCAGCCGGAATTCGAAAACCGCGAACAGCGGGAACGGACCGCCGAAGCGCCGTCAGCTCGACCTCCCACCCCGGTGATTCGAGATCTTCCGGTAACCAGTTTGCAGCCGGAGGCCAGTCAGGACCTGGAACTGTCGTCTGACACGGCGCGGGCAAGAACCGAAGCCGTTCCGCAATCCGCCGTGGGCTCGCGCGAGTTTGAACTGCCGGCAGCCGACCAGTCGCTCGGCGCATTGACGGAACTGACGCAACCGCAGCGGATTGATGCGGCTCCCCAACTTTCGACGCCGGATGTCACTGCCCGGGCGCGGCAAGCGCTCGCTGCCACACCGCGGCGTGTTTCCGGGCCCGTGGTTGCACCGCGGGCGCCGGTAGTTCCGCAAGCTCCTCCGTCGGCGATCTCCGAAGCTTTGCTCGCGCAATCCGTCGTGCAGCGTCGCGCCGAGTCGGCCGCCCAGGCGCGATTCCCGCTTGCCCTCGACAGCATCGAACAGCCACGACTCAACGAGAGTTCGGCGCTTTCCACGAGCCGTGCGTTGCCCAGCGGAGGGCCTGTTCCAGATGCTTCAGGTCCGACGATTGCCGAAGGTCCGCCCAACGGTGGCGTGCCGCGGAGGAGCGCGACGCCGCTTGCCGCAGCCCCACGATCCAGCGGGCCTGTGGCGATTCCTGGGCTCGGACCTGGCAGCGGACGGGGACAAGGGGCGACGATCAGCGATGCGACGGGATCAAGATCGGGATCCGCTGGCGCTCGTGATCACGCCGAACCGTTGGCCAGCGCACTCGGTTCACTGGATCGGATGGATGCGCCCCAACGAGGTACCAGCGATCGGGCCGCAGCGCGGATCGCTCCATCGCGCGGCGCGAGCACGTCTACGGAGTTCGCCGGTCCGGAACTGGCGATCCGCATGACCGATTCTCTGACCGCCGGCAATGGAACTGCGCTGCGCGCACCGGCGGACCGATCCAATAAGTTGGAACCCGACCCCAGTGCCGGCGCACCGGGCGGAATCGATCGATTGGGCCGCCCATTGCTGTCCGGCGCCGCGCCGCCGGGCTTGCAGCAGAGCAAGGCCAGTCAGGCATTCGAAGCACGATTGCAGCGGACCCAGGGTGGTGGCGCCGCTCCGCCAGCCGGACTCGTGGGGCCGGAAACGGAACTGGCGATCGAACGCGGCCTGGCATTCCTTGCGCAACAGCAGCGGGAGGATGGAAGGTGGCAGTTGCAGTCGCTGGACGAGGATCTGCTGATCCGCGCGGACACGGCAGCCACAGGCTTGTGCGTGCTGGCCTTCCAAGGCGCAGGCTACACCCATCAGCGGCACCGGTATGCGGAACGGGTTCGAAAGGGACTGCAGTTTCTGCTCGACAACCAGAAGCCCGACGGCGATCTGTTCTTGCCTGAAGATCCCGATTCAAATCGCAACGTTTGGTTGTACAGCCACGGAATCGCAACGCTGGCGCTCTGCGAAGCATACGGCATGACGCGCGATCCGGATTTGGCTGAACCTGCTCAGCGCGCCATCGACTTCATTGTTGCCAGCCAGCATCCCACACGGGGCGGCTGGCGCTATCAGCCGGCGAACAACAGTGACACGAGCGTCAGCGGCTGGATGATGCTGGCCCTGAAGAGCGGCGAACTGGCGGGCCTGCGCGTGCCGGACAAGACGTACGAGGGCATTCGCACATGGCTCCAGTTGAGCCAGGTCTCCGCGGAGCAATCGTACCTGTATCGCTACAACCCATTCGCACCCGATACCGACACGCAGCGACACGGACGGATGCCCACCCGCACCATGACGGCCGTCGGTCTGTTATCGCGGCTCTATGTCGGCAACTGGGAAGCCGACGATCCTGCGCTGCTCAAGGGCGCGGATTACCTATGCCTGCCGGACAACTTGCCCAACAGTCAGACGCCTCTCGATCGCGACACGTACTACTGGTATTACGCCACCCAGGTGATCTTTCATGTGGGTGGTGAGCCATGGAAGGCATGGAACGAGGCGTTGCGACGCCAAGTCATCGGTACACAGATGGTCAACGGCCCGTTATCCGGCAGTTGGCATCCGATGGAACCGGTCGCCGACCGTTGGGGACCGCATGCCGGTCGCTTGTATGTGACCGCGATGAACCTGCTGAGCCTGGAAGTCTACTACCGACATCTGCCGCTGTACCGCTAAGCGGAAGGGCAGGGCCCCTCGCTACTGGTCGGGCGGCGCACGAGATACCGAGAAGGCTCCTGCCTGCTGCGCGGGGAGTGTGGCGTGATCGGGCGGCTACTGGGCGCTGCTGCGTGAGCCGTCGGGACTCCCCATGATCGGGCGGCCCATCGGCAGCGGTCGTGCAGCCGTCGGATAGCCCAGATGGTAGAGATGCTCCTTCAACGCTCGAAACTCAGCGAAGCTGTCCGGGTAGACCCAGACGGTGATCGTCGTCTTGGCGGGGACGCGCCCGGCCAGCTCGATCTGAACGATGCCGCCGGTTTGGATCGCCTGCTCGATGGGCACCCCCACGTCCTCGCGGACGGGCAGGATGGTCAGTTGCTGTAAGGAAGCGACCATCGCGGTTCCGGTTTGGCCACCCTGACGGATCATTCGCTGTTCCAGCGAGACTTCATATTCGGCGATGTAGTCGTTGATCGGACCGACGATGTTGCGTTGCACCTGTTCGCGCGACGTACTGTTCAATGTGCGACGGAAATCCAGCTTCATCTGTTCGAGCAATACGTCCAGCGGCACGACGGACAATCTTCCACCGCTGAGTCGGAAGTGGAGTTCTTCCTCGAAGACCGTTCGCGCCATCGGTGTGGGCAGGTGTTCGACCGCGACAATCGGCTGCTCCTTTGAGCGGTCTGCTTCCCGTTCCATCCCCGCCAAGTCGCGCGACAGTTCCTGGTGCTTGACCTCCAACGCGAGGCGTTCCTGGGTCTCGGCTGCGAGCGTCTGCTTGACTTCCTCCCACCGTTCCCGGGCCATCGTCAGCAGGTCCAGCAGTTGGTCCCGCTCGGCTCGACGGATCATCAGTTCCTGATCGTGCTCGAGTTGAGCCAGCTGCATCCGTTGCAGCTCTTGCCGTGCCACGGCACTTGCGCGGAGCGATTCAAGCGCCTCACGCGCCTGCTGTTCGCTGATCGTTTGCGTGCCATCGGCCACGATGTCGCTTTCCACCTCTTTGCCGAGGACCGCCACAAGAATGATGAGGATCCCCACCAGGTTGGCGACGACGTCGAGGAACGAATCATGGCCTGGGATCCAGGAGGTCGAGCGGCGGCTCATGGTCGCTCCTTTCGTTCCAGTTTGACGCCGCTTCCTGTGAGCAACTGCTCCAGGTCGGCAAACACGCCATCGCCGTCCGGACCGACATCGGCACTGAGCACGACTTGCCAACTGCCACCCGAGACAGGCGGTCCCCAACTGGCGATCCGCTGGCGGATTTGTTCGGCCAACTTCACAGCGGCCGGTCCGACCTGTCCATCGGCAATCGGTACGGTGACCGGATCATGGCGAGTCGTCGCCGGAGCGATCGTCAGCGCATCGGAGTTGACGGTGATCGCGATGCGACGCACGGCAGAGGGACCGCTGGGCGCCTCCGTTCCCAGATCGCCGACATTCAGTGCGCGGCGGACTGCGACCGTATCTTGCTGGTTCAACGAGGACCGGCGTGGTCGCTGCTGCTGAGCTGCTTTCGCTTGCGCATCGAGTTCGGCGTCCGTGGGCGGCATGCCATCGGTCTGCGGCGCGGACATCGATTGGGCCATGCTCGAATTCGAACTGTTCATCATCTGTCGCGTGTCGGCACCCGTCATCGACTGCGGCCGAGGCTGCATCGCCGTGGATGCGGCCGATCCGTTGACCGTGGCGTTGCCCTGACTGCCTCCCTGCGGGGCCAGTTCGGAGGTATCCCCGTCGGCGACATCGGATGATCCCGGCGTGCCTGGCTCGGCCTGCAACCCCGCGCTGTCCAAGGGCTGGCCCAACGGACCTTGCGATGTCCCGCTCGCGTCTAGCGCCGCGATCGTGGACGCGGGGCCACCGAAAGAGCTTGGATCGGCACCTGGCTCGGCGAGCATGCCCGGCGTGATGGAATCGTTCGGACTCGCTGCCAGACCAGCCCCGGAGCCCTCCCCG
>Ga0114939_10002026_pt1 | contig 15551 bp, 16 predicted proteins | sample AshMeaCrysSpring_FD_87196 | JGI IMG/M metagenome (GOLD analysis project Ga0114939, IMG submission 87196) | Groundwater microbial communities from Big Spring, Nevada to study Microbial Dark Matter (Phase II) - Ash Meadows Crystal Spring | ecosystem: Environmental > Aquatic > Deep subsurface >... | reverse complement strand
CTGCCGGATGGCGTCCCTGATGGACGCCCGCAATGTGGTCTTTCACGCCGGCTTCTACCAGGGTCGCCCGGCCGGGAGGACCTTCGCGCGAATCGCCGGGGAAATCGAAGCGCTCCAGACCGCCTTGCAAAAGAACCGCTGGGCCGTCGCGCTGTGCCCTGAAACCACCGGCAAGCCGTCCCAGTTCGGGTCCCTGGACGAATGCCTGCGGCTGGCGCGGGAGACCGGCTGCGGCTTCACGGTGGATTTCGCGCACCTGTTGGCGCGGTCGGGCGGGAGCCTTGACTACGGCGAGGTGCTGGACCGGCTTCCAAGACGCTTGCATGCCCATTTCTCGGGCATCGACTTCGGCCCGAAAGGAGAGCGGCGGCACCTCAGGACCACCCCCGCCTTCTTCCGGCCGCTGGCCGAGGACCTGGTCGGACGGAAGGTCGAGGCCACCCTCATCAACGAATCCCCCCGGCCCTACCGGGACGCCGCCATGATGAAGCGGGTTTTGGAAAAACTCGCGGCGGGATAGCCGTTTTTGCCTTCCGGGCGCAGCGCGGGTCAGGCCGAGTGCTCGAACATCGCCATGAGCCGCTGCTGCATGGTCTGGGTCACGCGGCTGCGGTCGTGACCCTCCCGCAGGCGTTTCCCCAGCAGTTTGCCGGCCTCGGCCGCCGCCTGCATGCTCTGCGGCTGCTTGGCGACATTGGGGATCATGTCCTCGGTGATCTTGACCCCGGGCCCGTGCAGCATGATCGGGATGCCGACCTTGCAGGTTTCCCCGAAGCCGCAGGAGTAGCAGGAGGCCGCGCCCTGCCCGGTGACTTTGGCGACGGTCTCGATGAAGTTGTAGAGGAAAAATTTTTCCAGATCGTCGGCCGGGTATTTCCCGGAAGTGCCCCCGACCCCCACCGCCACGGCCAGCTTGCCCCAGAGGAGATTGCCCTCCTGGTGGCGGAACTGGAACCAGCGTTCGATGAAGGCGTGCGTGACGGCGTTCAGCGTGGAGTAATAATTGGGCGCCCCGATGACGTAGGCATCCGCGCCGACGACCAGATCCCGCAGGTCCGCCAGGTCGTCCTTGACCTTGCAGACGTTGTCCTTGACGCAGCCCAGGCAGGCGATGCAGCCCGAGATCGTCTTGCCCCTCAGGGGCACCAGGTCATATTCGCACCCGCTGTGGTCGAGCACCGCCTGAACCAGCGTGTGCACCCCCGATGTTTCGCTCTTGCGCGTGCTGCCGACGATTCCCAGAATTTTCATTCCTTCCCCCCGATGTCATTTTTCTTTCTTTCGTATGCCGTTCACCCGCGCGCGCAGGTCCTCGTAGCGCTTGGGGTCGAAGGCGTTGATCTCCTGCGCGTGCAAACGGTAGATCCGCAGGCAGAGATTGGCTTCCGGGGCATCGCGCTGGGTCACGGCAGCGTCGATGCAGCGCAGGTTGTCGCGGATCGATTTTTCATACAGCTGCCTGCGCAGATCGTCATGCAGCTTCGGGTCGAACGTGCCGGCCTGCAGCGCGGCAAGCCTCCACACATTGAGAGCCACCTTGGCGTTGTAGAAGGCGTCTTCCTGAATCGACTTCTTGGCGAGCGACAGGCTGACGGCGGCATCTCGCTCCAGCTCCCGTTGGCGGGCGACGTCTGGCGGCACCGGCGATTTGGTCGCCTGCGCGTCGGCGGCGGCGGCCGCCGCCAAAGCCAGGAGCAATGCCAGGCCGGCGGCCCGGATGTGGCATTGGCTTCGGAAGCGGGTCATCTCATGTTCCGCAGTTTATCGGCGAAGGGCAGGTCGGCCGGGCAGAACCGGTAGCCGCCGAGGTCTTCCGGGTGCACCCAGGCCAGCTCGGCATGATCGTTTGCAGACATCGTCCCGGCCGCTGTCCGGACGCGATAGGCCAGCAGCCGGACGGTCTTGTCCTCATACGCATAAATGCTCTCCCCGAAAAATTCCCCCACCGCGATCCGGATGCCCAGCTCTTCATGGATTTCCCGTTCGAGGCATTGCTCGGGGGATTCCCCCGGCCGGACCTTGCCGCCCGGAAACTCCCAGAATCCGGCTTGGGAAACGCCGGGCCTGCGGCGGGCGATCAGCACCCGGCCGTCTTCGATCAAGATGGCCGCCGTGACGTCGATCATCCTTCCACGATCCCACGCGCCCAGCGGATGACCGGCAGAAGCCGGGCAGGGGCGATCCGCTCGATTTCCGGGCCGCAGAGCCAGCGGTATTCGTGATGCTCGGGTCCGCCGATCTGGGGGTTGACCCCGAAAACCACTTGATCCGCTGTTGTTAAGGCGAGATAATAGCGCGCAACCTTCCGCCCCCGGCGGTAGGGTTCGGTCGCCGTGAACACCTCGCCCCAATCGAATCGAAGCTCCGTGATACCCGTTTCTTCCCGGGTTTCGCGGATGGCCGTTTCGAGCGCCGGCTCGCCGGGTTGCGTTTCGCCCTTGGGGAAGTCCCAGTTGCGGAAAGCCCTGAGGAAGAGGTATTTCCAGCCGTCCGGCTCTTTCCTGACGACGATGACGCCGGCGGAGAGGACCGTTTTGTTGGACACCGTCATGGATTGGATTGTTCATACACTGTCGGCGAAGTGATTTCAAGGAGTTGACCATATGGCCCGTCTCAGGCAGATGGTCGAAGCCCTGCTTTCCCGTGCCGGGGTGGTCGTCGGCGGGCCGAACCCCTGGGACATCGCCGTCAGCGACGGGCGCTTTTTCGCGCGCGTCCTGCGGGAGAAGAACCTGGGGCTCGGGGACGCCTACATGGACGGCTGGTGGGACTGCCGCCGGATCGACGAATTCATCTGCCGTGTCCTGAAATCGCGGCTGGATGCGACGATCAAAGGCGGGTTGAAATACCTGCCCCTGCTGCTGCCGGGTGTCCTTTTCAACCTCCAGTCGAAGGCGCGCGCCCGCATCGTTGCCAGACGCCACTACGATCTCGACAACGAACTGTTTCTGTCTTTCCTGGACCCTTACAACCAATACAGCTGCGCCTATTTCGACGGCACCGCCGACCTCGACCAGGCCCAGCGGAAGAAGCTCGAGCTGATCTGCCGCAAAACGGCGCTGACCCGCGCGGACCACGTCCTGGACATCGGCTGCGGGTGGGGCGGATTCGCCAAATACGCGGCCGAAACCTGCGGCTGCACGGTGACCGCCGTCAACATTTCGAGGGAGCAGCTGCGCTATGCCGCCGAATTCTGCCGGGGGCTGCCGGTTCGATTTCTGAAATGCGACTACCGCGAGTTGCAAGGGCGGTTCGATAAGATCGTTTCCGTGGGCATGTTCGAACACGTCGGATGGAGGAACTACCGCACCTTCATGCGGGTCGCCCACCGCTGCCTCAAAGACGGCGGCATTTTTCTGCTGCACACCATCGGCGGCAACGAGTCCGTCCGCACCTGCGACCCCTGGATCACCAAGCACATCTTCCCCAACGGCATGCTGCCCAGCATCGCTCAGATCAGCCGCGCCGTCGAGGGGCTGTTCGCGGTGGAAGACTGGCACAACCTGGGGCCGCATTACGACCGGACTCTCATGGCCTGGCACCAGAACTTCCAAAATGCCTGGCCCGCGCTGCAGTCGAAATACGACGCCCGGTTCAAGCGCATGTGGGATTACTACCTGCTCTCCTGCGCGGGCGCCTTCCGCGCCCGCAGCAACCAGGTGTGGCAGATCGTGCTGACGAAATACGGGACCGCTCAACCCGACTGCCGCCTTTAGCCGGGAGGCTGTTGGCCGAGAATAGGGACCATTGATGAACGGTTGAACATGCCGGAGTCAAGCAGCCCTTCCACGGGGGCTTGGCCATGTTTGACTCAGCCTCAGCGGAGCGCGCGGGCCACTTCCACCCGGCACGACACCAGCCCAAGCCAACCGGTCCGCGCTCAAAGCACGAGTCGCTGCCGGCAGCCCCCCGGCCTCGTCGGCTGCCGAGGCCACATCCCCGTCGGCTGGGTCTCGTCGGGTCCGCGCGAGGCCCTTGCCACGTCCATGCCCGCTTCAGCGCAGTTCACGCTCAGCGCCTGGCCGCCGTCGGGTCGGCCGGATAATCAAGCAGCTGCCCGAACAGCGTGACGTACATCATGCGGTAAACGCATATGTTGTCGAAGCGCGCTGAAAACAACGAGTTCAGCAGGCCCGCGTTGAGGCCGTCGGCGCGGCTGAGGATTCCGCCGGCGTAATCGCCCGTGCCGGCCCAGGCGATTCCGAACTCCATGGTCCGGCCGAGCATGTCCGGTTCGGACCGGAACATCTTGGCGCCGCCGGGAGCGGCGGCGTTCTGGCCGCGTCCCTCCAGGCCGTCGGGGATGTTGGGCAGGCCGGGCGAGCCGGCGGCCGGGTTCGCGCTGAAGCCGAAGCCGAAGCTGCTCGTGTTGATTTCCCCCGCATCGGTCGCGACCGCGTCCCGGTAGGGGGCGGTCACCTGCAGCCCTCCGGCGTCGCTGTCGGCCGCTGTCAGGATCAGCGTGCGTGGGTTTTTCTTGAGGTAGTCGCGCGCCACCCCGATGGCCTCGTCGGTGTCGCGCAGGGCATGGAGCATGCCGATCGCGTTGTCGTTGTTGCCGAAGTTGTCGTTCGCCTCCTGCTCGGCCACCATGAAAAACCGGCGTCGGTTCGGATCGTTCTGCTGCGACGCGGCGCGGTCAAGGACGGTCAGGGCGACCTCGAACATCTCCTTGAAGGTGGGCGGATGGTGGCCGGGCTGTCCTGCGGCGTCGCCCCAGAGGATGATGCGGCTCGCCTTAGGGCGGAAGCCCGGAGTCGGCGGGGCGTCATCGCGCAGGGGGCCGACGTGGTTGGCCGGATCGGCCGTGATCTTGCCGCGGGCGATCAGGTCCTCCTCGTTGCGGTCGTTGAAGGTGTCCTGGTAGGCGAAAAGGCCAAGCACGTGGGGCGCGTACTTCCGGTGGCGGGCGAGGGCCGCTTTCAGCTTCTCGAACTCCGCGCGGGTCTTGACCACGATCCAGTCATCCAGCTGCGCCGGGTCGTTGGTCGTGTTGCCCGAGCCGTTGTCGTTCCAGTCGAGCTCGAGGTCCAGGGTATCGGTGCGGAGGCTCGTATTGGCGTTCAACGCCTGGCGGCGCTCCTCGTTGTGGTTGCGGTGGACCAGGGAGGTGCCGGCCGGACGGGTGTCGGCCTCGCCGCCGCCCATGATCACCCAGGGGGCCGTGTCGTCGAAGCCCGGACGGCCCTGGATCATCTGCCGGGCGATCTCCTGCCAGTCGCTGCGGTTGCCGACCTCGGCCAGGAAGCAGCCCGTGCCGGGCTCGGCGATGTGGCCGTCGTTGACGACGCCGACCGGGATGCCGGCATTGGCCGCCTCGCGCATGATCGAACCCCGGTAGCCCGAAAGGCTCTTGATGAAAACGCTCCCCGGGCCGTCGCCGTTCTTGCCGAAGGAGCCGATGCCGTCCACACGGTAGCCGAAGGCGTGAGTCGTCGCGCCGCCGTTCGAGGTGCCGATCAAGTGGTTGAACATGTGGCCGCGGTAGAGGGCCATGTTCGGCAGCCGGTCCCAATTGAGGTGGCCGTCCGGCCCCTTGAAGTACATACGCGCCGCGGACCAATGGTTGGCGCCGGTGCCGTCGGGGTGGAAAAAGATGACGCTGCCGGTGTGGAAGCGCCGCTGCCCGGAGCCGGCTTTTTTATCCTTGACATCATCACCGGCAGATTCCGCAAACGCGCCCGCGCATAGCAGCCAGACAAGCGCGAGCCCAGATGAGACCAACCTTGCGACCTTCCGCATATCTGTACCTCCGCCCAGAACCAAATATGGGGACATCCCAAGCCCAACTCCTCGGCCACGATCAGGGCATGCCCCGGCGCAGGGCCTCGCGGCCGGGGGCCGGGTTTTGGCGCACCAGGCTCGCCGCTGGGTTCAAAGCTCGCCTTGACAGAGTCCAAACCCTCGTGCCAAAAGGTACTGTTGCCGCAAGAAGCGCTGAAGCGGCTTCCTTCTGGGGGAAGACCGGACAGGAATGAACTCGGGCCAAGCCGACCCAACACCCGCTGCCGAAAAGAAAGACCGGGTATTCGACACCCTGCAGGGTCTGCGCCGGTCGTTCATCCGCATCGGCATGGCCGTGCTTGCCTGCTCGATCGCCGGGTACTATTCGGCCGAGCCGATCCTGCGGCACCTGCAGCGGCTGACGGGGGTCCAGCTGGCGGCCTACGGCGTGCCGGAGACATTGTTCGCATTCTTGAATCTGGCGCTGGCCGTCGGGGTCTTCGCAAGCATGCCCTACCTGCTCTACGCCCTTCTATCCGGCATCCAGCCGCTGTTCCCATCATTTACGCGCCGCATGGTGCGGGGCTTCTGGTTGGCCTCGGTCGTTCTGTTCTATGCCGGCGTTCTTTTCTGCATGCACATTTCACTGCCCTATGGCGTTCAGTTCCTGCTGGAGTTCGAGGGCCCGCACATCGAGGCCATCATCTCGGTGCGCAAGTTTGTGGCGTTCTGCCTGTTGTTTCTCTTCGGATTCGGGGCCATTTTTGAAATGCCCTTGGCGATGATCCTGCTGGGGCGGATCGGCGTCTTGACGTATCAGGGCCTGGCGAAGAATCGGCGCTATGCCATTCTCGGCCTCACCATCATTTCCGCTGCGCTCACGCCGACGCCGGACGCGTTCAACCTCGCCATGATGGCCGTGCCCCTTTATCTGCTGTTCGAGATCGGCCTCATCGGCATGCGGGTGGGCCGTTCGCCCGGAGAAAGCGCATGAGCAAAATCGTCGATCTCCAGGCGTTTCGAGAAAAGGTGCTCGAGCAGAAGAGCTTTGCGGCCTGGCAGAAGCGCTTCGGCGAATCCTACGGAACGCACACCCGCCTCAGCGACCTCTCCGACAAGACCCTCTTCAGCCTGGCGCAACCGGGGGAGAACAGCTCGACGGCGTTCTATGAGATCATCATGGGGGCGCTCGATCTCGGGCCGTCGGCTAAATTCTACTACCTCCCCAACGATGAGCAGATGCGCGTGGTCGATATCCATCTGTTCCTGGCCGATCATGTCCGGTTTGAGATGATGCGGCGCCTGGGCTGGCTGACCCGCCTGCCTTGCCAGGACACCAGCCTGATCGAGATGATCCAGCGGTTCGAAGCCAGCAAGCAGCAGTCCAAACTCGCGCCTCCGGAGCTTGCCGACTCCCACCCGGAATATGGCGCTTACAACCTGTTGGCACGCGGAGACCGGGAAGTGTTCATCCGGCGGATGCTGCGCGACGCCATCGAAGCTTTCAAGAAGCAGTTGGGCGAATGAATCTCGCCGCGGCGCCCCTCATGGTTCCTGCAGCCTGCCCTTGATCAGCTCGATGACGTCCGCCGGGGACCGGGTGCGCAGGATGTCCTGGAATTGAGCGCGGTAAAGCTGCACGGCGCTGATCCCCAGGGCGCCCAGGTCATATATCTTCCAGCTCCCGCCGCGGGTGTGCAGGCGGATGTCGATCGGAACTTCCTGATGGCGCCAGACCACGTTGGCGCGCACCAGGGCCCTTCCCGGCGCGACGATCGTCTGATCGCGCACGGTCACCGACTCGTTCGCATACGAGCGCTGCAGGCGGGAGAGGTAAAAGTCCGCCAGGAAGCGCGAGAAGACCTGCACGAACTCCTCGCGCTGGTTCGGAGAAAACGAGCCCCACTTGTCGGCCAGCACCCGCCGGGAAAACTCCACGAAGTCGAAGTCCCGATACAGCAGATCCCGCAGCCGCTCCTGCTGCAGGAGCTTGCGCTCAACCGACTGGCAGCAGGGATCTTGCAGAATGCGCCGCCCATCCTCGATGATCCGCTTGACGGTATCGCCGGGCTGGCTGGCGTTTGCCGCCGGAGGCTCGACCATCACCGCGGATAGCAGCAGTGCGATGCACCATAACGCACGGCCTCCTTTTTGCCGCGGGAGGGTCAGCGGAAATGCCCGATGGGTGGGAAGTTGGGTCAACATTCCTGTTGACTTTCCTACTTGATCTCTATATTTGGCTAATGGCTCAAATCAGGATGATGGCCTCATCATCCTCCATGCAACGCTTGCTGCCATCACCAACCAACTCGCCAAGGAGGTCAGAATGACGAAAGCGGATTTAATCGAGGCCATGGCCAAGGATGCCGGCATCACCAAAGTCGCCGCCGGCGCCGCACTGGATTCCTTTGTCGACGGGATCGTCAAAGCCCTTAAGAAGAAAGACGGCAAAATCACCCTCGTCGGCTTTGGCACCTTCTCCAAGGGCCGCCGCAAGGCCCGCACGGGACGAAACCCGCAGACCGGCGCCGAAATCAAGATCAAGGCCGCCACGGTCGTCCGGTTCAAGGCCGGAAAGAAGCTGAAGGCCGCGGTCTGACCCCCTTCTTTCTTTCAGAAGACAATAAGGGCGGTTTGCCGATCCGGCAACCGCCTTTTTAGCTTTTTCAACGAGCAGTCAAGGCGACGCAAGGCACCTCACGCCGCCTTGACCGCTCGGCGGATGCGCTCCATGGCCGCCTGAACCTTCTCGTAGTCGTTGAAGGCGCTGATGCGGATGTAGCCGTCGCCGCAGCGCCCGAAACCCACCCCGGGCGTGCAGACCACGTTGGCCTTTTCAAGCAAAAGGTCGAAGAACTCCCACGAGTCCATCCTTCCGTCCACCCAAATGTAAGGGGAGTTCTCCCCTCCGATGCATTCGTACCCCAGGGCGGTCATCTCCTTTCGAATCAGTGCGGCGTTGCGCAAATAGTAGTCGATGAGCTGGCGGCACTGCGTCCGGCCTTCCGGAGTGTAAACCGCCTCGGCCGCGCGCTGCACCGGATAGGACACTCCGTTGAATTTGGTCGTGTGCCGTCGCAGCCACAGGGCGTGCACCGACCGCGGCTCGCCGCCCGCGGTATAGGCCCTGCAGGCTTTCGGCACCACCGTGTAGGCGCAGCGCGTGCCGGTAAAGCCCGCCTGCTTGGAAAAGCTGCGGAACTCAACGGCCACCTCGCGGGCGCCCTCGATCTCGAAGATCGAATGCGGCAGCCGATCGTCGCGGATGAAGGTCTCATAGGCGGCATCGAAAAGGATGATGGCCTTGTTCTCACGGGCGTAATCCACCCACTGCCTGAGTTGGGGCTTGGTGATGGTGCCGCCGGTGGGGTTGTTGGGAAAGCAGAGATAGATCAGGTCGACCTTCTGTGCCGGCAGGGCGGGGATGAAACCGGTTGCGCGGGTGCAGTCCAGGTAGACCACGCCCTCGTAGCGGCCGTCCGTGAAGGGGCCGGTGCGGCCGGCCATGACATTGGTGTCGAGGTAGACCGGGTAGACCGGGTCCGGGATCGCCACGGTGATGCCGGTGGCGAAGACCTCCTGGACATTGCCGTTGTCGCACTTGGCGCCGTCGCTCACGAAGATCTCGTCGGCCGCGATGTCGGCGCCGCGGGCCTGGAAGTCTTCCGCGGCGATCTTCTCCCGCAGGAAGTCGTACCCCTGCTCGGGCCCGTAGCCCCGGAAGGTGGCGGCCTCCGCCATTTCGTCCACCGCCGTGTGGAAGGCCTGGATGCAGGCCGGCGGCAGCGGCCGGGTGACGTCGCCGATGCCGAGCTTGATGACGTCCTTGCCGGGGTGGGCCTTCTGGAACGCCGCCACGCGCTTGGCGATGTCCGAAAACAGGTAGGATGCCTGGAGCTTCAGGTAGTTCTCGTTGATGCGAATCATGTATCCCCTCTGACGGTTGCGTGGCAACCCACAGGATTTAAAAGAAGATCCTTGTTACCTGAGTCCGCTTCGAATTTCAACTTATTTCTTGACTTCGGTAGGCTTCCTTATTAGGGAAAACGGGGTGTCCGCAGGCCCTATGGGGCATGTCGTGGGGGCGTCACCCACAAGAGGAACGACGGTATCCAATTGGATCATGAAGGGAGGGCTTCGATGAAAAAGGGACGGGTGTGGAAAGCGAGTCTGCTCCTGATGGCGGGATGGGGGGTCGTTTCAGCACTGCTGCTTCCGGCGCCGGCCGCGGCGCGCAACATCAAGGTCGGCATCGTCGACACATACAGCGGGCCGCCGGCGGTTTTCGGCAACGACGCCTTGAACGGTTTCAAAATGGCCGTCGACGAGATCAACAAGCAGGGGGTCCTCGGCGGCAAGATCGAATTCGTCACAAGGGACGACAAGTTCAAGGTGGATATCGGCCTCAACATGGCCAAGGAGCTGGTGCTCAAGGAAAACGTGGACCTCATCGTCGGAACGGTCAACAGCGGGCTGGCCATGGCCGTCTCCGACGCCGTGGCCAAGAAGGAAAAAATCCCGTACATCGCCTGGATGAGCAAAAGCGAGAACGTCACCGGCAAGGCCGGCCATCGCTATGTCTTTTCCACCACCGAGAACACCGCCATGGCCGGCAAAACCGCGGCTACCGTGCTGTCCAAGAAACCCATTAAAACGATCTGGGTCGCCGGCGATGACTACGAGTACGGGCACGCCTTGGACGAGAGCTTCTCGCGCTACATGAAACAGATGAAGCCGGATGTGGAATTTATCGGCAAGACCTGGTGGAAGGTCGGGGAGCCGGACCTCGTGCCGTATTTCACGAGCATTCAGGCGGCCAACCCCGACCTGATTCATTTCTGCACCGGCGGCGCCAGCATGGCCAACGTGCTCAAGACAATCAAAACCACGGGCATCCACCAGAAGATCCCCATCTACATCCACACCGCCATCGACCATGCCGTGCTCAAGCCGCTCGGAACCGAGGCGCCGGAGGGCGTGATGGGCACGATGGACTACCTCTTCTACTACCCGGAACTCAGCACCAACCAGAAGTTCGTGAAAGACTATCAGGCGCTGTACAAGGCGCCGCCGGGGTTCCCGGCGTTTCATGCCTACACCACGGCCTATCTCATCGCCGAAGCCTTCCGCAAGGCCGGCCAGATCGACCGGGAGAAATTCATCGACGCCATCGAGGGGCTCAAGGTGGACACCCCCGTCGGCAAGGTCGAAATGCGGGCCTGCGACCACCAGGCGGTTTATCCCATGCTGTTCGGGACGACCAAGATTTCCAAGGACCACGGCGCAGCCGTCGCCACCGACATCATGACCCTGCGCGGGGCGGAGGTCATGCCGTCCTGCGAAGAAATCCAGGCGGCGCGCAAATGAGTTGAGCGCGGGTGCTCTCTGCCCGCCCCACTCGCTGCGGTGAGGGGCGGGCAGTTTGTTTAAAGGCGGACCTCCCCATGGAAACCAGCGTCACCCTGGCCGGTTTCGTCAGCCAACTGCTGGTGGGGCTCAGCCGGGCCATGATCCTGTTCATCGTCGCTTCCGGTCTGAGCTTCATTCTCGGCGTCCTGCGGGTGCCCAATGTCGCGCACGGCTCGCTTTACATGATCGGCGCGTTCGCCGCGCATACCATCGCCGTGGGATTCGAGGGCAGCGCGGCGGGCTTCTGGCTCGCCATGATCTGCGCCCCGCTGGTGGTGGCGGCAATCAGCCTGGTCGCCGAGCGGCTTCTGTTCTGCCACCTCTACGAGCGCGAGCACCTGATGCTGCTGCTCTTCACCTTCGCTCTGATGCTGATCCTGGGAGACCTCACCAAGATGACCTGGGGTGCGGACTACCGCTCGATCGTGGCGCCGCCCCTGCTGCAGGGGTCCGTTTCGGTGCTCGGGACGGCCTTTCCGCGCTACAACCTCTTCCTGCTCCTGGTCGGGCCGCTGGTGGCGGTCGGCCTTTGGCTGCTCTCGGCCCGGACCAAGTTCGGCAAGATCGCCCGGGCTGCGGCCGTGGACCGTGAAATGGTCGGCGCGATCGGCATCAACGTGAGCTGGGTCTTCGCTTTCGCTTTCATGCTGGGCTGCTTTCTGGCCGGCCTGGGGGGCGCCCTGGTGTCTCCGACCATCAGCATCACGCTCGGCATGGACCACTCCATCATCATCGAGGCCTTTCTGATCGTCACCATCGGCGGGCTCGGCAACATCTGGGGGGCCATGGTGGGCGCGCTCATCTTCGGAGTCAGCCAATCCATCGGGGTCATGCTCCTGCCGCAGTTCGCCATCGTGTTTCCGTATCTGGCGGTCGTCGTCATCCTGACCCTGAAGCCCACGGGCCTCCTCAAATCGGTCTGGTGAGAGGGCGCGGCATGCTCAAGGACATCCTGAACATCCCCGCATTCCTGTGGACCGCCGCCGTGCTGCTGGTGCTGGCGTTCGTGCCGTTCGCCGCCGGCCGATTCTATGTCTACATCCTCGCCGTCATCTTCGTGACCGGGTTGCTCGCCATGAGCCTGAACCTGCTGGTGGGCCACGGCGGCACCTACCAGTTCCATCACGGCGCATTCTATGGCGTCGGCGCCTACACCGCCGGGCTCATCATCACCAAGACTACCCTGCCGGCGTGGGTCGCGCTGTGCGCCGGGCCGCTCGCAGCGGCCGCCACCGGACTGTTCATCGGCGCCTTCTGCGTGCGGCTGAACAAGCTCTACTTCGGGATGCTGCAGATTTCCCTGGGTTCGCTGATCTGGATCCTGGCCCTGCGCTGGTACGGCCTCACCAACGGCGACGACGGGATCCACGGGATCCCGATGCCCGCGCTGCTGTCCGGCTCCGTCAACGCCTATTATTTCATCCTCATCGTCGTCAGCGTAAGCCTCGCCGTGATGTACCTGATCCTGAAATCGCCCTTCGGAGCGACGCTGCGCGCCGTGCGAGACAACCCCCAACGCTGCCAGGCGGTCGGGATCAACGTGCGGCGCCACCAACTGCTGGCCATCGTCATCGCGACCTTTTTCGCCGGCGTGGCCGGGGTGCTGTTCGTCGTTCTCGAGGGGTCGGTCTTCCCGGACATGCTCTTCTGGGTGATGTCGCTCGAGATCTTCATCATGTGCCTGCTGGGCGGCTGGTTCACCTTCTTCGGGCCGATGCTGGGAGCGGCCATCATGGTGGCGCTGCGAACCTTTGCCGGCAGCTACACCGATTACTGGACTCTGATTCTCGGGGTGGTCCTGATCCTGCTCATCTTTTTCCTGCCGGACGGCATCATGGGAATCAATCCGAGAACCTGGCTGCGCGGCCGTGAGCGGCGCCGCGCGATGCCCCCCCTCCGGTAGGCAGGCGAAGCCGATGCTGCAGGTCGAAAACCTCCAGAAATCGTTCGCCGATTTCAAAGCCGTTGACGGCGCCGACCTCACGGTCCGGAAAGGCGACCTCGTGGCGGTGATCGGGCCGAACGGCGCCGGCAAGACCACGCTGTTCAACCTGATCACCGGGCACCTCGCACCCGACGGGGGCCGGATCCGTTTCAAGGGCGCGGACATCGCGGGACTTCCGGCGCATCAGATCTGCCGCAAGGGCATCGCGCGGTCGTTTCAGATCGCCAACATCTTCCCCCGGCTGTCGGTCTTCCGCAACGTCCAGGTCTCGGTGCTCTCGCAGAAGAAGCTGAGCGCAACCCTCTTTCGGCCCGCGCGGACGATGGTGGTCGAAGAGACCCACCGCATCCTGGACAGCGTGGGCCTGAGCGAGAGGAAGCTGGATGTCGCCGGCTCGCTCTCCCACGGCGACAAACGGATCCTGGAGATCGCGATCGCCTTGGGAAACGAGCCGGAGCTGCTGATCCTGGACGAGCCCACGGCCGGGATGTCCCCGGACGAGACCACCACCACGATGGGGCTGGTGAAGCGGCTCGCCGCGGAGCAGGGGCTGACCATCCTTTTCTGCGAGCACGACATGGACGTGGTGTTCGACGTGGCCACGAGCATCATGGTCATGCAGCACGGCCGCACCATCATCCAGGGCCAGCCGCAGGAAGTGCGGCAGAACGCGACGGTCCAGGAAGCCTATCTGGGAGGTGCCTGAGCCATGCTCGAGGTCCAGGGCATCCACACCTATTACGGGTTGAGCCACATCCTCTTCAACGTTTCCTTAAGCGTCCCGCAGGGCCGGGTGGTCTGCCTGCTCGGCCGCAACGGCGCCGGCAAGACGACCACCCTCAAGAGCATCATGGGGTTGGTCGCGCCCGCGCGCGGCCGGGTCCTTCTGAACGGAGAGGACGTCACCGGCGCCGCCCCCTACCGGCTCGCCCGCATGGGCATCGGCTACGTGCCGGACGACCGCCGCATCTTCGCGGACCTCACCGTGGGCGAAAATCTGGAGATCGCCGCCCGGGCGGCGGCGGGACCGGAGTCCTGGGACAAAGACCGGGTCTATGATCTCTTTCCGCCGCTGAAGCCCATGGACGGCCGCAAGGGGGGACTGCTCAGCGGCGGCGAGCAGAAGCTCCTGGCCATCGCGCGCGCGCTGATGACGAACCCCAAGCTGCTGCTGCTGGATGAGCCGACCGAGGGGGTGGCGCCGATCATGGTGAAGAGCTTCGAGGAGCGCATCCGCCGCCTGAAGGAGCTTGGGTTGACGGTGCTCCTCGCCGAGCAGAACCTCAAGTTCACCCTGGGCCTGAGCGACTACGGCTATGTCATCGACAACGGCCGCATCCGCTGCGCGGGCGCGGTCGGCGATCTCATGCAAAACGAGGATGTGCGGCGCTTCTGCGGGCTGTGACCGGAGGACGCCGCGTCTGGATGGCAGGCAGAGGAGTTCGCCGCCGCATCCCGTCCAATGCCCTTCACTCGGGCCGGTGCACCGACGGGCCGGCCGGGGTCATTGGAATTTTCGCGCCGGTGCGCGAAGATTGGCTGGAATGCCAATCGAGCGGCGTTACGTTCCGACCCGGCCCGTGGCCCGCATGTACCAGAGCCCGGCAACGGCGAATTGCCGTTGCTGCAGGCAGGCCAAAAAGGCCAGTTGCGCCGCGGCAGTCGAATGCTTCAGGCGCCAAGCGCGTTTTGCGGCGTGCAGGGCCTTGGCCCCCTCGTTTTGGCGCAAAAAACGCCGGCCGGCCGCCAGGAGTTGGTCCGCGGCTTGCAAAATCTGCCGCAACGCGCCCAGGTCCGCCCCGCAGCGGCCACACTGCGTCTCGGACAAGCTGGTTCTACGGCAGGCCGGGCAGGTGATCTCCACGCGATATCAATCCTCCAGGTAGAAGAGCATGTCGGACAGGGATTCGTTCAGCTGCTTCAGTTTGGGCAGATCCCCGTCGGCCACGGCCTTCTGGCTTTCGGCCAGCAGCCCGCGAAGCTCTTCGGCGTCCGTCGCATCGATGTCATTCAGAAGAACGGTGGCCCGCTTGCGCAGTTCCTTGGCCCACACGATGACATGCTGCTTGTCTTCGTCGGTGTCCTTGGAACGGCCAGGCGCGGCCGGGTCGGGACCAAAAGCGGCGCTCAAATGCTCACGCGCCTGATCCAGGTCAAACGCGGCGGCGCCGCTGCCGGCTTGCATTCTGACGGTTTTGGACAGGCCGGTGCGTTTCTCCACGGCCGTGACTTCGAGCACCCCGTTCAAATCCAGGGCCAGGGTAAGGATGATTTGATTGCCGGCCGGAGTGTCCTTGAGCCCTTCGACCAAGAAATTGCCGATGAAGATATTGTCTTCGGCCGACGGCGACTCGCCCTGGTAGATACGCACATCCACGGCCGGTTGGCCGTCATACATGGTGAGGAAAACCTCGCCCTTGCGGGCGGGCAACGGGGTGCCGCGGTGGATCATGGGCACATACACATTCTCCTG
>Ga0114939_10002025_pt1 | contig 15551 bp, 10 predicted proteins | sample AshMeaCrysSpring_FD_87196 | JGI IMG/M metagenome (GOLD analysis project Ga0114939, IMG submission 87196) | Groundwater microbial communities from Big Spring, Nevada to study Microbial Dark Matter (Phase II) - Ash Meadows Crystal Spring | ecosystem: Environmental > Aquatic > Deep subsurface >... | reverse complement strand
CCTACCGCTTCCCGGATCCAGCCACCGGCAAGGTGCGCCTGCTGATGACGGCGGGCCTTGGTCTGCCCGGCGACGACAGCCCGGTGGCCGGGGTGGGGTTCAAGCTGATCAACGAGGAGGGCGAACTCGTCGCGAGCGGCTTCGACGCGCCGGGAAAGCGGACCGGCCGCGATCACCGGTGGAACGGCAGCGTCGTCGTGGATCCCGGTACGTATCTCTTGAAGCTCGCCGCGGTGGACATCGACGGGCGGCGTGGCAGCGTGGAGCACCGGCTGAAAGCCGACGTGACGACGGTGGGGGAGTTGGTGGTCGGCGACCTGATGCTGAGCGAGCAGACCGAGGCGGGCGCCGAGGGCGTGAAGCCGGAAATCGAGCCGCGCGTCACGGGTGGCGAGGTCAACGGCTACGTCGAGGTGGTCGGGAAGGAGAGCACGGCGCTCGACGGGGCGTCGGTGCGGTTCGAGGTCGCCTCCGACGCCAACGGCCCGGCCCTCGTCGGCGAGGCCCTTCAGCTCATCGAGACGAAGTCGCCGTCCCGCCGCATCGGCCGCGCGAGCGTGCCGCTGGCCGACCTGCCGCCCGGGGCCTACGTGGCACGGGCCATCGTCTCGGTGGGCGGAAAGCCGGTGGGTCGTGTCCTGCGGGAGTTCACCTTCGCGCCCTCGTCGGAGACGCGGGCACTCGGCACGGGGGGCGCCTCGTCGCTGGCCTGGACGAAGACGGCCTTCACGCGCGAGCGGACGCTCGAGCCCGACCTGATCGGGCGGATACTGGCGCCGCTCGCCCAGGCCACCCTGTCGCCGCCGGTCGCCGCCGCCGCGGCCGACGCACGCCGCGGGGCCGTGGACGGGCTCGATGATGCACTGCGCAACGTGAAGGACGACAGCGCGGCGGCATCGCTGCTGTATGGCCTCGGGCTCTACGCCCGCGGCGACATCGAGCCGGCGGCCGCCCTGTTTCGCAAGGCCATCCGCGCCGACGGCGACCTGGCGGCCGCGGCCTTCTACCTTGGTGCCTGCTACGCCGCCGGCGGGCGCGATCGCGAGGCGGTGGGTGCGTGGCAGACCACGCTCGCCACGGATCAGGCAGACCCGGCAGTGTTCGCCATGACCTCGGACGCGTACCTGCGGCTGCGCGACTTCGACGCTGCGCTCGACGTCGCCCGCGAGGCGGCGACGACGTGGCCCGAGAGCGCCGCGGCGCAGCGGCAGCTGATTCGCGCGGCGGCGCTGGCCGGGCGCGCCGAGGAAGCGCTCCAGCACATCGACGAGTACATTGTCGGGCACCCGACGGACCACGAGGTGCTGCTGCTCGGGATGAAGGTGCTCTACGACGCGGCGGCCGATGGCCGGCCGGTTGGGGCCGCCGTTGACGATCGGGCGCGGTACGACCGCTACCTGAAGTCCTACCGCGCCGCGAAGGGCCCGGAGGTGGCGCTCGCGGAGCGGTGGCGGCAGACGCTGGGGAGCAGCTAGGCGGTGCCGACGGCGCGGTGCCCCCGGGGTGCTGGTGGGCAACGCGCCGTCGTTGCCAAGACGGGCTACGTCCCCACCTTCTCCACGCCGAGCTGCCACAGCAGGAACGCGTAGTCGAACGCCGTCTCGCGGAGGCGCTCGTATCGCCCGCTCTTGCCGCCATGGCCCGCCGGGTCCATGTTCACATGGAAGACGAGCGGGTTGCTGTCGGTCTTGAGCGTGCGCAGCTTCGCCACGTACTTCGCCGGCTCCCAGTACATCACCTGCGAGTCGTTGTAGCTGGTCTTCACCAGCATCGTGGGATACGCCGTGGCCGCGAGGTTGTCGTACGGGCTGTACGACTTCATGTAGCGGTACTGCTCGGCGATCTTGGGGTTGCCCCACTCCTCGAACTCGGCAACGGTGAGCGGCAGCGTCTCGTCGAGCATCGTGTTGATGACATCCACGAACGGCACGTGAGAAATGACCACCTTGAAGAGGCCGGGCCGCATGTTGGTCACGGCGCCCATCAGCAGGCCGCCCGCGCTGCCCCCTTCGATGGCGAGGTGCGCGGGGCTCGTGTACTTGTCCTTGACGAGGTGCTCGGCGGCGCTGATGAAGTCGGTGAACGTGTTCATCTTCTTCATCATCCGCCCCTCGTCGTGCCACTTCTTGCCCAGCTCGCCGCCGCCGCGGATGTAGGCCACGGCGCAGACCACGCCGCGGTCGACGAGGCTGAACCGGTTCGTATCGAAGGAGGCCGACATCGGCGCACCGTAGGAGCCGTAGGCGTAGAGGAGGGCCGGGTTGGCGCCGTTGCGGGGCAGGTCCTTCCGCGAGAGCACCCACATCGGGACCTTCACGCCGTCGGCGGCGGTGGCGGCAATCAGCTCCACCTTGTAGCGGGCCGGGTCGAAGCCGCCGAGCACCTCGACCTGCTTCAGGAGCGTCCGCTCGCGCGTGACGGGGTTGTAGTCGTAGACGGTCTGGGAGGTGACCGGCGACTGGTAAGAGAGACGCAACGCCGACGTCTCCATCTCCGGGTTGTTGCTCATCCAGACCGTGTAGGCCGGCTCCGGGAACTCGACCCGGTGCGACGCGTTGCTGCGCAGGTCGGTGATGCGCACGTAGGGCTGGCCGCTCTCGCGCTCCATCACGACGTAGAAGTCCTTGAACATCGAGACGCTGCTGAGCATCACCGTCTCGCGCGGGGCCATCACTTCCTTCCAGTTCGGCCGGTCGGGCGTGGCCACGGGCGCCGTGACGAGGCGGAAGTTGCGCCCCTTGTCGTTGGTCCGGATCCAGAACGTCCCGTCCCGGTGGTCGACCTGGTATTCCTGGTCCTGGATGCGCGGGGCAATCACCGTGGGCGTGAAGCGCGAGCCGTCCGCGGGAAGGTAGCGCAACTCGTCGGTCGTGGCGCTGCCGGAGGCGATGAAGATGACCTTCCGGTCACGCGACTTGCCGACCGACACGTTGAACCGCTCGTCGGGTTCCTCGTAGACCAGCTCGGCCTGGCCCGCGGTGCCCAGCTTCTGGCGGAAGACCTGGTAGGAGCGCTTGGTCTGCGGATGCTCGACCCCGTAGATCAGCGAGGCCCCGTCCTCGGCCCACTCCACTGACGTGACCCGCTCGGCCAGGACCGGGCCGACCGCGCCGGTGCGCAGGTCCTTCACCTGGAGCGTGTATTGGCGGAAGCCGGTGTCGTCGGTGGTGTAGGCGAGGAGGTTGCCGTCGGGGCTCACCTCCGTCGCGCCAACGGACATGAACTGCTTGCCCTGCGCGAGCAGGTTCTGGTCGAGGATGACCTCCTCGACCGCGTCGAGCGAGCCCTTCTTCCGGCAGTAGATCGGGTACTGCTTCCCGGTCTCGGTGCGCGAGTAGTAGTAGTGGCCGCGATCGCGGTAGGGCACGCCGATGTCGGTCTGCTTGATGCGCGCGAGCATCTCGTCGTAGAGCCGCTGCTGCAGCGCCTCGGTGGGCTTCATGAACTGCTGCGCGTAGGCGAGCTCGGCGTTGAGGTAGTCCTCCACCTCCTTGGTGCCCTTGTTGCGCATCCAGTAGTAGTCGTCCACGAGCGTCTCGCCGTGGACCTGGGTGAGGTGCGGCTGCTTCTTGGCCATGGGCGGGGCGGGCGCCGGACCGGCGGCGCGCAGGACGAGGGGCATGACGCCGACGGCGATCGTGAGGGCAACGAGGGATCGCAAGCTGGGCATCTCAACCTCCGGACGTGAATCAGCCAGCCCGAGCCTCCGGAGCTCGGCCGAGCCAACAAGGGATTCTATCCGGCTTCGGCCGCGGGGCGCCCCTTCAGCGGCACCACAGCCGCGGCCGCCGACGTCCCGCCCTCCGTGCGTCGTGGCCTGGGCCTTAGGGCTGGGTTCCCCCGATCGGACCAAGGTCGTCCAGCCAGAGCACCGGGCGGTCGGCGGTGCGCGAGGCCTCGAGGTCGACGACGAAGCTCGCGGCCCAGTCGTTGTGCAGCTCCGGGTCCACGAGCACCTGCTGGACACGCCAGGTGAGGCCGTCGGCCGCCGGTTCCACGTGGGTGTGGCGCAGGTTCCGGGCCTCGGGGTCGAGCCGCACGCGCTCGTGCTCGGTCTGGTAGTCGGAGAGCGCCGCGGCGAGCCGCTCGGGCGACCACGCCGCCACACCGGCGGGCCACGCGTCGAGCGCCGCGATCGCCGTCTCGTGGTGGCCGAGCGACCACGACCGCAGGAACGTGAAGGCGCGGGTCCGGATCGCCGCGGTGAACCGGCGCACATCGCGCGTGACATCCGGCGGGAGGGCCGGTTCGGCCCCCCCTGGCTGCGGCTCGCCGGCGCGGCCGCGTGCGAGCGCCGGCGGCACGTAGGCCGGGTCGCGCATGCGGTGCCATTCCTCCTCGAGGCTCGAGTCCACCTGCCGCAGGAGTGTGCCGAAATACTGCTCGATGTCGAGCACGGCATCGGTCTTGTCGGCGTCGGGGACCGTCTGCGTGAGAACCTTGTACACGGAGTTGAGGTGCCGCAGGAGCAACCCCTCGGAGCGCTGCAGGTCGTAGTCGAGCACGTACTCGGAGAACGAGCGGAACTGCTCGAACATCTCGCGCGCGATCGACTTCGGCCGGATGTTGTCCTCGCCCACCCAGGGGTGCCGGTCCGCGAAGGCGTTGAACGTGTCGTAGACGAAGTCCCGGAGCGGCTTCGGGTACTCCAGCTTCTCGAGCTCGGCCATGCGCTGGTCGTAGTCGAGGCCGTCGGCCTTCATCTGGGCCACCGCTTTGTCCTTGATGCGGTCCAGCTGCCGGCGCAGGATCACCTCGGGGTTCTCGAGAATCGACTCGACGAGGGTGAGCAGGTCGAGCGCGTAGTCGGGCGCGTCGGGGTCGAGCAGCGGGATCGTCTCGACCAGGTAGAGGGAGAGCGCCTGGTCCATCGAGAAGTCGTCCTGCAGCGCCACGTTCACGCGCAGCCTCGCCCCGTCGGGCGTCTCCGGGATGAACTCGACGATCTTGCGCGAGAGCAGGGCACGGAACAGCTGCCAGGCGCGCTTCCGGTGCGAGGCCTTCACGGCCTCGGGTTCGTGACTGTCCCGGATCAGCTGCCGCATCGCCGTGCAGCCGTCGCCCCGCCGGCCGAGGACGTTGAGGAGCATGCCGTGCGACACCTGGAACCGTGAGGCGAGCTGTTCGGGCTGGGCGCCCATCAGCCGCTTGAACGTGTTGAGGTCCCAGTTGACGAAGTTGTGCTCGGGCGGCTTGCGCTTCACCACCCGCTTGCCCTCGCGCGCCGCCTTCTCGCTCAGCTTGATGTTCTCGATGACGAACTCGGGCGCCTGCACGACCACGTACCCGCGATCGTCGAACCCCTTGCGCCCCGCACGGCCGGCGATCTGGTGGAACTCGCGTGCCGTGAGCAAGGCGGTCTTCCGGCCGTCGAACTTGCAGAGCCGCGTGAAGAGCACCGTGCGGATGGGGACGTTGATGCCGGCGCCCAGGGTGTCGGTGCCGCAGATGATCTTCAGCAGGCCCCGCTGCGCGAGCTGCTCGACGAGGACGCGGTACTTCGGGAGCAGGCCGGCGTGGTGCAGGCCGATGCCGTGGCGCAGCCACTTGCGGATGTCGGCGCCGTAGGGGCTGGTGAACGCGAAGCCGGCCACCGCGTCGGCGAGCGCCGCCTTGTCCTCCTTGCTCGCAATCTTCAGGCTCGTGAAGTCCTGCGCGCTGCCCGCCGCGTCGGCCTGGGTGAAGTGCACGACGTAGATTGGCGTGCGGCGCTGCTCGACGAGCTGCTCGAGCATGTGCGGCAGCGGAATCTCGGAATAGGCGAACTCGAGCGGCACGGGACGCTCGCCCGACTTGATGGTGACCGTGGCGCGGCCGTTGAGGCGCGTGATTGCGTCCTCGAAGAAGCGCGTGTCGCCGAGGGTGGCCGACATCAGCAGGAACCGAGTCTGCGGCAGCGTGAGCAGCGGCACCTGCCAGGCGACCCCGCGGTCGCGATCCGCGTAGTAGTGGAACTCGTCCATCACCACGTGGTCGATGTCGGCGGCCCTGCCCTCGCGAAGGGCGATGTTCGACAGGACCTCGGCGGTGCAGCACAGGATCGGGGCATCGCGGTTCACCGTGGCATCGCCCGTGGAGAGCCCCACCAGTTCAGGGCCGAACTCGCGGCAGAGGTTCATCCACTTCTCGTTGACGAGCGCCTTGATGGGACAGGTGTAGACGGCGCGCTCGCCGCGCGCGAGGGCAACGAAGAGCAGCGCCGAGGCCACCAGCGACTTCCCGGAGCCGGTCGGCGTGTTCAGGATGACGTTCTGCCCGTCGAGCAGCGCGAGGATGGCGTCATCCTGCGCGGGATACAGCGTGAGCCCGGTCTCGGCGACGTAGTCGAGGAAGCGGTCGAGGAGGGCGTCGCCAGGGAGCAGGCGGGAGGGCAGACGGTCACCGAGCGGGGCGGACATCGGAACGAGTCCAAGCGCTACTTCACCCCGAGCTCCCGCGCCAGGTGTGTCGCCGGGTACACCTGCGTGAGCGCCACGCGGATGAAGTCGGGGTGCACGGCCACCGTCCGGTTCAGCGTCTCGTCGAACCAATAGCTCCCGGCGATCGAGTGGATGTTTCCGTCGAACACCAGGCCGACGATGCGCCCCGTGGCGTCGACCATGGGACTGCCGCTGTTGCCGCCGACGATGTCGTTGGTCGTGACGAAGTTGGCGCGGGCAGACAGGTCGAGGCGAGGCTTGGCCTCGACCCAGCGCGGCGGCAACAGGAACGGCGGTGCGCCCGTCGCGCGTTCGTACAAGCGCGCGAGGCGCGTGAATGGATCCACGGGTTGCCCGCGCTCCGTCCAGCCGCGCACCGTCCCGTATGACAGGCGCAGCGTGAAGGTGGCATCGGGATAGCGCGTCGTGCCGTACACGGCAAACCTGGCCGCGGCAATGGCCTCGTGCGCGCGCTCGCTGGGGCCCTCGACCTCCGCTTCGTACTTCGCCCGCAGCTCGCGGGCCCTCGGATCCACGGCGCGCGCGAGCTGGATCATCGGGTCGTCGGTCGCGGCCACCGCGGCGGCGCCCCCCTCGTACAGGGCCAGGCGCACCGCCGGGTCGGCGAGCCGTGTTCCCTCGACGAGGCGGCGGGCCAGTCGGTCGGGACTGTCGCTGCCGAAGACCCGCCGCACGAGCGGGTCGTCGGGTCCGAGCCACTCGCGCATGCGCTCGAGCGACCAGGAGAGGCGCACCTGCTCGAACTCCGGGTAGATCGGGGTGGCGGCCCGCAGCGTCTGCTCGACCTGGGGCAGCTGTGCGTCGGTGAACCCGCGCAGGCGATCGGTGTTCGGCTTTGCCCGCTCGTCGGCAGCGCGGACGATGTGGCGCGCGTGGGCAAACAGCTCGCTGTAGAACCCGTGGCCCACCTCGAGGAACACATACGGCACGACGAGGTCGCGCCAGGTTCGCCGCGCCGTCGCGATCTGGTCCCAGGCGTCTCCAGCCACGGCGCGTAGGCCCGCGTCGGCCATGACCCGTTCCCGCAGCTCGGCCTCTTCCCGGGTCTTGCGCGCCATCAGGCTGTCGTCGAGCAGGGCAGCCATCTCCTGGCGGCGCACCTTGAGGCTGTTCTCGATGCCGTCGAGCAGGTCCTGCGCGATCCGCGCGGCTTCCGGGCTGGTCTTGCCGTACTGGATCAGACGACCGCGCAGCTCGGAGAACCGGATCAGCCAGAACGGGAGGAACACGTCGCGCTGCGCTTGCAGCTCGGCGACGGTGAGCTGGCGGTCGGTGGACCCGGGGTGCCCGGCCACGAACACCGGCGCGCCGTCGGGCGCGCCGTCCCACGCGACCTGCAGGTGCGTTGGCGTCGAGGCGGGCGTCCCGTTCTCGTAGACCCGCAGCAGTCCCATGTCGAGACACCAGCGGGGGAACTGGAAGTTGTCGGGATCCCCGCCGAAGGCGGCCACGTCCTCCTCTGGCGCAAACACAAGTCGCACGTCGGCGTACCGCCGGTACTTGTAGAGCCAGTGCTGGCCGCCCTCGTAGAGCGCGACCGCTTCGCACTTGAGCGGCGTCCCCGATCCGCGCGCCTGGTCCTCGCAGGCCTGCTCGAGTCGCGTCAGCTCCTGCCGCCGGCGGGCGTTGGCCTCGGCGGCCGAAAGCCCGGAGGTGGCCTTCACGACCTGCGCGGTGACCTGCTCCATACCGACGAGCACCGAGACCTGCTCGTCCTGGCAGCGGCGCTCCTCGGCGCGCGTGCCGGCGAGAAACCCCTTGGCCATGAGGTCGTCGGTGGCTGAGGAGTTCTGCGCGGCGCAGGTCTGCACGCAGTGGTGGTTGGTAAGCACCAGGCCCTCACCGGAGACCAGCGACCCGGTGCAGCCGCTCTCGAGCCGGACGACGGACGAGCGCAGGGGGTCGAGCCACGCGTCGCCCACCTCAACGCCCAGTCGCGCCTTGATGAGCTCCCGGGGCACGTTGTCGAACGTCCACATTCCCTCGTCTCCCGCCAGGGAGACCCCGAAGGCCGTGGTGGCGGCAGCAACGAACCAGGCCAGACGCCTCATGTCGTGGGTTCCTCGGGCGGGTGCCGGGGGTGGCGCCCTGCACAGCATTGCACACCGGAGGGGTGGATCGCGATGTACGGCCGCGCGGGGCGGCAGCCGACGGCGGCCGGGCGCGGGATTCAAGGGAAGCCCGGCCGCGGTCGATGACGGAGTCAGGAGCCGTGGCGGTCCTGCGCCGAGTCCCCGGGCCGGCCGCCACCTGATCAGCGCGTGGACGAGACCTCGAATGGGTGTGCCGGGTTCCGGGACTACTACGAGATCCTGCAGCTGAGTCCGAACGCGGACACCGAGACGGTGGACCGGGTCTACCGGATTCTGGTCAAGCGGTATCACCCCGACAACCAGGCCACCGGGAACGAGGCGCGCTTCAACGACGTGGTGGAAGCGCACCGCGTGTTGGCAGACCTCGAGCGGCGCGCGGCGTACGACGTCAAGTACGACGAGAACCGCGGCACCGTCGTCAACGTGTTCGAGCGCGTGTCGTCGGGCGACGGGTTCGGCGACGACAAGCGGCTGTTCGACGGGGTGTTGTCGCTGCTCTACGTCGCGCGACGGCGGGATCCCAACCACGGCGGCCTCGGGATCGTGCAGATCGAGCGCCTGCTCGGCTGCCCGGCCGAGCACCTGGAGTTCCACCTCTGGTATCTGCGCCAGAAGGGGTGGATCGAGCGGCTCGACAGCGGCCTCTTCGCGATCACCGTCGCCGGCATCGACCGCGTGGTGGAGAGCGATGCGCTGCTGCTGCGGCGAGACCGCCTGCTGAAGCCCGGGCCGGACGGTTCGGGACCGCCGGACTCGGGTCCCCCGGGCCCCAGCGGTGCCCGAGGGCCGTGAGCCCCGCATCACCGTTCCTGCCTACAGCATCCCCGCCACGAGTTCCTTCAGCAGTTTCGCCGCCACCATCGCCGTTGTTCCGTCGCCGTCACGCGTCGGGTTGAATTCGACCAGGTCCGCGCCGATGACCGTCCCGCGCAGGCGCTGCAGCAGCGCCGTCACCTCGCGCGTGGACAAGCCGCCGGGTTCCCGGTGCGACACGGCCGGCGCGAAGGCCGGGTCGAGCACGTCGAGGTCCAGCGACACGTACACGCTCGGCCCGAGGTCGAGGTCGAGGTCCGGCCGCCAGGCCGGCATGTCGATCATCTCGACGCCAAAGCGGTGCGCCTGCGCTCGCTGGTGGGGCGTCGCCGTGCGGAGGCCCACCTGGACGAGCCGCCGCGCCAGACCTTCTTCCATGATGCGGGCGAAGGGACACGCGTGGGAATAGCGGTCGCCCTCGAAGGCGTCGTACAGGTCGGGGTGCGCATCGAGGTGCAGGATCGTGAGCGGGCCGTGGACGCGCACCTGCGCCCGAACGATCGGGTAGGTGATCGCGTGGTCGCCGCCGAGGGCGAGCAAGCGGGTACCGCAGGCCAGCACGCGGCTCGCGCCGGCGTCGATCGCGTCGAGTGCTTCGCCGCCGGCCGGCAGGACCAGGTCGCCAGCATCGACAAGGCGCGGCTCGGAGCCGAGGTCCACGCCGGACTCGGCGCATAGGTTCGAGGACGGCGAGTGCAGCGCGGTCCGGATGGCGGGCGGTGCCAGGGCGGCCCCGCGCATGAACGACGAGCGTTCGTCCCAGGGCACGCCGAGAATCGTCACGGTCATGGCGACCACTGTACGATCGGAGGCGCTCCGGCTGCGTCGGCCGCAAGCCGGGCTGTCACATCGAAGCTGGATTCGACGGGTACGCCAACCCAACCCTGTGGCCGGCGCCGTGGCGGACTGGATGGAGACAATCCGACTGACAAGACCGGGGTCAGGTGGCGGCACCTGCGGGTCGCACGACCTGACCCCGACCCGACGGCTTACTTCTTCCTTGCCACCGGCGCCGGCGGCGGCTTCGGGGTCCAGAACGCCGGGTCGCCGTCGATCCACTCCTTCGTCAGGAGGCTCATGTTCGGGGCGAACCGGAAGACGAGCCACTGGTCGCTCTCGATCGCGGTGCTGTTCATCTCGTCCAGGCGGGCGCGGCCCGACTCGCCAACGGCGTCGCGGTAGGCTGCCGCCGAGTGCATCGCGGCGTTGTTGTCCACCTCGGCCAGCGACTTCCGCGGAAAGAAGAACATGAACGTGCCGGTCGGCATCCCGGCGGTCACCTGGTAGACGGCCCAGCGCTCGTCCATCTTGGCCTTGCCGTGCGCGGCCACGACCATCTCCCACGCGTCGGAGAACTCGTCGAGGTGGCCCGGCTTCACGCGAACGATTTGCACCTGCATGTACCGCATCTGCGGGAGGGTCACCTGCGATTGGTAGCTGAGGTCCGCTCGATACGTGGCCAGGATGGTGGACGTGCGGCTGAGCAGATCGCCCTCGGCGGCCGAGAACCGGTCGCCTTCCGCGGTGAGGGTGGCGTCGGCGGTCATCGCGTTCTGGGTCCGTTCGAAGGCCTCGTAGGATTCGTACCCGGACAGGAACCACGCCTCGTTAGGGCCCGCCACCGTCGTCATGCCGAGCCAGCGCTCGGCCGCCTGGGCCTTGGTGTACGCGGCAGCCCATGCCGCCTCGTTGACGGCGTGGGCGGCGGCCTTGCCGGGCTTCACCTCCTCGCGGTAGATGAGGAGCAGCCTGGGTGTCGATCCCGGACTCGCCGGCTGGCTCTGGGCCGCGGCTGGAACGACGTTCGTCATGGTGAGGACTGCGAGCGCCAGCGCGCCTGCGTAACACTTCATCGTGGACTCCTGACGGGATGGTCCGCATGAGCGGACGTGCACGAACCGGTGTGCCGATGCGGCACAGCGGTGCCCTGTGAGGCCGGGGCCTGACTCTGAAGGACGGCGAGGACTCTAGCAGAACAGAGGCTGCTTCACCTAGCAAAATCGCCGGTGCGATGATTGCCCTCCCGTCAATCACGGCTCCGGCGGCTGTGGAGGCCCCGTCATGTCACAAATGGTGGCCTTCTGCGCCCGTCGGGGTCGCCCTCATCGTCGGCCGAACACCACCGCGACGTAGTAGCGCTTGACGTCGCCCTTGACGACACCGACGCCCACGACGTTGAACGGTCCGAGGATGTTGTTGCGGTGAATGGGGCTCTGCAGGAGGCGCTGGTGCAGCTCGCGCAGGTCCGGCCCGAACCCGATGTTCTCGGCCCAGGCGACGAGCCCGTCGGCCGCCCGGCGCAGCGTCTCGGGCGCGCTGTGGGTCATTTCACCTGTGGCCGCCAGGGTCCGGGCACGCTCGAGCGCGAAGGCCTCGAGCTGCGCGTCGGCCTGCAGGGGGGCCAGGCGCTCCGCGCGCCGGCTCTCGTTGATCAGCTCGACGGCGAGGCGAGCCTGGTCTGGGGCAGGGGAGGCCAGGAGTGCGCCGGCGCTGGCGGCCTGGTCCGCCCGGGTGGCGCCGCCTGCGCCCGGTTCCGGCGTCGCGGCCCCGCACGAGCCGAACGGCAGCAGCCACATCACGAGCAGCGGGGCGGCGCAGCGGCGCGTAGCAGGCGTCATCGATCCTCCGGGCGCGGGGCTCCCTCCCATCATTGCGCACCGGCGGGGCCATGTCGTGCAGAATGTGGGGACGCAAGACCTGACGACAAGGAGGCCCCATGTCCGAATCGGTATCACGGCGCACCTTCGCGCGGGTGGCTGGCGCGGCGGCGCTCGGCGCCTCGTCGGCTTCGTCGCTTTCCGCCGGCGCGGCGTCCCCGGCCGAGCAGGCCGGCCCCGGCCCGGGCCACGGCGCCGCCCGCCCGTTCCCCGGCGGCTTCCTCTGGGGGACGGCCACGGCCTCCTACCAGGTCGAAGGCGCCGCCAGCGAGGACGGCCGGGGCCCGTCGGTGTGGGACACCTTCTCCCGGACCCCCGGCAAGGTGGTGAACAACGCGACGGGTGAGGTGGCCACGGATCACTACCACCGCTACAAGAGCGACGTGGAGTTGATGAAGGCGCTCGGGGTGAAGGGCTACCGCTTCTCGATCGCCTGGCCGCGGGTCTTCCCGCAGGGGGCTGGCGCGCCGAACCCCAAAGGGCTCGATTTCTATGACCGCCTCGTCGACGAACTGCTCGCCAGCGGCATCACGCCCTTCGCCACGCTCTACCACTGGGACCTGCCGCAGGCGCTGCAGGACAAGGTGGGCGGCTGGGAATCGCGCGACACCGCGAAGGCGTTCGCCACCTACGCCCACCACGTCGCCGGGCGGTTGAGCGACCGGGTCACGCACTTCTTCACCATCAACGAGTTCGGCGCCTTCGTCGAACTGGGGTACCGCATCGGCATCCATGCGCCGGGACTGACGCTCCCGCCGAAGCGGTTCAACCAGACGCGGCACAACGCGGTGCTCGGTCACGGCCTCGCCGTGCAGGCCATGCGCGCCGCCGCGAAGCCCGGCACGCGGATCGGCCTGGCCGAGAACCTGGCCATCTGCGTGCCGGTGATCGAGACGCCCCAGCACATCGAGGCGGCCACGCGCGCCACGCGCGAGCTGAACGCGCAGTACCTGACGGTCATCATGGAGGGCAAGTACACCGACCGCTACCTGGCGATGGCCGGCGCCGACGCGCCGGCGTTCACGGCCGAGGAGTTGGCGATCATCTCGAGCCCGCTCGACTTCGTGGGGATCAACGTCTACACGCCGCAGTTCGCCCGTGCTGACGAGTCGGCCGACGGGTTCGCCATCGTGCCGCACCCGCCGTCGTTCCCGCACATGATCTCGCCGTGGCTGTTTGTCGGCCCCGAGGCGCTCTACTGGGGCCCCCGGCACGTGGCCGCGATCTGGAAGGCCAAGGAAATCTACATCACCGAGAACGGCTGCTCCTCCTCGGACGTGCCCGCGGCCGACGGGAAGGTGTACGACACCGATCGCGTGATGTACCTGCGAAACTACCTGACGCAGCTGCAGCGCGCCACGGCGGACGGCGTGCCGGTGAAGGGCTACTTCCTCTGGAGCCTCATGGACAACTTCGAGTGGGCCGACGGCTACACCAACCGCTTCGGGCTGCACTACGTGGACTACGCCACGCAGACGCGCACCCCGAAGCTCAGCGCCGCGTTCTACCGCGAGGTGATCGCGCGCAACGCGGTCCTGTGACGCGGCGCGCCGGCACGTCCGCCGTGACCGCGGCGGCCCACCCGCGTGGCGCCGTGCTCGTGACGGGCGCGTCGACGGGAATCGGTGCGGCGTGCGTCGCTCACCTGGCGCGTGCCGGGTTCCGCGTGTTCGCGGGGGTGCGGCGCGCGGAGGACGGGGCGCGGCTCGCCGACGCCGTGCCCGGTGTGGAACCGGTGCGGCTCGACGTGACCCACGCGGGCGACATCGCGCGGGCCGCGCAGTCCATCGACGCTGCGCTGGGGGAGGCCGGGCTCGCCGGGCTCGTCAACAACGCGGGTATCGCGGTGGCGGGCCCGCTCGAAGTGATCCCCATCGCGGATCTCCGACACCAACTGGAGGTCAACGTCGTTGGCCAGGTGGCGGTGACGCAGGCCATGCTGCCGCTGCTTCGCCGGACCCGGGGCCGGATCGTCTTCATGGGGTCGATCTCCGGACGGATGGCCGCGCCGTTCCTCGGCCCGTACAGCGCGTCGAAGTTCGCCCTCGCGGCGCTGGCCGACGCGCTGCGGATGGAACTGGCCCCCTCGGGCGTCGAGGTGGTGCTCGTCGAGCCCGGCGAAATCGCGACGCCCATCTGGCAGAAGGGACGCGAGGCTGGCGACGCGTTGATCGCGAAGACGCCTCCCGCGGCACTCGAGCGCTACGGAGCGCGCATCGTGACCGTGCAGCGAATCGCCGCGAAGGCGGCCGAGACGGGCGCTTCGCCCGACAAGGTGGCGGAGGTGGTGCTGGAGGCGCTCACGGCGGCCCGGCCGCCGACGCGCCGCCTCGTCGGCCGGGACGCGAAGCTCCGCGCCTGGATCGCGCTGCTGCCGGACTCGGTGCGCGACGCGCTCATCAGGCGGGCGCTTGGGATGTGATCGCGCCGGGCGGTTCGTGGAGCGCGTCCCTACAACCCGTGACGCCCCCGGAACTCGACCTGGCCGAGTCAAGTTCCAGGGGCGGCGAGTGAACCCGTGGGGCATCGGATCCGCAGGAGCCGATGCCGCTACAACTGGCGGTCGGCACGGCGCTCCGGCAGGCGACGCTCCGGCGGACCATCGTACCGGGCGCCTGTCGCATCGATCTGCCGCATGCGCCGCTCCCGTTGCTGCTCTTCGTGCGCCTGCGCGACGAGCCCGGGCACCCGGGAAATGATGAACATCGCGTTGCCCACGCTGCGGTCGAGGCCGATATCGGAGCACACGGCCGCGATCGCCCCGTCCACGTTGATGGGAATGCGCGGGTCGCGGTGGGCGTTCAGCACGCGCTCCACCGCCCGCATCATCTGCATGTACTCGCCGTCCAGCTCGAGCTCGAGCGCCATCTGGAAGAGGCGGGCCGACCGTGGATCGTGCGTGTGGACGCGGTGCCCGAACCCCGGGATCGGCTCGTGACGCTGGCGGTACTCGCCGACCATTCGGGCGGCGGCATCGTCGTAGCTCGCCCCGCTGCGCACGAGGGTGAGCGAGGCGTCCAAGAAGCACATGCAGCTCTCGATGTCGCCGCCGTGGTACGGGCCGAAGGCGAGGATCCCGGCGGCCACGCACGACCGCATCGACCCGCCGGTGGACGCGACGTGCCGCGTGGCCAGCGTGGAGGGTGGGGTCGTGCCGTGATCCACCGAGGAGACGAGCAGGGCCTCCATCAGGCGCCCGATCGCCGGCGAGGGCAGTTCCCCGACGAGGAGCAGGTAGATCGTCTCGGCGAACGACAGGCGCCCCATCATCTCGTCGACGGGGTAGCCGCGCACGAGGATGCGGTTGGGCTCGACGTGGGTGATGGCCGTCGCCCAGGGCTCATGGGCTCGGCCGACGCGCGGCCGGCCCGTCGGGGTGCTGCCGTTGTCGGCTGGTCTCGTCATGGCGCTCTCCGCGGTCGGCCCGCGGCCGACGCTGCACCGGCGCTCGGCTGCATCGGGGAGCGCCGTCCCGAAGGAGCGCGTGGGCGTCAGCCCGCGCGCCCGGGGCCAGCCTCTTCAGGACGAGAGCCCCGGGGTCAATCCGT
>Ga0114939_10002024_pt1 | contig 15554 bp, 12 predicted proteins | sample AshMeaCrysSpring_FD_87196 | JGI IMG/M metagenome (GOLD analysis project Ga0114939, IMG submission 87196) | Groundwater microbial communities from Big Spring, Nevada to study Microbial Dark Matter (Phase II) - Ash Meadows Crystal Spring | ecosystem: Environmental > Aquatic > Deep subsurface >... | reverse complement strand
GCTTCACGACTAATGACAATTAATTACTGCATTTTATGACCGTGTGGAGTATATCTATTATCGATGTGCGGCTTCGCCGAAACGAGACCTTTGTGCCAGTTGTGTAAGTCCAGTCCAGTTAGTTTTTACGACTAAGAAAGACGCAAAACATTATTATTATAGTAAAAGAAAGATATCCAAAAACAGTTATCCATTCTTGCCAATCTGGTGGCAGTACAAAAGCATTGCTCATATTCATCGTAAAAATGGGTCTGAAACCTCGCCCGCAATGTATAAACAACAACTAATATTCTACACTTCATATATCCATAGAATTTTAGTATCTACAATTGTACACAGAGTTATATTTTTAATATAAATCTTTTATTTTCCAGGGCTTACGCAAGCTCTACGAAAACAATCTGGTTCTTGGCTCAGGAGCGGTTACACAAATCAAGCATAGTAGCAATTTTTGCGGCTATTCCTGTTTCCATGAGGATTACCGACATCAATATGTAATAGAAACCGCACCACACATTTTTTGCCAACTATTCTAGAATCAGGAGGAGTGTATTAAGCTTGTCACCAGAAAGGGCGTAAATTAATAAATTAATTATGTATATAGACTACGCTTCCACTAATCGCACCGAGAGAATAGCTAGTATTATCGAAAAACGGCGCCCGCTTGCTGGAAAAATAGCAGGTGTGGAAGCTAATCTTCAATCTCTTTCTTCAACTCTTCGTAATTTAGAAAGTTTTCGTCAGCAACTGCTAACCCAAGTTGATGATGAAAATGTCATTAATTTATTAAAAGAAATAGATTTAAATCCTATCCAACAAAAAATCACTTCTGAATCTCAAATATTAAGTATTCTCAGACAACGTTTTTCCCGCCCTACCCTAAATATTGGAGTAGTGGGATTAATGGGACAAGGAAAAAGTACCTTATTAAAAAGTCTTAGCGGATTAACAGATTTTGAAATTCCTGCCTTAGAGGGAGGTGCTTGTACTGCTGTTCGTAGTACCATTGAAAATCGTCGAGGAGAAACTCTCGCTGAAGTTACCCTTCATTCGGAAGATTCTTTTTTAAAAGAAGTTATTTATCCTTATTATGATGAACTTGGTTTTAGAGATAAACCAGTTAGCTTAGATGATTTTGCTAATCGAGAATTTCCTAAAGCCAACTCAGTCGGTGCTACAGATGAAAAAATGTACAAGCATCTTCGAGAGGATTATCATAGTAACTTAAAAAATTATCGCTATTTACTAAAACCAGGAAAACCTCAAACAGTAGCTATTAAAAAAGAAGAAATTCCTGAGTATGTAATTCAACAGCGAGATTCCCAAGATAAATTAACGACTTTTAAACATTTAGCTGTTAGAGAAGTCAGAATATTTTGTCCCTTTAAAAATCCTGATGCTGGTAATATAGCTTTAGTTGATGTCCCTGGGTTGGGTGATTCCCGATTAGGGGATGAAAAATTAATGTTAAAAACCTTAGGGCAGGAAGTAGATGTAGTTTTATTTATTCGCAGACCAGACCCTCAAAGATATCAATGGCAACCGACAGATACTCAATTATATGACACTGCGTTTAAGGCATTAAATAATTTGCCCAATCGTTCTTTTATGATTTTAAATCATAGTGTAAGAACTAATAATTTAAAAGCTTGTGAAACTCTACAAAAAACCATTGATACTATTAAAGTTGTTTGCACTGAAGTAGCTGACTGTTCTAATATTGAGGATGCAAATAGGGTTTTTGATTTAGTCCTCGACCATTTAGCTATTCATATTAATGATTTAGATAAACGTTATGCGAAGTCTTGTCAAAATCGTTTAATTGAATTACATCATGAAGTTAACGAGCAATTAATTAAAGCCAGACCAGTTTTGGCTCAGTATGCTGTAGAATCCAGACAATTTAGAAGTTTGTTTAATAAACTTTTACAGGATATTGTGAATGGGTTATCTGATTTAAAAGAGGATTTATTTACTCAAAGGGAAGAAGTAGATATTCATTTTCAAAAAGCTGTAGAAAATGCTTTGCTAAATTGTGAGATATATAAAGGCATTCCCACAGAGTTAGAAATTAAAAATCGCAGCCGAGATTTAGAATTTAAAGGTTCCTATCAGGCAATTTATCGCGTTTATGTAGCGGAATTGCGGACTCATTTATCCCAGCAGTTTTTATCCTTAGATAAGGGATTAAAAGATTCGATAGATGAAATGAAGTCCTTAGTTACAGATGTATTAGTGACAAGGGGAAGATTAGATGAATTAACACCTGTTAGAGGGCCGGAATTTTTAAAAGTAATCGCTGATTTACTTACCGAGAGACAAAATAAGTTGGAGTTAGGTTTTAGGACTCTATGGAATTTTGAATTTTCCTATGGAGGTTCTCTGTTACCTTTGATTCGTAAACACTTGGATGGTGTTTTACAATCTGATATTAATGTCGGTGTTGATATTAAAACTTACCAATCTGATACGAATAATTTTCTTAACTCTCTCCTTGAGCCTTCCACAGCCCATGAAGTGAGGGCTAATTTAGAGTTATTACATCAAAAAGTCGTAGAAAGTTGTAAGGTGACTTTGGAAAATTGGTTACGGGCGCCTAGCCGCGTTCGCTATTTTATGGTGGAGGAGTTTATTGACCGCATTCTTTACGCTAAGGATATGAAAACTGAGTGGGAAATTTTTCTTAGCGATGAGGATGTGCGGGCTAAAGTTTTTCCTGAGTTTAAGGAATTAGCTAAGCGCAAGCAAGTCCAGGATAATTGGTTGCATATGTTGGATATGGTTGGGGAGTTAAATCAAGTCCCTATGATGATGTTTATTAATTAGGATGGGATACCGATGGATGGTGTCGCTATAGCAACAAAGCCTGCTGAGCGCAGGCTTTTCTGTTTATTTGACCAAATGGTGCGATCGCGTCCCGAAGAAAAACCAGATTCTCGTCTATTAGTTGTAAATGGAGAAATTTGCCAATCAATAAAAATACCGCGAAGGCGCGAAGGGCGCGAAGAAAGAAGTCCTTTGCGCCCTTCGCCTTTGGGAAGGCGGCGATCGCGTCGAGACGCGGTTCAATATTCTTACCCAAAAAAGAAAACATTAGACGTAACAGAATTAGGCTGCACCCATTTTAATGTTGCTAATAAATCAACTGCATTTCCAGAGCGAATAGCGATAGTAGTATCCCAATTAGACTGACTAATAATCAAGTCGCTAAATTTTAAACCACTACCAAGAGAAATCCTGTCATTAGCTACATTAAAATTAGTAATTGTTGCTTCGCCACTACCTGCATATAGCCAGAAAATATCAGCACCAGAACCTGTATGAATAGTATCAATACCGGAGGAAATAATATTATTATTACCTTCCCCTGCAAAAATAGTATTAACACCAACTCCGGCATTAATTACATCATTACCAGCCCCAGTATATATAGAATCATTACCAGCACCAGAATAGATTTGATTGTCTCCGGCATTAGCGTAAATAAAATCATTCCCAGCATCGGTAATAATTATCTTATTTCCATTACCGCTATAGATAGTTTTATTCCCAGCACCAGTATAAATTTCTTTATAACCATTACCAACTTGAATAAAGTCATTACCCGCCCCAGCAAAAATCATATCTTTACCGTCACCAGTATAAATAAAATCATTACCGGAATCTGTAACAACTAAATCATTACCATCTCCAGAATAAACTTGATTAGCACCGGCACCGCCATAGATTTCATTATTACCAGCACCAGCAAAGATGACATCATCACCGATGCCGGCAACAATTAAATCATTACCAATGCCGCTGTAAACAAAATTTCTACCATCACTAACATAGATTTGATTATTACCATCACCAGCGTAAATAGAGTCATTGTTAACACCAGTAACAATCAAATCATTACCAGCGCCAGTATAAATAGTATTTACACCATCATAGGCATAAATAATATTATTTCCATTACCTGTATATATCAAATCATCGCCGCCACCAGAATAAATTTTATTATTGCCGTTACCAACAAATATAGAATCATTACCACTGTCGCTAACAACTATATTATTGCCATTTCCAAGGTAAATTCTATTATTGCCAGTCCCTGCATAGATTTCATTATTTCCATTACTCCCATGGATAAAGTCATCCCCTGCGCCAGTATAAATTTCATTCCTACCTTCGGCAACATAAATAAAATCATTACCAGCCTCAGTAATAATTATTTTATTTCCATTACCAGCGTATATTGTATTGTTGCCATCACCAGCGTAGATTTCTTTATTTCCATTACCAAGATGGATATAATCATTGCCGCCGCCAGAATAAATTACATCATTACCATTACCGGAATAAATAAAGTCGTTACCAGATTCAGTGACAATTAAATCATTGCCATCGCCAGAATAAATTTGATTTATTCCGCCTCCGCCATAGATTTGATTATTACCATGACCGGCAAATATGACATCATTTCCATTTCCGGCGACGATTAAGTCATTACCTTCAGTTGTGTAAACTAGATTATTTCCATCACCAGCGTATATCTGATTATTGCCGCTACCAGCATAAATAAAGTCATTACCAGCGCCAGTAACAATGAGGTCATTACCATTCCCTGTAAAGATGGAATTATTGCCACCACTATCAGAAATCTCGTTATCGCCATCAATACCGTAGATGGTATTATCAGCATTTCCAGTTTGAATTTTATTTACAGTTGCTGGATTTACGAAAATCATAATCAACTCCAAAAAAATACGACCAATTTACTTCATTAAAAATTTCAATTCGATGTCGAAGTAAATGCTTTCCCGAAGTTGACAAAGCTATTTATTATATGTTTTTATAACCCAACGTCAAATACTAAACCATTAAACATTAGCACGAATAATTAATTTTTTCAACTAATTTTTAAACGTCAATATCTATGGTAGCCACTAGTAATGCGCGGGTACATCAATCAGAGAAGACAGTCCTTAGACATATTACAACTACAGTACTAAATCGAATTATCCGGAAAATGGTTCTAGATAAATAACATTTTTTGTATCAATGATAAAGTCAATATTAATTAGCTTATATGGAAAGATTCTGTAGTCGCAATCGTTACGATAAATCGAGATATATCTGGATAAGTCTCGATTTATCATAGATTTAATTCGACTTAATTTAATGCCAGTTTGTTTCTGACATTAGGTAAAATCAGGAATAGCCGCAAGATGTGCGTAATGTAGGGGCGAAGCAAGAGCGCCCCCTAGGATACCATAGAGGTTATAAGACTTCTTTGTGTCAGTCCTAAAAATTTGACAACATAATGAAAACTATCAACAAATAGTTGAGACAGTTATTGAGTGTAGATATTTCGATTAAATATTTAATACTTGTAAGCCGCTTAAATTGTTCTCAATATGTGAGGTGGATAGCGCCAATGATAAGTTCAGGTTCCATTTCAATTTTAGATATATTTTTGGCAAGAGATTTTTTTAAGTTTGAATTTCATGGAAGTTTTATATCTTTTTTTAAAGGTAATATCAATGAATGTATTTTATACAATTTTTTTAAAGATTTATTAAAAAATGTAATTTTCAGAAAATTTGGTTTGTATGAAGATATTTTAGATATTTTAAAAGTTTTGGGCGAATATAATTCGCTTTCGCTGTGTGCGGACTCCAGATTCCGGAGTAAACTACCAGAAAGGGAGGAAAGGGAAAGGGAGGATTTGCAAAATTGGAAAAGCTATTACGACTATCAAGGGCGATAGATAATCTAAATGAACGTATTGGACGTTTTACAAGTTGGCTGGGATTGTTAATGATAATTATCGGGGTGTGGAATGTATTGGGACGATATATAGGAAAGCTAATTGGAGTAAATTTAAGTTCAAATGCCTATATTGAGGCTCAATGGTATCTTTTTGATTTACTATTTTTCTTGGCTGCAGCCTATGCATTAAAGCATAACGAACATGTGCGGGTGGATGTCTTTTATAGTAATTGGAGTCGCAAAACAAAGGCGATCGCTGATTTGTTGGGTACTATTTTCTTTCTCATACCTTTTTGCTTGGTAATCATTATTTATTCTTGGGAATTTATATTTGCTTCGTGGAAGGTGTTAGAGGTTTCATCTGACCCTGGAGGATTACCTCGTTACCCCATTAAGGCAATGATTATCGTTGCTTTTTTACTGCTAATTTTACAGGGTATATCGGAAGCTATTAAAAATTGGGGAATTTTTACAGGTCAATTAACACTCACCGAGGAACATCACGATGCTGGAGTATGAGTATGAATGGCTGGGGCCGTTGATGTTTCTCGGTGCCCTAGTTTTACTTGCTTCCGGTTATCCGGTAGCCTTTGCCCTCGGTGGGGTAGCCATAATATTTGGGATAATAGGTATTTCCCTTGGTGTATTTGAGCCAATATTCTTGAGCGCCATGCCAGCAAGAATTTTTGGCATCATGGCAAACTATACCCTCTTAGCAATTCCCTACTTTATCTTTATGGGGGCCATGCTAGAAAAGTCTGGCATAGCAGAAAGACTATTGGAAACAATGGGTATTTTGTTAGGGCGTTTAAGGGGTGGATTAGCTTTAGCTGTAGTCATTGTTGGTGCAATGTTAGCCGCCACTACTGGGGTAGTTGCGGCAACGGTAGTGGCGATGGGTTTAATTTCTTTGCCTATTATGTTGCGCTATGGTTATGACAAACAGTTAGCAACCGGGGTGATTGCCGCTTCGGGAACTTTGGGACAAATTATTCCTCCTAGCGTGGTGTTAGTTGTATTGGGAGACCAATTAGGGGTATCCGTTGGTAATTTATTTCTTGGTTCTGTTTTTCCTGGTTTAATGATGGCAGGCAGCTTTGCTGTGTATGTCTTAGTCATGGCATTTTTTAAACCAGAATTGGCGCCCGCTTTACCAGAAGAAGTCAGAAATATCGGCGCTAAAGCTTTAGCAACAAAAGTTTTACAGGTAATGGTGCCGCCAGTTGCATTGATATTAATGGTATTGGGAAGTATATTTTTTGGCTTTGCCACTCCCACAGAAGCTGGTGCTGTTGGTTGTGCCGGGGCTTTAATACTAGCTGGTTTTAACGGAAGATTAAGTCTTTCATCCCTACAAGAAGTCTGTGATTCTACCATGCGAGTTACAAGCATGGTGATTTTTATTCTCTTTGGTTCCAGTGCTTTTAGTTTAGTATTTAGGGGACTACATGGGGATAAATTTATGTTTGATGTCCTTGCTAATTTACCGGGAGGAAAAACTGGTTTTCTTATAGTTAGTATGGCAGTGGTATTTATTTTAGGCTTTTTTATAGACTTTTTTGAAATAGCCTTTATTATTGTCCCTTTATTTGTGCCTGTGGCTAAAACCTTAGGTTTAGATTTAGTTTGGTTTGGTGTTATTTTGGGGGCTAATTTACAAACTTCATTTTTAACACCACCTTTTGGTTTTGCCCTATTTTATTTAAAAGGTGTGGCGCCACCTTCTGTAAAAACTTCTCATATTTATCGTGGCGTTGTGCCATTTATTCTTTTACAAATTTTAGTCGTGATTTTAATTATTGTTTTCCCCGGTATTGTTAGTTATTTGCCTTCTCTTGCCCTTGGGTAAACTTACGCAATCATTTTTTCTCCTAGGGGCAAATGGCATTCGCCCCTACTTACACCCACAAATGTTTAGGGCGAATGGCATTCGCCCCTACCTATCTCCTCCCATAACAAAGTTGGCAAAACTTAATTCATTAATGCGATTCCAATTATTGGCATTTTCGCGGAATGCTTTCCAAGGTTCATATATCTGTTTAAAACTACTATTCTTGGTGGCAATATCATCTAATATTTCAGAAGAAGCTTTTTGGGCAGCTTTCATAATTTCTTGACTGTAGGGCACTAACTTTGTCCCACCCTTAAGCATTTTTTGCAAAACTTGTCCGTTAAAGTCCTCATAAAGTGCCTGCATTCCCACATTAGCTTCCTTGGCTGCAGCTTTAAGAATTTCTTTGTATTCTTGGGGTAATTTATTCCAGGCGTTAAGGTTGATTATAAAATCTAAGGATGGGCCGGGTTCCCACCAACCGGGATAATAATAAAATTGGGCTGCTTTGTTTAAACCTAATTTTTCATCATCGTAGGGGCCAACCCATTCAGCGGCATCAATGGCACCCCTATCTAAGGATATATAAATTTCACTACTGGGTAATACTTGGACGTTAACACCTAAACGAGTCATAACTTGTCCGCCTAAACCAGGAATTCTCATTTTTAATCCTTTGAGGTCAGCAAGAGATTTTATTTCTCGTTTAAACCATCCTCCCATTTGGACTCCGGTATTACCTGCGGAAAAGTTAATAACATTAAAATCTGAATATATTTTTTGCATTGCTTCTAAACCACCACCGTGATTTAACCACGCATTTTGTTGTTGGGCATTTAAACCAAAGGGCACTGCAGTAGCGAAGGCAAGCCCAGGATTTTTACCGATATAGTAATAACTTGCTGTATGTCCGCATTCCACAGCCCCTGTTTGAATGGCATCTAATACTTGTAAACCGGGGACTATTTCTCCTCCAGAAAACGGGGTAATTGTAAAAGCACCCCCAGTCATTTCCTTGACTCGTTTGGCAATAATATCAGGACCGGAGAAAATCCCTAAAGCCTTTGTCCAACTAGTTGCCATGCGCCACTTAATTTGCGGCATTGCGGCTTTGACTGCTGTTGATGTATTTTGGCGGGCGCAGGATGCTACTGTGGCGGTTGTCACCGTGGCAATGGCGGCTTGTTTGATGACTTGTCGGCGTTTCATATATAACTAATGGCTAATGGCTAATGGCTAATGGCTAATGGCTAATGGCTAATGGCTAATGGCTATTAACTCATAACTAATGGTTAATATACTCTTTTCGGAGCTTGTTGATTAAGTATCAAGTCTATAGAAATGTATATAAATCAACTTTTGTAAAAAGTCTTTCTTCTTGTAATTTTCTCAATATAAATACTTTTTTTATGAATTGTTGGTAAAAAATAAAACCTTAATAATAGAAAAAAGAATCGACAAAAATAAGACTATAAATTTTGGGGTGACTCACATCTTGCACCTGTTATTAACTCTAAATAAAGGAAACTAAGTTTTGACCCGCTCTTAGACTGTAAGTCCCTGTCTAATAGCTAAAAGTCCTCTCAAAGAGGACTAAAAAAGCAAAATCTACTAGCTTTGGGGGAAATTTTGCCATTCCTCCGACAAAAAATCTCCGCAATTGCTAGAAACTATCTGGGTCTATCCCTAATTCCCGCAATTTATCAGCTAACTTTTGGGCACGTTGCCTTTCTTGTTGAGCAAGTTGGGCTTCTTGTTGGGCACGTTGGCTTTCTTGTTGGGCACGTTGCCTTTCTTGTTGGGCACGTTGCCTTTCTTGTTGGGCACGTTGCCTTTCTTGTTGGGCACGTTGGGCTTCTTGTTGGGCGCGTTGGACTTCTTGTTGAATCTTCTCGTTAGGTGTAGGATAACGTTTTCCAGATTCATCGTACCAATATAGCCATTCCCTGGTCACTCCGGAATAGTTTCCCCTTTCACATCCAATTCCTAAACCTACTTCTGCCATCCAAATAGGATTTCCCTGTTGCAATTGGTACTTGCCATTAACTAATTTGTGAACTTCTAGGCGTGGTTTACGGTGACGACGGGAAGAATAAATGACATAGTATAATATGCCTAATTCAGCATATTGATTTAATTTAGTGGTGTATTCTTGACGATAAGTTGGAGAAACTATTTCTATCGCTATAGTTGGTACAACTTTTTCATCCCATAATACATAACTGGGACGTAATTCTTCATCATAAAACCTATCTACACCTAGACTGAGAAATGCATCTGGGATAATTGCCGGTTTATCCGGGTGATAATATATGCCCATGTCTATACCAAATAACCAGTCCATTCTTTGTGCCCAAAGTATTAGTAATATAGATTTGAGCAATCCTGGTATTAATTCTTGTAATTCATTGTCCACTGGCGTTTCATCTGAGTCTGGTAAGTCTTCGGCTGAGGGTAAGTAGGTTTGGAAATTATACTCTAGCATGAGTTTATTTATATGATTTCCGTGAAACTGTCTTTTACTCTTACAGCGATCGCAAGCAATATGATCTACGCAACAGAAGTCCTGTTAAGGATATCAAGAACTTACGAGGGCTGTAATCTATTTTTTACAAGTTTTTTTAACAAGGCGCATTTTTATAGTGAAGTACCTGCTTTGCTCTTGTGGTACAAGTATATCAAATACTTTGCCAAAAATTCAACCGTCTCAACAAATTTGCACTTACTCTCAACCTTTATATCCACATTAGACAGTTGAAAATTCAATATTTTCAACTGTCTAAGAACACTTTGCGCAACCGTTGCCTCAAGTCGGGAGACCCGCCCACGGCACTGGCTTGTCTTTGCGCTGGCAGCATGATGCTAAAAAAGTAGGCTTTTATCTACGATAAAATTCAGGTTATAAGATTCCTACAACGTAAGTCCTAAATATGAGTAAATTAGAAAAGAATTTAAGATTTAATATTAATGGTGAAAGTGTTTGCCTCACAAACCTATCTCCCACAATGACGTTACTAGAATATTTACGCCAAAGTGGCAGAATCGGCACAAAGGAAGGATGTGGAGATGGGGATTGCGGCGCCTGCACTGTGGCAATTATTGCTAAAGCAGCCGATGGGAAGTGTCATTATCAGGCTGTAAATAGTTGTTTAATTCCCTTGGGAAGTGTTGCCGGAAAAGAGGTAATTACAGTAGAGGGTGTGGGAAAGGGAAAACTGCACCCAGTGCAAGAGGCAATGGTTAAAACTGGGGGTTCTCAATGTGGTTATTGTACTCCTGGTTTTATTATGAGTATGTTTGCAGCTTACTATAATGGCAAAGTTGATGATATTTCTGTGGAGGGTAATTTATGTCGTTGTACAGGATATTTACCCATTCGTCGTGCAGCTCAATTAGTTACTAAGGAAATTAGCCATCAAATACCTGATGATAATTTTACTAATCACTTAGCGAATCAGTTAAGGAATCAGTTAGGGATTAGCGATCGCTCTTCCGATGAAGTCTTAACTAGTAGAGACCAAAGCCCTACGACCACCCCAGATACAACACCCATTAATTACAGTAGCGATAACCAAGAATTTTATCGCCCCACTAATTTACAAGCAGTTTTAAACTTACTCCAACAACATCCCCAAGCAATCTTATTAGCCGGAGGCACAGATTTAGGCTTAGAAATGAGCCATCACCGTCAAGAATTTCCTGTAGTTATATCTCTAGAAGCTGTGAAAGAATTACAAAAAATCAGAGAAAATCCTGAGTTTGTAGAAATCGGCGCAGGGGTAACTCTCACCCATATGGAAGAAAATTTACGAGGATTATTTCCCAGCCTAGATAAAATGTTATATTGGTTTGCCGCCAGACAGATAAGAAATCGCGCCACCTTGGGAGGAAATATCGCCACCGCTTCACCTATTGGAGATTTAGCCCCTGTTTTATTATCCTTAGATGCTAGGTTAAAACTAGTAAGTCAAGGAGGTAAAAGAATTATTCCTCTCATGAATTTTTTTAAAGCTTATCGTCAGACAGATTTACAACCAGGAGAAGTTATTGCCTCTATCATCATCCCCCATTATAAAAAAATTGCACCCAATGCAGTAAGTTGTTTTAACCAATCCTATAAAGTCGGTAAGCGGGGGACAGATGATATTGCTATTGTTTCCGCAGCTTTCACTATATATATAGATAAAAATAATCAAATCATTCATGCAAGACTAGCCTATGGTGGAGTTGCTGCAACAACAGTTAGGGCTGTAAAAGTAGAAAAAATGTTAATGGGAAAACCTTGGAATATGACAACAATTCTTGAAGCTAAGAAAATCCTCAAGAATACCTTTATACCCTTAACTGATTTTAGAGGTAGTGCTAACTATCGTATATTATTAGTCGTTAATTTATGGGAAAAGTTTTTTGTGGAAATGGCTGATGGCTGATGGCTAATGGCTAATGGCTAATAGAAGAATGGCTAATGGCTAATGGCTAATGGCTAATAGAAGAATGGCTAATGGCTAATATAGTAGTCCTAAATCATTTGTGAAAATTATGATTATCGAGATAATTTTTCTTAGCGCAACCGTTGCCTCAAGTCGGGAGACCCGCCCACGGCACTGGCTTGTCTTTGCATGAGGCTACAAAAATGGTTGGTTAAATCCTAGTAATAAAAAAACAAAACTCCACCAACACCAGTAAATTTTATGAATCAAGAAGTTGGTAAAAAACACAGTCATGAAAGCGCAGTAGGTCATGTTTCAGGAAAAGCTATTTATACCGATGACCAGCGTTTACCTGCCGGAATATTATCTTTATATCCCGTCCAATCGCCCCATACAAGGGCTAAAATAATTAAAATTGATGTGTCTGGTGCCTATGAAGTAGATGGAGTTGTCACAGTCATTACGGTAGATGATATTCCTGGAGAAAATGACACAGGCACTATTATTCATGATGAAGTATTATTACCAAACAACGAAGTCAGTTATTGGGGACAAGCTATTGTTTGGGTTGGAGGAGAAACTGAAGAAGCTGCAAGATTAGGAGCTAAAAAAGTTATTGTCGAATACGAAATATTAGAACCAATATTAACTATTCAAGATGCTATTGCAGCAGATAGTTTTCATAATCAACCACTAATAATTAGTCGCGGAAATACTCAAACTGCTTCCTATGAAGCTGATTACCACCTAGCAGGGGAAGTAGAAATGAATGGGCAAGACCATTTCTACTTGGAAACTCATGCTAGTTGGGTGATTCCTGATGGGGAAGGAAATTATCAAGTTTATGCTTCTACCCAACACCCAACAGAAACTCAAATTATTGTCTCGCGGGTTTTAGGAATACCTAATAATCAAGTAGTTGTCACCTGTTTGCGGATGGGTGGGGGATTTGGTGGCAAGGAATCTCAAGCTAATCCCTTTGCTTCCATTGCCGCGATCGCTGTCTACAAAACCGGGCGCCCAGCAAGAGTAAAATTAAGACGCCACCAAGATATGATACTCACCGGTAAGCGTCATGGATTTTTAGGACAATATCAAGTTGCTTTTACAAAGGAAGGAAAAATTATCGCCTTAGATGTCAAACTCTATGCTGATGGTGGTTGGAGTTTAGATTTATCTACTCCCGTTTTACTACGGGCTGTTTTACATATAGACAACACTTACTATATTCCCAATCTGACAGTTACCGGACTTGTGGCTAAAACCAATAAAGCCTCCAATACAGCTTTTAGAGGTTTTGGCGGTCCCCAAGGAATGGTAGTTATTGAAGATATTATTGATAGAATTGGGCGATCGCTTCATACTCTACCGGAGAAAATTCGAGAAATAAACTTCTATCACGGCACTGGGGAAACCAACACCACCCACTATGGACAGGAAATCTTTGATAACCGTATCGCCTTAGTTTGGGATGAAGTTAAAACCAAATCCAACTTTGCCCAACGGCGTCTTGAAATAACAAAATATAACCAAGAAAATAACTATAAAAAAAGAGGTTTAGCCATTACTCCGGTTAAATTTGGCATCTCCTTTAATAAAACCCAATATAACCAAGGGGGAGCCTTAATACTAATTTATACCGATGGTAGCATTCAACTAAATCATGGCGGCACCGAAATGGGACAAGGTTTACATACAAAAATGCTTCAAGTTGCATCAAAAGCATTAGGTGTAAATATTAACCGTTTTCGCATGATGCACACCAGTACAGATAAAGTACCCAACACCTCAGCTACAGCCGCATCCAGCGGGTCAGATTTAAACGGTCAAGCAATATTAGACGCCTGTGAAACATTAAAAAATCGTCTGGCACCAGTGGCAGCAAAAATGTTAAACCTAGAGGGGTCAGAAGAATTTATCTTTGAAGACGATTGGGTATATTGTCGTAGTTATCCTAGCGCCAGAGTTAGTTTTGCTGAATTAGTTACACAGGCCTATAGCGATCGCCTGAGTTTGTCAGCCACAGGATATTATCGCACCCCTAATATTTACTGGGATGCAGCAACAGGTAAAGGCAGACCATTTTATTACTTTGCCTATGGCGCTGCAGTCAGTGAAGTAGAAGTCGATGGATTTACAGGGACTTTTAAATTACGACAAGTAGATATAGTCCACGATGTAGGAGAATCTTTAAATCCATTAATAGATAGAGGACAAATAGAAGGGGGTTTTGTCCAAGGAATGGGTTGGTTAACAATGGAAGAATTAGTATGGGATACCAAAGGACAACTACGGACTTATGCGCCTAGTACTTATAAAATTCCTACTATTAGCGAAATTCCAGAAAATTTTAACCTATATTTATTAGAAAGAGCCGCCCAGGAAGGTGTTATTTATGGCAGTAAAGCTGTAGGTGAACCTCCTTTGATGTTAGCAATTTCTGTTAGGGAAGCTATTAGAGATGCTGTGGCAGCTTTTGGTAATAATAATGGTGATAATGGTGATAGTCATTATATATCGCTGGCTTCTCCTGCCACTCCTGAAGTTATTTTATGGGCGATTGAAAATGTGAGACATAAATAATTTAATCAAATTAAATTAAACTTAAGGTTGCTTCACTTGACAACTAGTTAGCCCTTTAGCTTTTTTAATTAATTTATCATCAAAGGTATAAAATTCATCATAATTTTTACTAGTGCCAAGGTGTAAAGCATCAGCAAAATCTAAACCAAATTCGTGCCATTTAAGAACCTGAATAAGTAAATTTGGGTTCTTAACAGAAACGTTAGGTAAACCAAAAAGATTTCTTAATGCTTCACAAATTTCTATGGGCTTAAATTTGTAGGAAAACCTTAATACCCACTCAACTTCCAAGATAACAGTATCAGGAATAAAAACATTATATCCTTGAAAAATTTCTACGCTTTTTTGATACTGTGATTCATCATCGCGAGTTAATAAACGTACAATAATATTAGTATCAACTGCGACCATTCCATGATTCCTCTACACCTTGGCGGATAGCATCATCCATATCTTCAAGAGTTTTTGGAGTACCTTGATATTTTAGGCAACCAGCAACATCATCTAATGTAGTTTCTACAAAAATTTTATTTTGTTTGGGTTTAAGAAGAATTCCATCACCCATATCAATTATGATTAATTCCTGACCAATCTGCCAACCATAAAGCTTTCGCAATTCTTCAGGAATAATGACTTGCCCTTCATCTGAAACTTTTGTAATTTTCATATACAGAAAAAGTCTCAATATTAATATAATAACCTATGGAAACTATAACATATTTTCCATGCTAATCATGACCATGAGAACTTAGGCATAGTTTAAATTGAGGTAGCTGATAAATAAAAGAAACTAAGTAAAGATAGATTTATTGACTTCGTTCTGGCCCGCTCTTAGACTGGAAGTCCCTGTCTAATAGCTAAAAGTCCTCGCTCAAGAGGACTAAAAAATAATGCTTTTAGTGTAAGATTTATCACGTATTTCTATTCTTCTAAGTTTTTTTCCGTAAAGGTGC
>Ga0114939_10002022_pt1 | contig 15564 bp, 17 predicted proteins | sample AshMeaCrysSpring_FD_87196 | JGI IMG/M metagenome (GOLD analysis project Ga0114939, IMG submission 87196) | Groundwater microbial communities from Big Spring, Nevada to study Microbial Dark Matter (Phase II) - Ash Meadows Crystal Spring | ecosystem: Environmental > Aquatic > Deep subsurface >... | reverse complement strand
TATCTACTGACAACAGCACCAGAAGAAATTACCGCTGGGTTGGAAAGCTTAATGCGTCCCCTGCGACGCTTCCGGATACCAGTTACAGAAATTTCTTTAACTTTAACTTTATCCTTGCGATTTATTCCCCTTGTCTTAGAAGAAGTGCAAAATTTGGTTCGCTCTGTACGGACAAGGGCAATTAATTGGAAAAAACTAGGATTGAAAGGAGCAGTTAAGGTTTGGATGTTAGTAGCAGAACGATTGTTAGAAAATCTGCTCCTCCGGGCAGAGCAAATGTCAAATGCGATGATGGTTAGAGGGTTTACTAGTGCCAACGAACACAGAGTACAATGGCATGATTTACGCCTCAGAGGACGTGACTGGATTGCAATTGCTAGTTTAGTTTTACTCTGGGGTATCAGATTAGCTATCGGAAATGATGTTTGAAAATTCTTAATTCGTACTTACTGATACCCGTTGTTGCATAAACAAGGAGTTTGGGGAGGGGGTATCTCATATCTTGCACCACGGGAGGTTCTACCTCCCGATACTTCCAGGTTCAACCTGGGAACGATAATTTTGGGCTGCTGCTGAGGCGTGCAAGATGTCAGATATGCAATCCCCAATTCCCTTTACCAGCGGTTGGTTGGGATGGCTGGGTTACGACTTGACTAGGGAAATTGAACCTCTACTCCCCTACAAAAATGATCCCTTACCATTTATCGTCGCTTTTTGGCTGTACCCTGCTATTAGTGGCTCCTTCCTCCATCGGAAATGCTCTGAGAAATCAAATCTAAGCTCTCTAGAACTCAAGACTCAGGACTAAATACCGTTTGCTGTCAAGCGGGAGCGGCTATTGTTGCCGATAGTCATCCTGAGCCAGAATGGTACAAATCCCTACACAAAGCCGAAGCACAACTCAAAGCTCTTCAATTAGTCAATAGTCAATAGTCTTGTTGCAAAATATGAAACAACAAAATTGTGGCTGGTGCTTCTCAGATCACAGGAATCAGCCTACTATAGATAAATTAGCCGGTCGCTGGGCAGCTAAACCAGCTGTTGCCAAGGCTTTGGAAGATGGCGGGGTTTTAGTTACACCGTCATTGAAATATGCAGCCAAAGTATAGGTGTGCCAGAAGTGAATTTATATTACAAGGCAACAGAAATTGTCGCAGCATGGAGAGCAAATCAATGGTAGTTAAGTTTGAGTCTCAAAGGAGATTATGCTACTGCCATCCTGTTTTCCTCCTTGGGTCTACACCGCTAGAAGCAACAGTAGTAAATGCTAGATACTTATTCAGCAGCTACTGTTACCAAATAGAGATATTATCTTCTAAGTGGTTTTACGCATCTACCCATAGATATATTTTTTCTTCTGGTATTAAATGAACTCCAACAACTCAGAATCATACTTAAATCATCCCACTTGGGGTTTGCTCTTCAGGGTATGTATGGTGGAAGAGAACCAAGAACTATTCACTACCCTGTATGCTCAACGGTTATTTTTTGTGGTAACGACAGAAGCTAAAGGCATTAAGTTTCAGCCCATAGGACGTGCTGAAGCACGTTTAATGCTGGAACATCGGTTACGCACTCTGCGGCGTACTGGGCAGGCTCAAGAGTATGATCAGCTTCAGAGTGTTCTGCAACGGACTTTCCCATGACCAGTTTGATTCAAGAGCGTATTTCCCAAGTTAGAGCCTCGCTACCAGATTCCGTGCGGTTGATTGCGGTCAGCAAACAAGTACCAGTGGACGCAATTCGTGAAGCTTATGCCGCCGGAATTCGGGATTTTGGCGAAAGTCGCATCCAAGAAGCCGCTACTAAACAAGCCCAACTGCAAGAATTAACCGATATTACCTGGCATTTTATCGGACATTTGCAAAGCAACAAAGCTAAAAAAGCGTTAGAACAATTTCAGTGGATTCACTCATTAGATAGTTTGAAGCTCGCCCAACGCTTAAATGAATTGGCGGACGAATTAAGTATTTACCCTGATATCTGTCTGCAAGTGAAAATCTTGCCCGACCCTGATAAATCTGGGTGGAATGTAGCGCAACTTTTACAGGAATTATCAGAACTTAATCAATTGGCAAATTTGCAGATAAAAGGTTTGATGACCATTCCGCCTCTAGGCTTGGATAATTTAGAAATCTTAAAAGTCTTCCATAGCACCCACGAGCTAGCTGAGAAAATCCAGCAGCAAAACTGGTCTAATATTCAAATTCAAGAACTGTCTATGGGAATGTCCTCAGACTATCAACTAGCAGTGCAAGCAGGCGCAACTATGATCCGCTTGGGAACTATATTGTTTGGCGAACGTCGCTATTGAGTTTTGGTGAAAATCTGGAAAATAATCAGGTTATTAACTATAGTAATAAATTTCTAACCAAAAAGTACACCGCAAGTTTTAATAGACGTTATATTAGTGACCAGAGCGCACACCAAGCTCGACTGGTAAAAAACACATATCATCGCCCTGAGAGGGAAACTAATCGTTAGTTAATTAGTAAAATGCCGCAGCAACGACAACCGATGACCAAAAAAGTGCAAAGATTAACTAATCTCAACAACAGTTTGATACCCTGAGTGTTGATGAAATTGCTCTTTACCAGTTAACTATAGATATCAGTCGCACCAGGAGAGAGAACGGTGAATAATATCTTTTCCAAACTGAAGGACTTTGTGGGTCTGAACGAGCCAGTCGAATACTATTATGAGGACGACGATCAGGATGTAGATAGATACCAAAACCTCTATCAAGAAGAGAATCCACCGCAAGCCCAACCCCAACCCCAGCCTCAGCCCCAAACTCAACAAATGATCGAAGAACCCCCTCGTCAAAATCGCCGCTGGCGGGATAGGGTAGGTACGGGTTCAGATGTAGGAGCAGGAACAGCGCCAATGAACAATGTAATCGGTATGCCTGGTGTCACTAACGGCATTTCAGAAGTGTTAGTTTTGGAACCACGCACCTTTGAAGAAATGCCCCAGGCAATTCAAGCTCTGCGGGAGCGCAAGTCTGTGGTATTGAATTTATCAATCATGGACCCGGATCAAGCACAACGGGCTGTAGATTTTGTGGCTGGTGGTACTTACGCCATTGACGGACACCAAGAGCGCATCGGCGAAAGCATATTTTTGTTTACGCCTAGCTGTGTACAAGTTAGCACCCAGGCAGGGGTCGTTCACGAAGTACCCCAAACCACACGTCCCCAACGACCCGCAGCTCCCGCTCCGGCTTGGGCAAATGAACCCAACCGCATGGTACAGTAGTAACCCAAAATTAGTCATTAGCCCACAAACCTGGGTGCAAATACTGACTAAAAATAATGGAATGTGAGCCTCCGTCCTTCGCTTGACCGCTTTTGCTAAAATATGTATAGTCGCCATAGGGCATTGGGAGACTATAAACGGACAGGTCGGGACGATAAGACCACTTAGTGGCGCATTCCAGCGAAGTGTCAAGGAATCCTCGCCCATGTGCGGACGAGGAGGTATGTCAATAAATGAGTTTTGTACAGACGTTCCGGCGGAACGTCTATACTTTTTTGGTTAATGACTAATGACTAATACCATTTCACTACTGTATTGATGATACAAATATCTTGCACAGGGCAGGGAAACCCCGCCCCTACAAAACCCCCCTTTAAGGGGCTAATATGTATCACTATTTTCGTGAATTGATGGCTAATGACTACTAAAATTGGATTTATCGGTGGCGGAGTGATGGCAGAAGCTCTGCTGAGCCGCTTACTAGCTAAAGAAATTTATCAACCAGGTGAAGTTTTAGTTAGCGATCCCCAAGCAACACGCCGGAGTTTTTTAAAGCAGGAATACGGTGTAGCTGTGACCAGCGATAATCAACAGACTTTCACCAGTGCAAGTGAAGTGGTGATGTTGGCAGTCAAACCCCAAGTATTTGGGGCGATCGCTCCAGAATTATCAGCAATCATCGGCAAAGGACACTCACCTGTTGTAGTCTCTATTTTAGCAGGGGTGTCCTTAAAGCAGCTAGAAACAGCTTTCCCCCAAATGTCCCTCATCCGCGCTATGCCTAACACCCCAGCTACTGTAGGCGCAGGAATGACCGCTGTTTGTGCTAACGCTCACACCACCAGCGACCAGAAAAACATCGCCCAGCAAATGTTTAGCACCGTCGGGGAAGTCGTAGAGGTGCCAGAAAGCTTAATGGATGCAGTCACTGGAGTGTCAGGATCGGGTCCTGCTTATGTAGCGCTGATGGTAGAAGCCTTAGCAGATGGGGGAGTAGCATCTGGGTTACCCCGTGCGATCGCCTATCAATTGGCAATCCAAACTGTCCTCGGCGCCGCACAATTATTACAAGAAACTAAAATCCACCCCGCCGAACTCAAAGACCGCGTTACTAGTCCCGGTGGGACAACCATTGCTGGGATTACCCAATTAGAGCGAGCCGGATTTCGCTCTGCTGTCATCGAAGCCGTCCGTGCCGCTACCCAACGTTCGCAGGAATTGGGTAATGGGTAATGGGGCATGGAACTAATGGCTAAGTTGACCGGAATTTAGAGGGTGCAGAGCTACTCAATTGTGTTTATGACTCTATCCCTAGGAGGCGATTTTAATCGCCATGAATCATTTAAAATGTATTTACTGGTCTACTACAGGCGAGATTCGTCGGTATCGCCAAATTAATTAACGACGTAAAGTAAGGGCGCGAATAACCCTGAAAACGCATGGACTCGATAGAGTACCGACCACCAGGAAACGTGATTTTTAGTTGGGAAAAGGTAGGGCGGGACACGCCCAAACTCTAGGGTACGTATCCTAGTACGCTTGTGGAGAGCAAACCCCTGGGTACACTTGCTCAAGCTAGATGATTCGTTAATAGGCGGTCGTTTGGTGCGAGGCTCGGCAGATCCCTTGTGTATTAAAGTTAGCTCAATGAAACTAGAATCCCCTGGGTTCAACCCTAGGGGAGTGTCAAAAAAGAATCGCTAATATAGTAAACAATTTCATGCATCTATGTATTAAGTGAACTATACGCCACTGTTTAGAGAAGTTAATCTGAACTCCGTATTTCCCTTTGAGCTAGACCAGTTCCAGAAGGATGCGATCGCGTCCTTGAATGATGGTCGCTCAGTGGTCGTGTGCGCGCCTACGGGTTCAGGCAAAACATTAGTAGGGGAATATGCCATATATCGCGCCCTGTCGCGAGGTAAACGAGTATTTTATACTACTCCCCTAAAAGCGCTTTCCAACCAAAAACTACGTGATTTCCGAGAGGAATTTGGGGCGGACATGGTTGGGTTACTAACCGGAGACGCCTCCATCAACCGGGATGCACCGATTCTGGTGATGACTACGGAAATTTTCCGGAATATGCTCTACGGGACGCCGATTGGACAAGTGGGCACTTCCTTGGTGGGAGTGGAAGCAGTGGTGCTAGATGAGTGCCACTACATGAACGACCGCCAAAGGGGTACAGTGTGGGAAGAATCTATCATCTACTGTCCCCGTGAGGTGCAGTTGGTAGCCCTGAGTGCCACCGTGGCTAACAGCGACCAACTCACGGACTGGTTAAACCAAGTCCACGGACCGACAGATTTGGTGTACTCCGACTTTCGTCCAGTCCCGTTGGAATTCCACTTTGCCACCCCCAAAGGCATATTTCCGCTGCTGAATGACGAGAAAACAAAAATTAACCCCCGGCTGAAACCGAAGCGGGGTAGTAGCGACCGAGGACGGGATAGACCCAGACCCGAAGCTCCGAGTTTGGTAGACACGATCAATCGCCTGCGCGATCGCGATATGCTACCAGCCATTTACTTTATTTTCAGCCGTCGGGGCTGTGATAAAGCCGTGGCAGAAGTAGGAGATATGTGGCTGGTGAACCCAGACGAAGCCTACCAATTGCGGGTGCAAATTGACGAATTTTTGCAGCGTAACCCAGAAGCGGCGCGTACTGGACAAGTTGCACCGCTGTACCGGGGGATTGCAGCACACCATGCTGGAATTCTCCCGGCTTGGAAAGTACTGGTGGAAGAACTCTTCCAGCAAGGGCTAATTAAAGTGGTCTTTGCCACCGAAACCCTAGCCGCGGGAATTAACATGCCCGCGAGAACCACGGTAATTTCTAGCCTTTCCAAGCGCACCGACAACGGACACCGGCTGCTAAATGCCTCAGAATTCTTGCAAATGGCAGGACGGGCTGGACGACGAGGGATGGATGAACAAGGGTATGTGGTGACGGTGCAAACGCCCTTTGAAGGGGCAAAAGAAGCGTCATATCTGGCAACATCCAAACCCGACCCCTTGGTCAGCCAGTTTACACCCAGTTATGGCATGGTGCTGAACTTGCTGCAAACCCATAGCTTGGAAGAAGCCAAGGAATTGATAGAACGCAGCTTTGGTCAGTACATGGCTAATTTGCACCTGCGACCGCAATATGAATACATCGAGGAACTACAACAACAACTAGGACACTTACAGGCACAAATTGATGCCATTGAAGAAAAAGATATTGCCGTCTACGAAAAATTACGGCAACGACTAAAAGTAGAACGCCAGCTACTCAAAACCTTGCAGGAGCAGGCACTAGAAAACCGCCAAGAACAAGTGGGGATGCTGTTGAGCTTTGCCGTACCAGGGACGCTTTTAAGTCTCAAAGGGAAAAATATCACAGTACCTGTACCCGTACCTGCGGTGTTAGTGGGTAAAAGTCAAGGGTCTGGTCAAGCACCTTACTTAGTATGCTTGGGAAGAGATAGCCGTTGGTATGTGGCGACAACAGCGGATGTAGTCGATGTCCATGCTGAAATAGCAAAAATTGACGTTCCTGGTGATTTGCTACCCCCAGCAGAAATGCCGCTCAAACCGGGACAGTCACGCCGTGGAACCCAGGAAGCCGCCGCCATTGCTGCTAAAATCCCCGATCCACAGCCATCGTTTTATCTTACCCCGGAAGTAGCACAGCAAAATAGCCGTGTAACTGCCATCCAAGAGCAGTTAGAGGCACACCCACTGCATAATACAGGCAATCCCGTTGCCATTCTCAAGCGCAAGACCCGCTGCGCTGAACTAGCAGCAGAAATTGCGGAATTGGAAGCTGATATGCAGCAACAATCCCAACATTACTGGGAAGAGTTCTTGAGTCTGATTACGATATTGCAGTATTTTGAGTGCTTGGATAACCTAGTACCCACAGAATTAGGGCAAATTGCTGCTGCCATTCGGGGTGAAAATGAACTGTGGCTGGGTTTAGTTCTCGCTAGCGGGGAATTGAACAACCTAGACCCCCAACATTTAGCAGCCACTATCGCGGCTTTGGTGACTGAATCACCGCGTCCCGATAGTATGGTGCGCTATGAGTTATCCCCGGAAGTCAGTGAAGCTTGGTCAAGCTTGCAAAAAATCCGCCGCTCAGTCATGAAGGTACAATACCGTCATGGTGTAGCGCTACCTGTAGGGTTAGAAAACAGATACATTAACCTGATTTCTCTAGTGGAACAGTGGGCATTGGGTGTAGACTGGACGCAATTGTGTGACAACACTACCCTCGATGAAGGAGATGTCGTCCGCATCCTACGTCGCACCTTGGATTTACTATCGCAGATTCCCCATGTTCCCCATTTACCGGAAGTCTTGCAACGTAACGCCTATCGGGCTATACAGTTGATAGATCGGTTCCCAGTGAATGAGGTAGTAGAGTAAGTTAGGAGTGTTGAATTCTCAACAGCCAGCACCGGGGATGGGGTACTCCAAGGGTGCTGGTATTGCCGTTTTTATGGAGCTATTGAATTCAAAAGTCACAACTTAATTTTCCGCAACAGTCTGTTAATTCCCTGTAGATACATATAAATCTAAAAATGTATTCTGCTTGTTTAAGCATGAGGTTGTTATGAAATTGCGGCTAAAGGGAAATAAACTGTGTTTGCCAATCATTTTAATGGCTAGCTTATTGACAGTAAGTGGCTGTAACAATGAAAAAACTCCCCAACCCCCCAAGGAAGTCAGTCAAAATTCTCCAGAAAAAGTTGATGTCAAAGACACAGTTCAAACCACCCCTGGTCAAAAACCACCGACAGCGGTAAACAGTCCTAACCCAAACTCCTCTAGTCCATCATCTTCGCCCAAACCAGGAAATAATCAACAACAAAATAACCAACAGACAATTACCGAAACTCCGGAACTCAAAGATACCTTGATTGTGCCGGGAGAACGTGTCGGACCCGTCACCCCCAAAACCACTAAGCAAGATTTAGTCCAGCTATTTGGTGAGTCCCGTCTGACTGATAAAACCATTAGCGGACCTGAAGGCATCGGTACTTTCGCTGCCACCGAGGTAAACTTGGGTGAGGATAAGTCTTTTTTGGTGGTTTGGAGTGATGATACTCGGACTAAGATTTTGGATATCCGCAACCTTGGTTCAGCATGGAAAACCCCAGAAGGAATTGGTGTAGGTACTTCCTTTAGCAAATTAAGAAGCACCCTGGGAGAGTTTAAACTGACTGGACTGGGTTGGGATTATGGTGGCTATGTTAACTTGCAGGGCACTAAATTATCCCGCTATCGTGGCAAACTTATCTTGGGAGTAGATGCTGATTACAAGATTGCTCAAAAGTTTCCTCAGAATTTGCAAGCCGTTTCTGGAGATAGAGAACTTTCTTCTACTAACCCTAACTGGAAACCTCTAGATGTAAAAGTACAAAGATTAATTGTGGTATTCTCCCATCCCACACAATAGGGGAATATGCCAATTTTGCAGTCATACAGAGGCGTTGGAGTGGTTAGGTATTATGGTTTCTAGGATTGATCCCCTAACCAGTGCAACGCGGAAAAATGCCTCACAAAAATAATATAAATTACGCTCATAATTTATAGATAATGGGCAAAAACTTTGACTAGGAGCCAATAATTACTATGGGCGTAATTTGTAATTTGTCATTCGTAATTAAGAGGCTGTCTGAGAAATATAATTAAATATTCCCCATTCAGCAAAAAAGCTATCTTTTGAAAAATAAAATAAGTAAAGTTTTAATAATAAAACATAGTTTTGTAACATTATTTTGATATAATTAAAACTTTTATTATCTAGAATAAACTATAAGTATAACTGAATTATTTACAAATTATATTCTCCTTGAGATAGAAGCAATTTCTCTATCAAAAGGTAGGTTAGACAAAAATACAGATTCCACTATGATGAATGTGTGAGGATATAAGTTCTACAGACAAAACAAAAAATGAGGATGTGTTCTCATGTTTGAATTTAATGACAGTTATTGTCAGCAAGTCTCAAGAGAAACAACTGAGATAAACAGACATCAAAAAAAAAGATTAATTGATGTCCAACTCAGGAAAAAAACTGCTTGTACTTCGCCCAACTGTCCATGTTGCTCTGGAGATATGTTGCGTCATATCCGAGCAAATCAAGTGTATTTTTTCTGCCGACATTGCTGGCAGGAAATGCCTTGCATCGGTGAATAATTTGCATTCTCTTTTTTTGTGAATTAATTAACAATTTAAGATTCTCAATTGGTTACGTTCTCTTTTGAAAAATCAGTTACAAACATCAAATAGTATAAACATTTAGGTAGATGGTTATAACCAGTTTCTACCTTTTTTTTGACAACTGAGGAAGATATAAGCCGCCAAGAACACAAAATCAGCACAGGAAAAATTATTAATTTGAATTTCCTTACATGCAAAGTATCAAGTAAATTCAGGATTAAGACGACCTAAAACCCAGGTCGTGTAAGTACCAATAGGACTCCACAGCAGATATGGTAATAGCAATAATGCTGCCCAGCCAGAGATTTGCCAAACTGCTAAAGTCAGGATTAAGCCTAACACAAAGCCTACTCCTCCTATAAAGGTTCCCGCTGTTAAGTTATGCGACCATAAAGTAATTGGAGAATAGAGAACAATAGCTACTTCTACTAATATATAAAACGCCATTAGCCACCAAGTTTTGGAGCTACCTGGGTCACTTTCCCAAATAATATAGGCTGACCAAGCACCGCAGATAAAAACAACTGTCCAGATGAGGGGAATTAAGCGTTCAAAGGTTAACCATCTAGGACGACGCAAACGTTGAAACCACTTAACATCCTTTGGTCTTAAAATATTAGCACCGAGCGCAACTATAAAGGTAATAGCTGCAATGACCATCCAGGACTTAATCATCTTTTAATCACCGAGTGGTATGCTGAGGAGTGATTTGTATTAATAATGTGTATGAGTAATTCTGGTTATTGGTAGAGACGCGATGAATCGCATCTCTACACTTAGGAAAATAATCAAGCGCTTATTCAAAAACCGTTTTTTGGGTTTCCATGTGATGGTTAATGCGAGACACTACATTATAAGCATCAGCCCCTGGTTCTTTTGTGTCTTCAATCCCTTCACAGGGTCCATCGATTGCTTTCCAAGCTTCCAGACCTCCTTTGAGTTCAGCGATATTCTTAAACCCAAATTCGCGCAAGCTAGTGGCTGCTTGAGCAGTTTCTTGATCGGAAGTACCATAAACGTAAATATCGCGCTCTGGTTCGATGCTAGAGGTTGCACGCTCTAGCATTTCATTCATGGGAATTGACATTGCTCCCAAGATATGAAGCTTGTTAAAAGTTTCGCGATCGCGGACATCCAAAATAGTCAATGCAGGTTCACCCCACTCCAGACGTGATTTTAAGTCATGAACAGAGGATTGAGCTTTTAGACCAGGAGGAGTAGGGGTAACATTTGGTAAAGCTTCTTTTGCGTCTTGAATTAAATCGTCAATAGGTTTCATATCTTTTGTTCGCTGAATCTTTCACTACAAACTGTAGCTATAAAAATTTCAACCTGTATCTAGAAAGAGGAGTAATATATATTTGGAAATATCGTTTCTTTAGATATATACATATATTTTTAATATCCTACCTTTTATAGAAGTATTTATTTTTTGTAAATGATAGTAAATCTCTAGGTATAGAGATGCGAACGCCAAAATCTAGCTAAATGAAGATTGATCACCAGAGGCAGACAAACTAAATTCAGAAATTATCATCAATCACTCTTTACATATGGTGGATATATATATCCTCAAGTTACTGGTTATTGGCATTCTTTTACTTACTGTTACTTTAGGTTCTGGTTGGATTGCACGCTTACCTCTTTCCTATGCCCTCATCTACTTGGTTGTGGGAATAGGGTTGGGTCCCTATGGCTTTAAATTGATTGAGGTACGTCCAGATGCAGAATTCTTAGAGCGATTATCAGAATTTGTAGTCATTGTTTCTTTATTTGGCTGCGGTTTAAAAATGAACCGTCCATTGCAAATATGGGCATGGAATTCTACAGTCCGTCTGATTGGTTTTTTGATGCCAATTTCTATCTTTGCTTTAGCAGCAGTGGGACATTGGCTTTTAGGATTAAACTGGGGAGCGGCAATTTTACTCGGAGCAATTCTCGCTCCCACCGATCCAGTGTTGGCTAGTGAAGTGCAAATTGTGGACAGTGAAGACCAAGATGAGTTGCGATTTGGCTTGACTTCAGAAGGTGGTTTAAATGATGCTCTGGCTTTTCCCTTTGTTTATTTTGGGCTTTATTTATGGCAGGATAACAACTGGGACAATTGGTTTAAGCAGTGGGTTGCGGTAGATTTACTGTGGGCTATTACTGCAGGAATTATCATGGGAATTGTGGTAGCAAAAGCAGTAGTTTGGATTGATAGAAAATTACAACAATTCCGACCTGCAGATTCCCTGATGGAGGACTTCACAGCCCTAAGTACAATTTTGCTCACCTATTCTCTGACAGAAGTAGTAAATGGCTATGGTTTCTTAGCTGTTTTTGTCGCTGGGATAGTAGTACAGCAGAGCCGTATAGACCCGGAAAAACGGCATTCTCGCTTAGAATTCACAGAGCGAATTGAGAAATTATTGGAAGTTGGAACAATTTTATTATTGGGTTCGCTGTTACGCATTGAACCCATTTTGCGATTTGCTGATGAAGCCTTGTTGGTAGCAGCTTTATTATTTTTCGTGATTCGTCCTGGAGGTGCTTGGATTAGTACCATAGGAGACCGTTTTCACCCAGCTAAGCGTTGGTTATATGGCTGGTTTGGGATTCGTGGGGTTGGCTCGATCTATTATCTTTCCTATGCTTTTGGTAAAGGTTTAAAGGGAGATGTGGGTGAGGAAATTGCTTGGATTACCTATCTGACAATTGTAATTTCTGTGATTTTGCACGGGATTAGCTCCACCCCGATGATGAACTGGTACGATCGCCAAATTCAGAAGAAAACATTGGCAATTAACAATCAGGTGCAAGATTAATTATCCTGGCAATCGTCTATATCCGTGTTGTACCAATCAAAATTAATTTGGCCGTACCAATTTTAGATTTGGGATTAAGGAAAAAATCCCAAATTTCAGTTAGAAAAAATCGGTTTCATGCCCCGAATTAATTCGGAAAAAAGAATTAAATAATTTCATTAATTCCAGCCCCAAATTTATTTGTGGGACAATCTAAAATCCCAAATGAATTTGACATCCTACTAGTGTTCAAACAGTCGTGGGGCAGCAACTAGAGGTAGTCGCTGCCCCACAGATAGTATTCGCTATCTAAGTATTTGCTTACGCAGGAATCAAGACAGTATCAATTATGTGAATGACACCGTTATCAGCAGCAATATCCGGTGTTGCAACTGTGGCATCGTTTACCTTGACGCCATTGGATGCGTCGATTTTCACATCTGAACCTTGAACCGTCGTCGCTGACTTCATCTTAACTACGTCAGCTGCCATCACCTTGCCAGAAACGACATGATAAGTCAGGATTTTCTTGAGCTTGGGGATGTCCTTAAGCAATGAGTCTACGGTGCCTTTGGGAAGCTTAGCAAATGCTTCATCAGTAGGCGCAAAGACTGTGAATGGACCACTGCCTTTGAGAGTATCTACCAAATTGGCAGCCTTGATTGCAGCAACTAGGGTGCCGAATGAACCAGCACTAGCGGCAGTATCAACGATGTCAGCCATGTGTTTACCTAGTTTTGTGTAATCTGTTAACAAATGTAAATGCATTTTTCATAAAAAACATCTACTTTTAGACAGATGTAACTCAAAATAAAACAACAAAAGCATAAGAATTGAAGGCTGAAGTATTTATTTTATAAGCTTTTTGGGTGGTAACTTAAAGAATGACCAGTATCACCCTGTTGCCTGCGTTTAAGAGTGCGATCGCACTCTTGAGCGTGCTACAACCCCTATTAAATAAGGGATATAACTAAAATTAAATTGCTTGCTTAATTGAATTGCGATCGCCATAATCAAATTTTTCCAATCCTTAATGTATTTTTTAGTTGCATTCCTACTGACATCCAGGTTTAAATGCCCACTAAGACTGCAAAAGCCGGTTTCTATTTCCCAAAATATATGTTACATTAATTTGTATACAGTAACAATCTGTTACTAAAAAGCGCTTGGAGTGCTAAATATGTCAAACCCCACAAAAGTCACCCCCCCAGTTCTAGATAACCGCAATGCTTGGCGCTGGGGCTTTACTCCTCAGGGCGAAATTTGGAATGGTAGGCTGGCAATGATTGGCTTTTTAGCCGTCGTTATGATTGAAGCGTTCTCCGGTCAAGGCTTTCTCCACTTCTGGAGCATCTTGTAGTTTGGAGGTTGAAGACAACAAATAACGCCTGAAAAACTGCTAGTTTTAACTGAAACTTCCTCAGAAATGAAAACATGCGACTGCATATGCAAGCTAACGCTAACAGCAGTTTTTCCTATCAGGTGGACGTCAATAAATAGAACTAAATTGGTGTTAATTTAGTGAAGAGGTAAGGATAAAGGGTAATAATTTTTGCTACCCTTACTCTTTACCTCTCAAAACTTTACATTTTTTGCTGGAACTACACTGACCGGATTTAATCGTCTAAATCCATATTATCCATATCAGTGTCATCATCAACATCGTCGTAAACGATATCATCAACCGCTATAAGTTCTGCAATTTCTTGGACTTCATTTAGATAGTCTTGTTCTTGAATTTCACGCGATATTAGGCGACCAGTAGATTTTAGCCATTCCAAAAGATTAAACTCATCATTGGAACGAATTACAGCCGCTCGCTGTGTACGAGGTGCTTGACGCAAGGGATTGTAGTCCATAAAAAAATCACTTTTAAATGGTAAAACTGGTAAAAATCAATTAATGAGGTCGAAGAAGATGACCTCATAAGTCACCAGATAGATTGCCGACATAAATTAGAACACAACACCTCCTGAATCTATGGGTGTAGAGATTTTAGATTCAAAGAGGCGTTTGAGACGTTTATAGAGTCAGTCACCTAGCCGAAAATAATTCTCACTACTTTAAAAATAGCATAGTTCAACGGTAGCGCGCTGTGGCAAGGGATGGGTAACGGATGTAACGGATGAGTTACTTGTGGGAGTAACAGATAAATCAGCGGTTACATGAGGTTAATATTAACTGAAGCTTTATAAATAAATGATATTAGGTAAAAATTTGCTCTAAATCTATCTAAAACAAATCCAAGTAAAATCTCCTCACCCTGAAGAGTGGGAGGAGATTGTAAAACTTCCACTTCGCGATTGGGACGATAAACTTCGACTTGTTTATCTTGTGGATTAATCAACCAAGCAAGACATAAGCCATTTTCTAAATATTACTGAATGTTCTTTTGAGTATCTTCTAAGAGGTTATTTTCTGAGAGGAGTTCAACAGCAAAATCAGGACACAGGGGTAAGAATTTCTTTCTTTGTTGTGGTGTTAAAGCTTCCCATCTTTCCATGCTTACCCAAGATGCATCCGGTGAACGAATCGCACCGTTGGGAAGTTTAAAACCTGTAGAAGAATCAAACGATTTTCCTAACTTTGTTTGGCGGTTCCACAGCCATAATTGACCTTCTATATCTAAATTACAGTTCCCTGTTTCTCCCTCAATGGGTGGCATGATAATTATTTATCCTAGAAAAGTTAATTCTAGGCGCAAGTCTTTGTTAACAGCCACAATTTGTGCAAATTCATCATCATCATCTGGAAATTTGAGATGAGGAGGGAATTGTAAAGTGAAAGCGCTCATATTTTTTTCTAAGGTGGGGTATAAAATTAGTATAAATTCATTATGGCTTTTGGTGGGGCAAGCATCAGCTGGTTAACTTCCAAAAAATACGTCCTTAGAAAAGGTTAAGTTACATCATCAGATAGATGAAATTAATTGGGAAAAAAACCAAAATTGTTTATCTAACTAAAAGCTGCAAGAATGGCTGAGTCTAAAACTTAGCACGGATTATCAAATTGTCACTTAATAAGTAATAGCATGGGCGCAGTTAAAAAGCGTCGAAAACACGCTTGGGTAAATGAAATTGATGACTTGATTCGGGGTGCTTGTGGGGGATTTTTGTTTGGTATTCCCCTACTATACACAATGGAAGTATGGTGGATTGGCTCCCTTGTGGAACCAGCAAGAATGATGATTGCGCTGGTAATTACTTACATTGTCGTCTTTCTGGTTAACCGGACTGCTGGTTTCCGCACTATCAAAGATAGTTCAGTAATTGATGCTGCTATGGATAGCGTGGAAGCGATCGCG
>Ga0114939_10002021_pt1 | contig 15570 bp, 11 predicted proteins | sample AshMeaCrysSpring_FD_87196 | JGI IMG/M metagenome (GOLD analysis project Ga0114939, IMG submission 87196) | Groundwater microbial communities from Big Spring, Nevada to study Microbial Dark Matter (Phase II) - Ash Meadows Crystal Spring | ecosystem: Environmental > Aquatic > Deep subsurface >... | reverse complement strand
CACCAAACTTCTTCGACTGCACCGTCGTGATCGCCGCCGTCAGCGTCGTCTTCCCATGGTCCACGTGACCAATCGTCCCCACGTTCACGTGCGGCTTCGTGCGTTCGAACTTGCTCTTGGACACGGTGCTTACCTCTCGAACCGGTTACTGTTTCTTCATGATCCCCTCGGCGATGCTCGCCGGGGTCTCGTTGTACTTGGAGAATTCCATGCTGTAGGTCGCGCGGCCCTGCGTCGCGCCACGCAGATCGGTCGCGTAGCCGAACATCTCCGCAAGCGGAATCTCGGCGCGGACGATCTTGCCGCTCGGCGAGTCCTCCATCCCCTGGATCATGCCGCGGCGGCTGTTCAGGTCGCCGATGACGTCGCCCATGTACTCCTCGGGGGTCACCACCTCGACCTTCATGATCGGCTCGAGCAGCGCGGGATTCGCCTTGCGCATGGCCTCCTTGAAGCCCATCGAGCCGGCGATCTTGAACGCCATCTCGCTGGAGTCGACCTCGTGGTACGAGCCGTCGAACAGCGTCACCTTGATGTCGACGACCGGGAAGCCGGCCAGGATGCCGCTGTGCATGGCCTCCTGGATGCCCTTGTCGACGGCCGGGATGTATTCCTTCGGGACGACGCCGCCGACGATGCCGTTGACGAACTCGTAGCCGACGCCGGGCTCCTGCGGCTCCACCTTGAGCCAGACGTGGCCGAACTGGCCGCGGCCGCCCGACTGGCGCACGAACTTGCCTTCCTGCTCGACCCCCTTGCGGATCGTCTCGCGATACGCCACCTGGGGCGCGCCGACGTTGCACTCGACCTTGAACTCGCGCTTCATGCGGTCGACGATGATCTCGAGGTGCAGCTCGCCCATGCCCGAGATGATCGTCTGGCCGGATTCCTCGTCGGTGCGCACGCGGAAGGACGGATCCTCCTGCGCGAGCTTCGACAGCGCGATGCCCATCTTCTCCTGGTCGCCCTTGGTCTTCGGCTCGACCGCGACCGAGATCACGGGATCCGGGAAGTCCATCCGCTCCAGGGTAATGACCTCGTCGAGGTCGCACAGCGTGTCGCCGGTGGTCACGTCCTTGAGGCCGACCGCGGCGGCGATGTCGCCTGCGCGGACTTCCTTGATCTCCTGCCGGTTGTTGGCGTGCATCTGCAGGATGCGGCCAATGCGCTCCTTGCGGCTCTTCACCGGGTTGTAGATCGTGTCGCCGGAGCTCAGAACGCCGGAGTAGACGCGGAAGAAAGTCAGGGTGCCGACGAACGGGTCGGTCGCAATCTTGAATGCCAGCGCGGCGAACGGCTGGTTGTCGTCGGCGCCACGCTCGCCCTCGGACTCGGCGGCGTCGTCGAGTATGCCCTTGATCGCCGGCTTGTCGATCGGCGAGGGCAGGAACTCGACCATGGCATCGAGCATCGCCTGCACGCCTTTGTTCTTGAAGGCGGAGCCGCAGAGCATGGGGGTGATCTCGCTGCGCAGGGTGCGCGCGCGCAGGGCCGACTTGATCTCGGCGTCCGTCAGCTCCCCGCCCTCGAGGTACTTCTCCATCAGCTCTTCGCTCGCCTCGGCCGCGGCCTCGACCAGCTTCTCCCGGTACTCGTTGCAGAGCTCGGCCAGGTCCTCGGGGATCGGACGCTCCTCGAAACGGGTGCCCTTGCTCTCCTCGTCCCAGTGGATCGCCTTCATGCGCAGCAGGTCGACGATGCCCTTGAAGTTCTCCTCGGCGCCGATCGGGATCTGCAGCGGCACCGGGTTGGCGCCGAGCCGGTCCTTCACCTGCTGCACGACGCGCAGGAAGTCCGCACCGACGCGGTCCATCTTGTTCACGAAGGCGAGGCGCGGAACGCCGTACTTGTTCGCCTGGCGCCACACCGTCTCGGACTGGGGCTCGACCCCGCCCACCGCGCAGAACACCGCGCAGGCGCCGTCGAGCACGCGCAGCGACCGCTCCACCTCGATGGTGAAGTCGACGTGGCCGGGCGTGTCGATGATGTTGATGCGGTGCTCGGGGTACTGCTGCGCCATGCCGCTCCAAAAGCAGGTCGTGGCCGCGGACGTGATGGTGATGCCGCGCTCCTGCTCCTGCTCCATCCAGTCCATGGTCGCGGTGCCGTCGTGCACCTCGCCCAGCTTGTGGGAGACGCCGGTGTAGAAAAGGATGCGCTCGGTGGTCGTGGTCTTGCCGGCATCGATGTGCGCCATGATGCCAACGTTGCGATACCGCTCGATGGGAGTACTGCGTGCCACGGCCGGCCCCTATGCGTCTGCTGCAATTAACCTGGAAGCGGAATCGCCATCACCACCGATAGTGCGAGAAGGCCTTGTTGGCCTCCGCCATGCGGTGGGTGTCTTCACGCTTCTTCACCGCGGCGCCACGGGAGTCGGCGGCGTCCATGAGCTCGCCGGCGAGCCGCTGCGCCATGGACTTCTCGCTGCGCTTGCGCGCCGAGTCGATGATCCAGCGCATCGCGAGCGAGTTGCGGCGCACCGCGCGCACCTCCACCGGCACCTGATAGGTCGCGCCGCCGACACGGCGGGACTTGACCTCGACCAGCGGCCTGACGTTGTCGAGCGCCTGCTCCATCAGCGAAATGCCGTCCCCGCCCTTCTTCTGGGACACCTGCTCGAGGGCGCCGTAAATGATTCCCTCGGCGGTCGACTTCTTGCCGTCGATCATCAGCATGTTGACGAAGCGCGCGATCAGCTCGCTCCCGAACTTCGGGTCCGGCAGGGCTTCGCGACGGGCGGCGACTCTTCTTCTGGGCATGGCTGCGACTCGGTCCTTTCAGTTCAGACGGATCAGCTCTTCGGGCGCTTGGCGCCATACTTGGAACGACCCTGACGCCGCTTGTCGACGCCGGAGGTGTCGAGGGTGCCGCGGATCGTGTGATAACGGACGCCGGGCAGGTCCTTCACGCGGCCGCCGCGGATCAGCACGACCGAGTGCTCCTGCAGGTTGTGGCCTTCGCCGCCGATGTACGAGGTGACTTCGAACCCGTTGGTCAGGCGCACGCGCGCCACCTTGCGAAGCGCCGAGTTCGGCTTCTTCGGGGTGGTGGTGTACACGCGGGTGCAGACGCCGCGCTTCTGCGGGCAGCCCTCGAGCGCAGGCACCTTGCTCTTTTCCGCCTTGCGCGACCGGGGCTTGCGCACCAGCTGATTGATCGTTGCCATTGGTCTGCGTTCTCCAGGAACGTCCGCAAAAAAGCGCCAAATCGAGCGGCACCGGCTCGGCCAGCGGCGTTCACCGCCGGCGCGGCCACCACTCGACGTGGCGTCTTGTCCTTGGTTGCGAGGAACTCTCGACCGACAAGAAAACAAAGGGCGGCATGCCGCCCCGCTACGAAGACCGCGGATTCTAGGTAGGCCCTTGTGGCATGTCAACAGCGCGTTGCGGGCCGCGGCGCCCGCAACGCGCCCCGGGCGTCACAGGTCGCTGCGGCTGAACTCCTGCTTGATCGCCTCCTCGACGTCATGCGTGTCCAGCTCCATGGAACCGTGCCCGGCGAGAGCGGCCTCCTTGCGCTTGCGCCGCCGCTCGCGGTGGTGCGACAGGCCGGTGCCGGCCGGGATGAGCCGCCCGACGATCACGTTCTCCTTGAGGCCCTGCAGCGAGTCCGACATGCCGCGGACGGCGGCCTCGGTCAGCACCCGGGTGGTCTCCTGGAAGGAGGCCGCGGAAATGAAGGACTCGGTCGACAGCGAGGCCTTGGTGATGCCGAGCAGGATCGGCTCGAACACCGCGGGCAGCTTGCCCTCGGCCTTGGCCCGCTCGTTCGCTTCGAGGACCCGCGAGCGCTCGGCCTGCTCGCCCCGCAGGAAGCGGGTGTCGCCGGAGCTCAGGATCTCCACCTTGCGCAGCATCTGGCGAATGATCACTTCGATGTGCTTGTCGTTGATGCGCACGCCCTGCAGCCGGTAGACGTCCTGTATCTCCTTCACCAGGTACTCCGCCAGCTGCGTGATCCCCTTCAGGCGCAGGATGTCGTGAGAGCTCATCTCGCCGTCAGCGATCACCTCGCCGCGCTCCACGTGCTCGCCTTCGAACACCGTGACGTGGCGCCACTTGGGGATGAGGATCTCGGTCTCGTGCCCCTCGTTGTCGCTGATGATGATCCGCTGCTTGCCCTTCGTGTCCTTGCCGAACTTCACGGTGCCCGACTGCTCGGCGAGTATCGCCGGCTCCTTGGGCTTGCGCGCCTCGAACAGGTCGGCGACGCGCGGCAGGCCGCCCGTGATGTCGCGGGTCTTGGAGGACTCCTGCGGGATGCGCGCCAGCACGTCGCCAACGCCCACCGCGCCCCCCTCGACCGCGCCGATGATGGCGCCTGCGGTCAGGAAGTAGTGCGCCGGGATCGACGTGCCGGCAATGTTGAGATCCTTGCCCGCCTCGTCCACCAGCTTGACCATCGGCCGCAGGTCCTTGCCGGCCGCCGGCCGCTGCTTCGGATCCATGACCACCATCGCGGCGAGGCCGGTGACTTCGTCCACCTGCTGCTGCACGGACACGCCGTCGACCACCTCGACGAGGCGCGCATAGCCCGCCACCTCGGTGATCACGGGGTGCATGTGCGGATCCCAGTTGGCAACCATCTGGCCGCCCTGCACCGCCGCTCCGTCGTGGGCGAGCAGGTTGGCGCCGTAAGGCACGCGGTAGCGCTCGCGCTCGCGGCCCATCTCATCGACGATCGTGACCTCGCCGGAGCGGGAGACCGCCACCAGCTTGCCGCTGGCGTGCTCCACGAACTTGAGGTTGTGGAAGCGCAGCGTGCCGCTGTTCTTGATCTCGATGCTGTTCTGCGCCGCGGCGCGCGAGGCGGCGCCGCCGATGTGGAAGGTCCGCATCGTCAGCTGCGTGCCGGGCTCGCCGATCGACTGCGCCGCGATCACGCCCACTGCCTCGCCGATGTTGGCCCGGTGCCCGCGGGCCAGATCGCGCCCGTAGCAGGCCGCGCACACGCCGGCGCGGGCCTCGCAGGTGATCGACGAGCGCACCAGCACCTGGTCGACACCGGCATCCTCGAGCTTCTCCACCCAGGACTCGTCGAGCAGCGTGCCCGCCCCGCAGATCACATCGTCCGAGTTCGGGCGGCAGACGTCGCGCGCAACCACCCGGCCGAGGATGCGCTCGCGCAGCGGCTCGACCTCGTTGCCGCCCTCGATGATCGGCATCATCAGCAGCCCCTGCTCGGTGCCGCAGTCCTCCTCCAGAACGACCATGTCCTGCGCCACGTCGACCAGACGGCGGGTCAGGTAACCGGAGTTGGCCGTCTTGAGCGCCGTGTCAGCGAGGCCCTTGCGCGCGCCGTGGGTCGAGATGAAGTACTGGAGAACGTCCAGGCCCTCGCGGAAGTTGGCCGTGATCGGCGTCTCGATGATCGAGCCGTCCGGCTTCGCCATCAGGCCGCGCATGCCGGCAAGCTGGCGGATCTGGGCGGCGGAGCCGCGCGCGCCGGAGTCGGACATCATGAAGATCGAGTTGAAGGACGGCTGCTGGGCCTCCTTGCCGTCCCGGGCGATGACCTTCTCCATGCCGATGCCCGCCATCATTTCCTTGGCGACGCGATCGTTCGTGTGCGTCCAGATGTCGACGACCTTGTTGTAGCGCTCGCCCTTGGTGACCAGGCCCGACGCGTACTGGTCCTCGATCTCCTTCACCTGGCGCTCCGCCTCGGCGAGGATCGCGGCCTTCTCGCCGGGAACCACCATGTCGTCCACGCCGATGGAGATTCCGGCGCGGGTTGCGTACCGGAAGCCGGTGTACATGAGCTGGTCGGCAAAAACGACGGTTGCCTTGAGCCCCACGCGCCGGTAACAGGCGTTCACCAGCCGTGAGATGGACTTTTTGTCCATCGCCTTGTTGATCAGGCTGAACGGCAGCCCGTCCGGAAGGATCTCCGAGAGGATGGCGCGCCCGACCGTGGTCTCGAACAGGCGGATCTCGGCGTCGATGCCGCCATCGTCGCGCTGGCGGGTGTCACGGATGCGGACCTTGACGCGCGCCTGCAGATGCGCGGCGCCGGACTCGTAGGCGCGCCGCGCCTCCGCGACGTCGGCAAAGGCCATGCCCTCGCCCTTCGCATTGACGCGGTCGCGCGTCATGAAGTAAAGGCCGAGCACCACGTCCTGCGAGGGCACGATGATCGGGTCGCCGTTCGCCGGGGAGAGGATGTTGTTCGTCGACATCATCAGCGCCCGCGCCTCGAGCTGCGCTTCGAGCGACAGCGGAACGTGCACCGCCATCTGGTCGCCGTCGAAGTCGGCGTTGAACGCGGTGCACACCAGCGGATGAAGCTGGATCGCCTTGCCCTCGATCAGCACCGGCTCGAACGCCTGGATGCCGAGGCGGTGCAGCGTAGGCGCGCGGTTCAGCATCACGGGATGCTCGCGGATCACCTCCTCGAGGATGTCCCACACCTCCGCATCGCCGCGCTCGACCGCCTTCTTCGCCGCCTTGATGGTCGTCGCGGTGCCCCGCAGCTGCAGCTTCGAGAAAATGAAGGGCTTGAAGAGCTCGAGGGCCATGCGCTTGGGCAGGCCGCACTGGTGCAGGCGCAAGGTCGGGCCGACGACGATGACCGAGCGGCCCGAGTAGTCGACGCGCTTGCCGAGCAGGTTCTGGCGGAACCGGCCCTGCTTGCCCTTGATCATGTCGGCCAGCGACTTGAGCGGGCGCTTGTTGCTGCCGGTGATGGCTCGGCCGCGCCGGCCATTGTCGAGCAGCGCGTCGACTGCTTCCTGCAGCATGCGCTTCTCGTTGCGCACGATGATGTCCGGCGCGCTGAGGTCAAGCAGGCGCTTGAGGCGGTTGTTGCGGTTGATGACCCGGCGGTAGAGATCGTTGAGGTCTGAGGTCGCGAAACGGCCGCCGTCCAGCGGCACCAGCGGACGTAGCTCCGGCGGCAGCACCGGCAGCACCGTCATCACCATCCACTCGGGTCGGTTGCCGGAGTCCTGCAGCGACTCGAGCAGCTTGAGGCGCTTCGTGGCCTTCTTGATCTTGGTCTCGGAACCGGTGGTCTCCATCTCCTCGCGCAGGCGCTGGATCTCCCGCGGCATATCGATGGTGCGCAACAGCTCATAGACGGCTTCGGCGCCCATGCGGGCGTCGAACTCGTCGCCATTCTCCTCGATGGCCTCGAGATACTGCTCGTCGGTCATCAGCTGGCCGCGCTCCAGCGGCGTCATCCCCGGATCGACCACGACGTAAGACTCGAAATAGAGAACCCGCTCGATGTCGCGCAGGGTCATGTCGAGCAGCAGGCCGATGCGCGACGGCAGCGACTTGAGGAACCAGATGTGCGCGACCGGGCTAGCGAGCTCGATGTGGCCCATGCGCTCGCGCCGGACCTTCGCCAGCGTGACCTCGACGCCGCACTTCTCGCACACCACGCCTCGGTGCTTGAGGCGCTTGTACTTGCCGCACAAGCACTCGTAGTCGCTGACCGGGCCGAAGATCTTGGCGCAGAACAGACCGTCTCGCTCCGGCTTGAAGGTGCGGTAGTTGATGGTCTCTGGCTTCTTCACCTCGCCGAACGACCACGAGCGGATCATGTCGGGGGACGCGAGGCCGATCCGGATCGCGTCGAACTCCTCGATCTGACCCTGCTGCTTGAGCATCTTCAGCAGATCTTTCAAGTCGGTATCTCCTGAGTATTGACCGTTTGTGGGGCGAGCCGCCGTCAGTCCTGCTCGAGCTCGATGTTGATGCCGAGCGAGCGGATCTCCTTGACCAGCACGTTGAAGGACTCGGGCATGCCGGCCTCCATGCGGTGATCCCCGTCCACGATGTTCTTGTACATGCGGGTGCGGCCGTTCACGTCGTCCGACTTCACGGTCAGCATCTCCTGCAGGGTGTAGGCCGCGCCGTAGGCCTCGAGCGCCCACACCTCCATCTCGCCGAAGCGCTGGCCGCCGAACTGCGCCTTGCCGCCCAGCGGCTGCTGAGTGACCAGGCTGTAGGGACCGGTCGAGCGGGCGTGCATCTTGTCGTCGACCAAGTGGTTGAGCTTGAGCATGTACATGTAGCCGACGGTCACCGGGCGATCAAAGGCCTCGCCGGTGCGGCCGTCGTAGAGCACGGTCTGGCCGTCGGTCGGCAGCCCGGCGAGCTCCAGCAGCCCCTTGATCTCCCGCTCGTTCGCGCCATCGAACACCGGCGTCGCGACCGGCAGGCCGCCACGCAGATTGCGCCCGAGCTCCAGCACCTCGTCGTCGGTCAGGGAGGCGATATCCTCCTTGCGGCCACTGTAGTTGTAGGCCCGTTCGATGTAGTCGCGCACCTCCGCAACCTTTGCCTGTGCGTCCAGCATCCGGCCGATGCGCAGCCCGACTCCCTTGGCTGCCCAGCCCAGGTGGGTCTCCAGGATCTGGCCGATGTTCATGCGCGAGGGCACGCCGAGGGGGTTGAGCACGATGTCGACCGGCTCGCCGTCCGCGGAGAAGGGCATGTCCTCCACCGGCACGATGATCGAAATGACGCCCTTGTTGCCGTGACGTCCCGCCATCTTGTCGCCGGGCTGCACGCGGCGCTTCACGGCCAGGTAGACCTTGACCATCTTGAGCACGCCGGGCGCGAGATCGTCGCCGGTGGTCAGCTTGCGCTTCTTCTCCTCGAACTTCTGCCGGAAGTTTTCGCGCTGCGCACGGATCTGCTCGGCGATCGCCTCAAGCTGCTGGGCCGACTCTTCGCTGCGCAGCCGTATCTCCAGCCACCTGTCGCGGTCGACCTCGCCAAGGTAAGTCTTCGTGATCTTGGTGCCCTGCTTGAGCTTGTTCGGACCGCCGTCGGCCGTCTTGCCGATCAGCATCTTCTCCACGCGCTGGAAGGTGTCGTCCTCCATGATGCGCAACTGGTCGTCGAGGTCCTTGCGCACCCGCGCAAGCTCCATCTCCTCGATCTGCAGCGCGCGGGCGTCCTTCTCGACGCCGTCGCGCGTGAACACCTGCACGTCGATCACCGTGCCCGCCATGCCCGAGGGCACGCGCAGCGAGGTGTCCTTCACGTCGGAGGCCTTCTCGCCGAAGATGGCCCGCAGCAGCTTCTCCTCCGGGGTGAGCTGGGTCTCGCCCTTGGGGGTCACCTTTCCGACCAGGATGTCGCCCTCGCGCACCTCGGCGCCGATGTAGACGATGCCCGACTCGTCGAGCTTGGCGAGCGCCGCCTCGCCGACGTTCGGGATGTCGCTCGTGATCTCCTCCGGCCCGAGCTTGGTGTCGCGGGCCATGCAGGTGAGCTCCTCGATGTGGATCGTGGTGAAGCGATCCTCCTCGACCACCCGCTCGGAAATCAGGATGGAGTCCTCGAAGTTGCAGCCGTTCCACGGCATGAACGCAACGCGCAGGTTCTGGCCGAGGGCGAGCTCGCCGAGGTCGGTCGACGGCCCGTCGGCCAGCACGTCCCCGCGCGCGATCATGTCGCCCACGCGCACCAGCGGACGCTGGTTGATGCAGGTGTTCTGGTTCGAGCGCGTGTACTTGATGAGGTTGTAGATGTCGACGCCGGACTCGCCCGGCTCGGTCTCGTCGTCGTTCACCCGCACCACGATGCGCGCGGCGTCGACGGAGTCCACGAGGCCACCGCGACGGGCGACCACGGTGACGCCGGAGTCCACGGCGACGGTCCGTTCCATGCCGGTGCCCACCAGCGGCTTCTCGGCGCGCAGCGTCGGCACCGCCTGGCGCTGCATGTTGGAGCCCATGAGCGCGCGGTTGGCGTCGTCGTGCTCGAGGAAGGGGATGAGCGACGCCGCCACCGAGACAATCTGCTTCGGCGACACGTCCATGTACTCGATCTTGTCGGGCGTCGAGAGCGTGAACTCGTTCTGGTGCCTCGCCGAGACCAGCTCGTCGGTGAGCCGCCCCTTCGCGTCGATGGTCGCGTTCGCCTGCGCGATGACGTACCGCCCCTCCTCGATCGCGGACAGGTAGGAGACCTCGTCCGTCACGTGGCCGTTCACCACCCGCCGGTAGGGGGTCTCGAGGAAGCCGTACTTGTTGGTGCGGGCGTAGACCGACAGCGAGTTGATGAGGCCGATGTTCGGGCCTTCAGGCGTCTCGATGGGGCAGACGCGGCCGTAGTGGGTCGGGTGCACGTCGCGCACCTCGAAGCCGGCGCGCTCGCGGGCCAGGCCGCCCGGCCCGAGGGCCGACACGCGCCGCTTGTGCGTCACCTCGGACAGCGGGTTGTTCTGGTCCATGAATTGCGAGAGCTGCGAGGAGCCGAAGAACTCCTTGATCGCCGCCGAGACGGGCTTCGCATTGATCAGCTCCTGCGGCATCAGACCCTCGGATTCGGCGAGGGTGAGGCGCTCCTTGACGGCGCGCTCGACCCGCACGAGGCCGACGCGGAACTGGTTCTCGGCCATTTCGCCGACGCAGCGGATGCGGCGGTTGCCGAGGTGGTCGATGTCGTCCACCGTCCCGTTGCCGTTGCGAATGTCCACCAGGGTCCGGAGCACGTCGACGATGTCAGACGCCGCGCCATACTGCGCATGGAGCGCCTTCGCCTGCTCATCGCCGCGGCGGCCGAGATAGACGCCGTCGTAGAGGACCCCCGGCCCTTCGGCGGCATCGCGCCCAAGGCGGCGGTTGAACTTCATTCGACCGACCGCCGACAGGTCATAGCGCTCGTCCGAGAAGAACAGGTTGAAGAAGAGGTTCTGCGCCGCCTCGCGGGTCGGCGGCTCGCCGGGCCGCATCATCCGGTAGATCTCGACCTGCGCCTCGAGCTCGCTGGTGGTCGAGTCGATGCGGATCGTGTCCGAGATGTAGGGGCCATGGTCCAGGTCGTTCGTGAAGAGCGTACGGACCTCGGCGACACCCTTCTTCGTCAGTTGCTCGACGACCGCTGCCGTGAGCTCCTCGTTCGCCTTCGCAAGCAGTTCGCCCGTTGCGGTGTCGACGACGTTGTGGGCGAGCCGCTTGCCGATGGCAAAGCTGTTGGGCACCGGCAGCCGGGCGATGCCGGCCTTCTGCAGCTCGCGGATGTGCCGCTGCGTGATGCGCCGCCCCGCCTCGGCAACGACCTGCTCGCCGACCTTGATGTCGAAGTCCAGGGTCTCGCCGCGCAGGCGCTCGGGCACCAGCTCGAGCTCGATGCCGGCCTTGCCCAGGTGCAGGGTGTCGGTCTCGAAGAAGCGGGCGAGGATCTGCTCCGTGTCGTAACCAAGACCGCGCAGCAGCACGGTCGCCGGCAGCTTCCGGCGCCGGTCGATGCGCACGAACACGCAGTCCTTCGGGTCGAACTCGAAGTCCAGCCAGGAACCGCGGTAGGGGATCACCCGGGCGGAGAAGAGCAGCTTGCCGGAAGAGTGGGTCTTGCCCTTGTCGTGGTCGAAGAACACGCCCGGGGAGCGGTGCAGCTGCGAGACGATCACGCGCTCCGTGCCGTTGATGATGAAGGTGCCGTTCTCGGTCATGAGCGGCAGCTCGCCCATGTAGATTTCCTGCTCCTTCACGTCTTTGACCTGCCGGGTCCCGGCGGGAGCGTCCTTGTCGTAGATGACGAGCCGGACGAGCACGCGCAGCGGCGCCGCATAGGTAGCGCCGCGCAGCTGGCACTCGCGGACGTCGAACACCGGCTCACCGAGCCGATAGCTCACGTACTCGAGAAGGGCGTTGCCGGAATAGGAGACGATCGGAAACACCGACTTGAAGGCGGCGTGCAGGCCGATGTCGTGCCGTTCGTCAGGCCGCCGGTCGGCCTGGAGGAACTCGCGGTATGACTCGATCTGCGTGGCCAGCAGATAGGGCACCGGCAGCACGCTGGAGCGTTTGCCGAAGTCCTTGCGGATGCGCTTCTTGTCGGTGAACGAATAGGCCATGCTCGCCTTCCCTCGGATTGGGTGATTAGCCGTCGCCAGCTTGCGCCCGCCGCGCGCGTGGCGCCGCAGGGCGTAACTCAGTCAGAAACAACAAACGGGAAAGGGCCGGTGGCATCAGCCACCAGCCCGATCCCGGCAGTGCGGCGTGGAGGCACGCAGGTGATCGATTACTTGATCTCGACCGTGCCGCCCGCCTCTTCCAGCTCTTTCTTCACCTTGGCCGCCTCGTCCTTCGAGACGGCTTCCTTCAGCACGGTGGGCACGCCCTCGACCGCATCCTTGGCCTCCTTGAGGCCGAGGCCGGTCACCGCACGCACCGCCTTAATCACGTTGACCTTGTTCGCGCCGAAGCTGGTCAGCACGACGTTGAACTCGGTCTGCTCCTCGACGGGAGCGGCCTCGGCGGCGCCGCCGGCCGCGGGCGCGGCCATCACGGCCGCCGCAGCGGTCACGCCGAACTTCTCTTCCATCGCAGCGATCAGCTCCACGACCTCCATCACGGTCATGTTGGCAATCGCGTCGAGGATCTCGTCTTTCGAAATCGCCATTTCAGAACTCCTGAATACGTTTGTGCAGCAGATTGAATTGCTAAAGCCTTATCAGGCCGCCTCTTTCGCGTCGCGGACCGCAGCGATCGTGCGCACCAGCTTGCCCGGCACCTCGTTGAGAGTGGATGCCAGCTTCTGGATCGGGGCCTTCATCACCGACATGAGCATGCTCACGGCCTGCTCGTAGGTCGGCATCTTGGCGAGGGCCTCGAGGTCTCCGGGGCCGAGCAGCTTGCCGCTGACCGACACCAGCTTCACCACGAGGCGATCGTTGCCCTTGACGAAGTCCTTGATCACGCGCGCGGCAGCACCCGGGTCATCCAGCGAGAACGCGAGGATGAGCGGACCGGTCAGACCCGCCTGCATGCAGGCGAAGTCCGTGCCCTCCACCGCCCGCCGAGCGAGCGTGTTCTTGACGACGCGAAGGTAGACCCGGTTCTTGCGCGCCTCGCGGCGCAACTGGGTCAGTGCCCCCACGGTCAAGCCCCGATACTCGGCGGCGACGGCGGAATGGGCCTTGCTGGCCACTTCTGCGACTTCGGCGACGATGGCCTGCTTCTGCTCGAGATTGAGTGCCAAAACCGTCACCTCCTGACGTGGGTACGGACGAGTCCGCCCCGGTTACACATCGGCGCCTCGCGGCGCCACGAAACAACGTGCACCTTCATCAGGAAAGGAGTCCTGAATCGGGAGCCCCGTCTGCGCAGGCGGTCGCCCATTGAGCCTTTCGGCACCTGCGGTCTTTGACGGCTGCCGGCGCAAGCCGGCGGCCCCAAAGTTCCTTTGCCCCCTCAGGCCCCGAGCGAGGACTGGTCGATGACCAGCCCCGGCCCCATGGTCGAGGAGAGCGTGATCTTCTTCACGTAAACGCCCTTCGAGGTGCTGGGCTTCGCCTTCTTCAGGTCGGTGATCAGCGCCTCGAGGTTCTGCTTCAGCGCGGCCGGGTCGAAACTCACCTTGCCGATCGCGCAATGGATGATGCCGGCCTTGTCCGTGCGGTAGCGCACCTGGCCGGCCTTCGCGTTGCGCACCGCCTCCGCGACGTTCGGGGTGACGGTGCCGACCTTCGGGTTCGGCATGAGGCCGCGCGGACCGAGGATCTGCCCGAGCTGGCCGACGATGCGCATCGCATCGGGCGAGGCAATGACCACGTCGAAGTCCATCTTGCCCGCCTTCACTTCGGCCGCGAGGTCCTCGAAACCGACCTTGTCGGCGCCGGCGGCAAGGGCGGCCTCCACATTCGCGCCCTGCGCGAACACGGCCACCCGCACCGACTTGCCGGTGCCGTTGGGCAGCACGGTGGAGCCGCGGACGACCTGGTCGGACTTGCGCGGGTCGACGCCGAGATTGACTGCGACCTCGACGGTTTCGGCGAACTTGACGGTCGAGACGGATTTCAGGAGCGCGCAGGCCTCATCCATGGGGTAGAGCTTGCCGGGGGTCAGTTGCTCGCGGATCGCGCGCTCACGCTTTGTGAGGGTTGCCATGGCTCAGAGTCCCTCCACGTCGAGGCCCATGCTGCGGGCGCTGCCGGCAATCGTGCGCACCGCGGCGTCCATGTCGGCGGCGGTGAGGTCCGGCATCTTGGTGGTGGCGATCTCCTCGAGCTGCGCCCGGGTGACCGTGCCGACCTTCTTGGTGTTCGGGTTGCTCGAGCCCGACTGCAGCCCCAGCGACTTCTTGAGCAGCACCGTCGCCGGTGGCGTCTTGGTGATGAAGGTGAAGCTGCGGTCGCTGTACACGGTGATCACCACCGGCAGCGGCAGCCCCTTCTCCACGCCCTGCGTCGCTGCGTTGTACTGCTTGCAGAACTCCATGATGTTGACGCCGTGCTGGCCGAGCGCCGGGCCGATGGGCGGGCTCGGATTGGCTTCCTGCGCCTTCACTTGCAGCTTGATGTAAGCCGATACTTTCTTGGCCATGCGCCTCTCCTGCGGGTGCTAGCGCCTCGCGGCTCCCCGACTGATGAAAACGCCCCGCCTGCCGCGCCGGCGGCGGGCGGGGCTCACGAAACTAAGCCTTTTCCACTTGGCTGAACTCGAGGTCCACCGGGGTGGAGCGCCCGAAGATCAGCACCGACACCTTGAGCCGGCTCTTGTCGTAGTCGACGTCCTCGACCACGCCGTTGAAGTCGTTGAACGGGCCATCGACCACCCGCACCACCTCGCCGGGCTCGAACAGCACCTTCGGCCGGGGCTTCTCCGCGCCCTCCTGCACTCGATGCAGGATCGCGTCGGCCTCCTTGTCAGTGATCGGCGCCGGCCTGTCGGCCTTGCCACCGATGAAGCCCATGACCCGGGGCACCTCTTTCACCAGATGCCAGGTCTCGTCCGACATCTCCATCTGGACGAGCACGTAGCCCGGGAAGAACTTCCGCTCGCTCTTGCGCTGCTGGCCGCCACGCATCTCCACCACCTCTTCGGTGGGGACGAGGATCTGGCCGAACCTGTCCTCCATGCCGAAGCGGCGCACCCGCTCCTCGAGGGAGCGCTTGACCTGCTGCTCGAACCCCGAAAAGGCATGCACCACGTACCAGCGCATCGTCATGATCAGCCTCCCTGCCCCGTCACTGCGCGCACGATCTCGAGCAGGACCATGTCAACCAGCCACAGGAAGATGCCCATGACGACCACGACCGCGAAAACGATGAGCGTGGTCTGCACCGTCTCCTGGCGCGAGGGCCAGACGACCTTGCGAACCTCCGTGCGGGACTCGAGGAAGAACTCGCGGATCGCGCGCCCCCGCTCGCTCTGCAGCCCGACGAAGATGCCGGCGCCCGTGAGCGCGAGGAAGCCGAGCACGCGCAGCACGAGCGGATATTCCTCGAAGAAATAGAATCCGCCGATGCCTGCGCCGATAATCGCGATGGCAAGCACCAGCTTGAGGGCGTCCGCCCCCGAACGCTCGACTTCCGTACCTGCCGCCATGTGCTGCCCGCGTTCAGAAAAAGAGAATGGCAGGCCAGGAGGGACTCGAACCCCCAACCTGCGGTTTTGGAGACCGCTGCTCTGCCAATTGAGCTACTGGCCTAGAAACACTCGGGGGCGGGCTGCCTGTGGGCAGCCCGCCGCCGCAGACTCGTCACTCGATAACCTTCGCCACGACGCCGGCCCCGACGGTCCGGCCGCCTTCGCGAATCGCGAACCGCAGCCCTTCCTCCATCGCAATCGGCGCAATCAGCTTCACCGTCATCTTCACGTTG
>Ga0114939_10002020_pt1 | contig 15573 bp, 13 predicted proteins | sample AshMeaCrysSpring_FD_87196 | JGI IMG/M metagenome (GOLD analysis project Ga0114939, IMG submission 87196) | Groundwater microbial communities from Big Spring, Nevada to study Microbial Dark Matter (Phase II) - Ash Meadows Crystal Spring | ecosystem: Environmental > Aquatic > Deep subsurface >... | reverse complement strand
GTTCTCGTCGACCACCAGGATGCTCTCGCGCAGGTGCTGCACGATGAACTCGTTCAGCTCGTTGAGGTTGGCCAGGTCGAGCTCGCGCTGCTGCGCCAGCGCCTCGCTTTCACGCAGCCGCGCGGCGAAAGGCAGGGCGACCAGCGTGATGGTGAACAGGCTGGCGCCGGTAAGTCCCGTGACCAGGAAGTCCGGCCTCGAGTTCTCGCCCTGGAGATACGAAAGCATCGTCTCGGCGAGCAGGGACAGCGTGACGATGGATGTACCCAGCAGCGCCAGGCGCCGCTGCAGGATCATCGCGCAGGCGCCGGTTGGCAGCACCAGCAGCGTCGCCAGGCCGCTGGTGATGCTGCCGCTCGCGTGGATCATCGCGGCGAACATGATGGCGTCGACGCACAGCTGCAGCAGGGCCTGCCACTCGGCCGATGGCGTCCGGCTCTGGATCGTCTGGATGCAGACCAGGCCGAAGGCGAAATAGGCGACCGACACCCCGATGAACAGTCCCGGATGCACGCTGCCGACCGTGGTGCTCGGCGAATCGAAGAAGAACACCAGCAGCAACAGCATCGGGAACAGCAGCCGGAAGACGTTCAGCAGCGACAGCACCCGCCAGTGCGATTCCGCGGCGGACGCGGGTCGCGAAGGGTCGTTGAGGCCCAGCTTGAACGCCGTTTTCATTCCCCTCCGTTCCTCCGACATCTTCGCGAGGCTTGCGTCATCAGAATGGCGTGCGCCACTTCAGGCCCGCGAAGCGAGCATAGTCCCGGTCGGTCGTGATCCACTCGCAGCCCGCCTCGATGGCGAGGGCTGCATTCCAGGCGTCGGGAACGAGGTTGCCGGTGGCGTGCGAATCGCAGCAGATCTGCTGGAAGAGGCGCCAGTGCCGCTCGCCCGGTTGGACCAGCGTCACGTTGGGCTGACCGATCAACGCATTGGTGTAGTCGACCACCTCGGCCAGCTCGCTTGGCATGGCGAAGATCCGCGGGTGCGTGCACACGCGGATGACAGCGGAGAGCACATGCGGCGCGAGGCCAAACGTTGCGGGACCGTTCACGACGTCCTCGAGCCACTCCTTGTAGCGTGAATGGTCCAGCGAATCGGCGCGGAACGCATAGATCAGGACGTTGACGTCCGGCAGGATCAACGCGGGCCGTCCATGCGATCGAGCAGGTCGGCGGAATCGTTCAGGTCGATTCCCGGCAGCACGCCGCCAGTGGCGCGGCTTACCGGCAACCGGACCCGTTCCCCGCGCGACGGTGGGCGCGGTCGGCGCAGTGCCATCCGCAGGCCCTGTTCGATCAACGCCGTCAGCGTTACGCCGCGTCGCGCGGCCTCCCGGCGGGCCTGTTCCAGGAGCCCTTCGTCGAGACGGACCGTGGTTCTCATATGTCGGAGCATACGCGGTGTATGTCAGTATGTCACTTGGCCTCCCCAATTGCGGGCCCGGGCCCTCACCCCAACCCTCTCCCGCTGTCGCGGGCCCGTTGCCCTCACCCCAACCCTCTCCCGCTGTCGCGGGAGAGGGAGTAGGCAAGTAGACTGTCGAGCTCCGTCCCACCCGGCCCGAGTCCATGAACCTCCACGAATACCAGTCGAAGCAGCTCTTCGCCCGCTATGGCATCCCGGTGCCGGCGGGTTTCGTCGCCTCCACGCCCGACGAGGCCGTCGCCGCCGCCGACCGGCTCGGGGGCTCCGTCTGGGTGGTCAAGGCCCAGGTGCATGCGGGCGGGCGCGGCAAGGCCGGCGGCGTCAAGGTCGTCAAGTCGAAGGACGACGTCGCGGCCGCGGCGGCCGGCATGCTCGGCCAGCGGCTCAAGACGAAGCAGACGGCGGCCGAAGGCCTGCCGATCAACCAGGTGTACGTCGAGACCGGCTCGAAGATCGACCGCGAGTTGTATCTCAGTCTGCTGCTCAACCGCGATACGGGCTGCGTCGCGTTCGTGGCTTCGGCCGCCGGCGGCATGGACATCGAAGAGGTCGCCGCGAAGACGCCGGAGAAGATCATCCGCGTCGACATCCACCCGGCGACGGGCATCCAGGGCTCCCATTGCCGCACGCTCGCCTTCGGCCTCGGGCTGCAGGGCAAGCAGGTCGCGCAGTTCGAGCAGGTCGCGCGCGGTCTCTACAAACTGTACATGGAATGCGACGCCAGCCTCGTCGAAGTGAACCCGCTGATCGTCAACGGCGACGGCGACGTGATCGCGCTCGACGGCAAGATCGGCATCGAGGACAACTCGCTGTTCCGGCAGCAGGAACTGGTTGCGATGCGCGACAAGTCGCAGGAAGACGAGATGGAAGTGCTCGCGGGCGAGGCCGACCTCAATTACGTCTCGCTCGACGGCGACATCGCCTGCATGGTCAACGGCGCGGGCCTCGCGATGGCGACGATGGACGTCATCCAGCTGCACGGCGGCAGCCCGGCGAATTTCCTCGACGTGGGCGGCGGCGCGACGCGCGAGCGCGTCACGACGGCCTTCAAGCTGATCCTCGGCAACCCGCGCGTGAAGGCGATCCTCGTCAATATCTTCGGCGGCATCGTCCGCTGCGACATGATCGCGGAAGGCGTGATCGGCGCCGCGCGCGATCTCGGCCTGCACCTGCCGGTGGTCGTGCGCATCGAAGGCACCAACGCGCCGCAGGGCCGCAAGCTGCTGGCCGAAAGCGGCCTCGACCTGATTGCCGCCACCGATCTGACCGACGCGGCGCAGAAGGTCGTCGCGGCCGCCGCGAGGAAGTAAGCACCATGTCGATCCTGATCAACAAGAACACGCGCGTCATCTGCCAGGGTTTCACCGGCAAGCAGGGCACGTTCCATTCGCAGGGCTGCCTCGATTACGGCACGAAGCTGGTCGGCGGCGTCACGCCGGGCCGCGGCGGCGAAAAGCACCTAGGCCTGCCGGTGTTCGATACCGTGCGCGATGCGGTGGCGAAGACGGGCGCGGACGCGACGATGATCTACGTGCCGCCGCCGTTCGCGGCCGACGCGATCATCGAGGCGGCCGATGCCGGCATTCCGCTGATCGTCTGCATCACCGAAGGCATCCCGGTGAACGACATGGTCAAGGTCAAGGCGGCGCTCAGAAGCTCGAAGTCGCGCCTCGTCGGCCCCAACTGCCCCGGCGTGATCACGCCGGGCGAATGCAAGATCGGCATCATGCCGGGCTTCATCCACCAGAAGGGCAAGGTCGGCATCGTCTCGCGCTCGGGCACGCTTACCTACGAAGCGGTGTTCCAGACGACGAACGTCGGCCTCGGCCAGAGCACGTGCGTCGGCATCGGTGGTGACCCGGTACGCGGCATGAACTTCATCGACGTGCTCGAACTGTTCCAGGACGATCCGCAGACCGAAGGCATCATCATGGTCGGCGAGATCGGCGGCAGCGACGAGGAAGCGGGCGCGGAGTTCATCCGCAAGCACGTCACCAAGCCGGTCGTCGCGTACATCGCCGGTGTCACGGCGCCTCCGGGCAAGCGCATGGGTCATGCCGGTGCGGTGATCTCGGGCGGCAAGGGCACGGCGGCTGACAAGTTCGCGGCGCTCGAAGCGGCGCGTGTCACCACGGTGCGTTCGCCGGCCGAACTGGGCGCGGCGATCTACAAGCGGATGCAAGGTCGCGTCGGCAAGGCAGTGCCGGTGGCCGCCAAGGCGAAACCCAAGGCAAAAAAAAAGGCGAAGTCTGCGCCCGAGGCCAAAGTCATTGCGCGCAAGACAAAGTCAGCCGCGAAGAAGGCGCCGGCCAAGGCGAAGGGCGTGAAAAAAGCCAAAGCCCCGGCACGCAGGAACGCGCCCGCGCGCAGGAAGTGACGCGATCCTGCCGATCGATCAGTCAGTACGGGTCGATCGGCAGGTACTTCACCGGGTAACCGGTCTCCAGGTCCATCAGCGCCGTCCAGAACCCGCGCGTGTGCTTGACCGGCAGCCAGCCGATTTCCTCGGCGGGGCGGTCCAGTTCGCGCAGCGCGGCCTCCACCAGGGGTATGGCTTCCTTGTGGCGCCGCTCGAGACTGGCGAGTGACCGGGTCTTCCGCTTGATTGTCCTGAGCTGCGTCGAATACTCGACGTAGAACTTCGGTCGTGCCCCGATGTCGTGGCCCGTCAGGCCGCCATCGAGCGCGTCGTTGATGTCCTCGCGCTTGACGTATGTCGCGATGAGTTCGGGCCCGCTCCACGACGGGCTCACGAACTGTGGGCTGGCGGCCTGCTGCCAGTCCTGCTCGTCGATCTCGCCGGCGGCAATGACCTCCAGCCGATCCTTGACGAACGCGACGTAGACCGGCCGGTTCTGGGCCACGGAGTAGATGCCGTAGACGAGCGCCGAAAGCTGCAGGATCGCGATCACGGTGTAATCGAAGATCAGCGCACGCCGGGACTTGCGGCTGTCGTATACGACCAGTGAACTGAGCGGGCCCAAAGCCAGGTCGATGCCCGTGATCAGTGTGAACAGTTTCAGGCCGCCCACCATCGCGTCGTATGGATCCGGGTACCAGACGAAGAAAATGAGCGCAGCCGCCAGTGCCGCCACGACCAGCGTCGTGACGAAGTGGATGGCGAACGCGCGGAATTTTTCCCGCCAGGGGATCACGGCTGTCTCCTGCTGCTACGGTTCGACGTGGCGCGGAATTCTGTCGATCCGCCGCCCTCGCCGCAACTGGACCCGGACCCGTCCGAGCCCGTTGCGGGGCGCTGGGTAATACAGTGAATCCGAACCGCTGACGGCCTACGATTACCTGCCATGCTCGAACTCCAGCAAGTCTCCCGCGCGTTCGGCGGTCCCGCCGGCCGGCTCGTGCTCGATCGCGTCTCGCTCGCGGTGGCGCCGGGCGAATACGTCGCCATCGTCGGTGAATCGGGCGTCGGCAAGTCCACGCTGCTCAACATCATCGCCGGTCTCGACGTGCCCGACGGCGGCCAGCTGCTGCTGGAAGGCCGCGACCTGGCACGGCTCGACGAGGAGGCGCGCACTCAGGTCCGTCGCACGCGCATGGGGTTCGTGTTCCAGGCGTTCCACCTGCTGCCGCACCTCAGCGTGGCGCGCAATGTTGCGCTGCCGCTCGCGCTCAACGGGCAGTCGGGCCGCGCGGTGGATGAGCGCGTCGCGGAATTGCTCGAGGCCGTCGGCCTGGCCCAGCGCGCAGCGAGCCTGCCGCGGGAGCTATCCGGTGGCGAATCGCAGCGAGTGGCGGTGGCGCGTGCGCTCGCGCATCGGCCGGCGCTCGTGCTCGCCGACGAGCCGACGGGCAACCTCGATCCGGACAATGCAGCGATCATCCTCGAAGTGCTGCGTACGCAGATCAAGCGGGACAACGCGGCCGGCATCCTCGTGACGCATTCGGCCGCGGCGGCGGCCTCGACCGACCGTGTGTACGAACTTACGCGCGCCGGCCTGACGTTGCGCGCATGAACGCAGTGACGCATCCACGGTCCGTGACGGGCGGCCGCTGGCGCGCCCGGTTGCAGCTGCTCGACGCGACGGCACTCGGTCCGCTGCGGCAGGCACCGGGCCGCACGCTGCTCGCGATCATCGCGATCGCCTTGGGCGTCGCACTCGGATTCTCCGTGTACCTGATCAATCGCGTCGCGGCCGACGAGGTGCAGAACGCGTCGCGCTCGCTGTTCGGACTGGCCGACCTCGCCGTACAGGCGCCCGGCGCGGGCTTCGATGAGCAGCTGTTTCCGCGCATTGCGCGCGTTGCGGGAGTGGCGGCGGCCAGTCCTGTCGTCGAAGTGCAGGTGCGGCTGCCTGGCCGCGAGCAGTCATTGAAGCTGATCGGCATCGATCCATTCCGGGCGCAGCAGTTGCAGCCGGCGCTGGCCGCGGCGGGCGCCACGGCCGAACGCCAGGGGCAGGGCCTGCTCGCCGAGAACTCGATCTGGCTGAGCCCCGCGGCAGCGCGGATGCTCGACCTTGCGGTTGGCGACGATCTCGACGTGCAGGTCGCGCTCGATCGAGTACGCCTGCGGGTCGCCGGCGTGCTGCCGCCCGGCGCGTTCCGCCCGCCGGTCGGCCTGCTCGACATCGGCGAGGCGCAGTGGCGGCTGCAGCGGCTCGGTCGCCTCGATCGTATCGATCTGCGCTTGCAGCCGGACGCCGATCCCGTCGCCGTGCGCAGTGCCGTGACTGCGTTGTTGACTCCCGGCGCGCAGGTCGTGACGCCGGGTGAGGCGACCGACGACGCGGTGCGGCTGACGCGCGCCTATCGGTCAAACCTGACGGCGCTGGCGCTCGTCGCACTGTTCACGGGGGCCTTCCTCGTCTATGCGACACAGTCGCTCGCGGTCGCGCGCCGTCGCCGCGAGATTGCGTTGCTGCATGCCATGGGCATGACCGTGCACGAGCAGCTGTTTGCGGCCCTGGTCGCAGGCAAGATCGTCGGGGTGCTCGGCGCCGCGCTCGGCGTCGTCGTCGGCGCGCTCGTGGCGCGCGCCGGCCTCGCGACGTTCGGGGCCGACCTTGGCGCCGGTTACTTCCGCGGTGAGGCGCCGCGGCTCGATATCAGCGCGGTCGAGTACTTCGTGTTCTTCGCGCTGGGTGTCGCGGCTGCGTTGGTCGCGACACTGGGGCCGGCGCGAGAAGCCGCTGCCGTGCCCGCGGCGGCTGCCCTGAAGGCGGGCGACGAGGCGCCGATCGCCGCACGCACGCACGGCCGTGTCGCCGCGGTGTTCTTCCTGGCGGGGCTGGGTGCGCTCGCATTGCCGCCGATGGACGGCATCGCGCTGCCGGGTTACGTGTCGATCGCGTGCCTGCTGCTGGGTGCAGTGTTCATGACGCCAGGCATTGCCGCCTGGATCTTCGCCCGGCTGCCCATCGACGGGCCGGCCTGGCGGCAGGTGGCGATCGCGCAGTTGCGGGGCACGGCACGCCGCTCGACCGTCAGCATCGCCGCGGTGCTCGTCAGCTTCAGCCTGATGGTCGCGATGGCGATCATGGTGTTCTCGTTCCGCATGTCGCTCGAGGCGTGGATGCAGCGCATCCTGCCCGCCGACCTGTATGTGCGCGCGGGATCGGCCGCGGCCGGTGCCTACATCGACGTGGATGCGCAGCGTGCGATCGCTGTGTTGCCGCAGGTCACGCGCGTGGACTTCGTGAAATTCCAGGACGTGCTGTTGCCCGGCGAGCGGCTGCCGCTCACGATCATCGCGCGCCCGATCACGGAAGCCACGGCGGAGCGAGTCATCCCCGTGCGCCGCACCGCGAAAGAAGCGGCGCCCACGGACGCGATCCCCGTCTGGGCGTCGGAGGCCGCGCTGGACCTGCGCGGCTTCGATGTCGGCACCGAGTTCGACCTGCCGCTGGGCGGCCGTGTCGTGCGGGCGACGGTGCGCGGGTTGTGGCGCGACTACGAGCGGCCCGGCGGGTCGATCGTCATGAATCGCGATACGTTCATCGAACTGACGGGCGAGCGCAACGCGACGACCGCGGCGATCTGGCTGCGGCCCGGCACGGAGCCGCAAGCGTTCGCGGCTACGTTGCGTGAAGCGATCGCGCGCACCGGCGATTACGACGTCGCGATCCCCGGCGAGATCCGCAAGCGTTCACTCGCGCTGTTCGATCGCACGTTCGCGGTGACGTACCTGCTGGAAGCGGTGGCCGTGCTGATCGGCCTGTTCGGCATCAGCGCCAGCACCAGTTCGCAGGTGCTGGCCCGGCGCGGAGAGTTCGGGATGCTGCGGCACCTCGGCGTCACCCGGCGCGAGATCGCACGCATGCTTGCGTTCGAGGGAGCGGCGCTCGGCGCGATCGGCGTGGCGGCGGGCCTCGTCATCGGCGCGCTGGTCAGCATGATCCTGATCTTCGTCGTCAACCGGCAGTCGTTCCACTGGACGATGGACGTGCACGTGCCCTGGCTGCTGCTCGCCGTGTTGAGCGGCGTGCTGATCGCGGCGGCTGCGGCGACGGCCGCGTTCAGCGGGCGCCGTGCGATGGGCGACGACGTCGTGCGCGCCGTGAAGGAGGACTGGTGATGGCCGGTTCGGTGGCAGGCGGTCGGGGTGAGAGGTCTGCTCCCTCTCCCGCGCCAGCGGGCGAGGGTTGGGGTGAGGGCTGGGGGATGCGGGCGATCCTGCTTCTCCTCGCCCTGCTGCAGATTCCGATCTCGGCCATCGCAGAGAACGTTCCCTACCCACGCGTACTTTCCGGCGCCGAGCTGGTGTTTCCACGCGACGAAGGCAGTCACCCCGATTTCCGCATCGAGTGGTGGTACGTGACTGGCCAGATCGACGATGCAGACAGCAAGGCCAAGGCACCCAGCGGGTTCCAGGTCACCTTTTTCCGCGTGCGCACGGGTCTCGCGGAACAGAACCCGAGCGCCTTCGCGCCCCGGCAGGTGCTGTTTGCCCACGCGGCGATCGCGGACGTCAAGGCGGGCAAGCTGCATCACGCGCAGCGCGCGGCGCGCGCGGGGTTCGATCTTGCCTATGCGCGAGAGGGGCTCGTCGACGTGCAGCTCGACGACTGGACGATCCGGCAGGTGCGGCCCGGCGAATACGTCACCGTCGTGCACGGTGAGGATTTCGATTTCGAGCTGACCATGCGTTCCACGCAGCCTCCCATGCTGCAGGGCGACCGCGGCTTCAGTCGCAAGGGACCCGATCCGCGCGCGGCGAGCCACTACTACAGCCTGCCGCAGTTGCAGGTGAGCGGCGAGATCGTGCTCGGCGGCAAGCGGCAGGCAGTGACGGGCAAGGCCTGGTTCGACCACGAGTGGTCGAGCGACTACGTCGACGCCGAAGCACTCGGCTGGGACTGGATGGGCGTGAACATGCACGACGGCGGGGCGCTGATGGCCTTTCGCATGCGGGACACGTCAGGCGGGGAGCGCTGGGCCAGCGCCACGCATCGCGGAAATGGGGACGGTTCCCGAATTTCAGGAAATGGGGACGGTTCCCGATTTCCAGCCGAGGTCGGAAATCGGGAACCGTCCCCATTTCCTGAAATTCGGGAAGCGCCCCGATTTCTCCAGCAGACGTTCTCGCGCAATGAAGTGGAGTGGACGCCGCTGCGAACGTGGCGTTCGCCGCGCACGGGCGTCGAGTACCCGGTTGCGTGGCGAGTGCAGGTCGGAGACAGGCGCTACCGGGTCGAGCCGCTGCTACTGGACGCGGAGCTCGATTCGCGGCCGACGACGGGGATCCTCTACTGGGAAGGGCCGATCCGGTTGCTCGACGAGGCGAGCGGCGAGGAAGTCGGGCGCGGCTATCTCGAGCTCACAGGGTACGGCGGAAAGCTCGACTTGTAGTTGCCCTCACCCGGCCTGCGGCCGACCTCTCCCGCTGAAGCGGGAGACGTGTCAGAGGTCACGCGCGTTGAACGTGTCGCAGGCGTTCGGGTCGCCCGAGTTCATGCCGACCATCAGCCAGCGCGCGCGCTGCTCCGCCGAGCCGTGCGTGAACGCATCCGGCACGACGTGGCCCTGCGCCGCCCGCTGCAGCGTGTCGTCGCCGATCGCAGTCGCGGCGCGCAGGCCTTCCTGGATGTCTTCCTGCGTGATGTTGATGCGCGGCGCCGCGTCGCGGGCCCACACGCCGGCGTAGCAGTCCGCCTGCAGTTCGAGCATCACCGAAAGCGCGTTGGCGTCAGCCTTGCTGCGAGCGTTCTGCTGCGCCTGCTGCACCTTGCCCGAGGTGCCGACGAGATTCTGCACATGGTGGCCGACCTCGTGTGCGATCACGTACGCCTGCGCGAAGTCGCCGGGTGCGCCGAAGCGCTGGTCGAGTTCCTGGAAGAAAGCCAGGTCGAGGTACACCTTCTGGTCGAGCGGGCAATAGAACGGACCCATCGCCGATTGCCCGTCGCCGCACGCCGTCGGCGTCGCGCCCGAGAACATCACCATCGTCGGTGGCGTGTAACGCCCCTGGAACAGCCGGCCCCACGTTTCCTCGGTCTGCGCCAGCGTGACGCCCGCCAGTTCGCTCAGCTGCGCCTCCTGCGCGGACTCCTGGTACGGCTGTGACGGCTGCTCCATCGGCGCCTGTTGCTGCTGCTGAGTCGCGAGGCCGAGGAACGGCAGCGGGTTGATGCCGAACAAGCTCAGCACCAGCAGGATCAGGATGCCGCCGATACTGATGCCCATCCCCCGGCGCCCCATACTCATGCCCCGGCGGTCTTCGATGTTGCTGCTGCGACGCTGCCCGCGAATGTCCATACGTTCTCTCTCCTGCGACGAAGCCGGACTATGTCATCTGTCCCGGTGACTTTGAAAGTGTCCGCACAAAGTGTCCGCTGTCCGCAGCCGGACACCCGGACGCCGCGAGCCGGCCGGCCGGCTGTTCATAAACCGTTTCTAAATCAATCGATTACATCAATTCAATCGATTGGCACGATCCCTGCAAACTGAAACGCAGGTAACCGCATCCAAGCCAGTGAAATGTCCATCGCCACCCTCAAGCGCCCCCCTGAGCAGAAGTCCGCGGCCGGCATGCGCACGACCGAGGCCCAGGATCGCGTGATCGAGACGCCGGGCGGCTGGCGTCATGACCGGCGCGTGCGACTCGGCGCGATCGCCGCGTTGGTTGTCGTCGGCGTGATCGGACTGGTGGCGCTGCTCAAGGGCTGGGCCTCGACGGATGCCACCGTGTCGATCGACCGCGTCCGGCTCGGCACGGTGACGCAAGGAGAGTTCCTGAGCGACGTGGCCGTGCAGGCCACTGTCGTCGCCGCCGTCAGCCCGACGCTGTATGCACCGGCTGCCGGTACGGTCACGTTGTCGCGCAACGCCGGCGACGTCGTGAAAAAGGGTGACCTGCTAGGCACGATCGACAGCCCGGGACTGCGCAACGAATACGAGCGCGAGCAGGCCTCGCTCGAAAGCCTCGTCGTCGACTTGCGCCGCCAGGACATCGAGGTCCGCCGCAAGATCCTGCAGAGCCAGCAGACCGCCGACATGGCGGGTGTCGCGATTCGCGCCGCCGAGCGCGAGTTCGCGCGCGCGCAGACGGCCTGGGACCAGCAGGTGATCAGCCAGCGCGACTACCAGCGCGCGAAGGACGAACTCGACGAAGCCAGGCTCACGCATCACCACGCGGTCGCGACGGCGGGCCTCGAGAAGGAAGGCCTCGAGTTCGAGCGGCAGACGCGCCGCCTCGAGCGCGACCGCCAGCAGCTGCTGGTGCAGGATCTCGAGCGCCGCGTCGGCGAGCTGCAGATCAGGTCTCCGGTCGACGGCATCGTCGGCACACTGGCGGTGACGCAGAAAGCCGCCGTGCAGCAGGACGCGGCGCTGGTCACCGTCGTCGATCTCTCCGCGCTCGAGATCGAGTTCCGCGTCGCCGAAACCTACGCCGGGACCATCGCGCCGGGCATGCAGGCGGACGTCTCCTTCGGCGGCAAGACCTACGCCGGTGAGGTCAGCTCGATCTCGCCGGAGGTGCGCCAGGGTGAAGTGACCGGCCGCGTGCGCCTGCGCGAGCAGCCGCCCGGGCTGCGCCAGAACCAGCGCGTCTCGGTGCGCATCCTGATGGACAAGCGCGACGGCGTGCTCAAGGTGGAGCGCGGCGGTTTCTACGAGGCGGACGGCGGCGCGACTGCCTACGTCGTCAAGGACGGCGTGGCCGAGCAGCGGCCCATCCGCACCGGTGCCGTCAGCGTGCGTGAAATCGAGATCCTCGAAGGTCTCGCCGCAGGCGAGCAGATCGTGATCTCCGACACCGAAGACTTCAAGAATGCGCCGCGAGTGCTGCTCGCGGACTGATGCACAGGGCCCAGGAGGAAGGACACCCATGTTCCAGATGACCAACGTGACCAAGGCTTACCGCACGGACCTGCTCGAGACGCACGCGCTGCGCGAGTTCAGCCTGGCCGTCGACAAGGGTGAGTTCGTGGCGGTGACCGGGCCGTCGGGCTCGGGCAAGACCACGTTCCTGAACGTCGCGGGCCTGCTCGAGTCGTTCGACTCCGGCACCTACCGCCTCGACGGCGAGGACGTCAGCAAGCTCGACGACGACGCGCGCTCGCGCGTGCGCAACCACAAGATCGGCTTCATCTTCCAGAGCTTCAACCTGATCCCCGACCTCAACGTGTTCGACAACGTCGACGTGCCGCTGCGCTACCGGCGCATGCCGGCCGCCGAGCGGCGGGAGCGCATCAACTCGGCGCTCGATCTCGTGGGGCTCTCCTCGCGCGTCAAGCACCTGCCGTCGCAGCTCTCGGGTGGCCAGCAGCAGCGCGTCGCGATCGCGCGCGCGCTGGCCGGTGATCCTGCCCTGCTGCTCGCGGACGAACCCACGGGCAACCTTGACTCGCTGATGGCACGCCAGGTGATGGACCTGCTGGAGCAGATCAACGGCATGGGCACGACGATCGTCATGGTCACCCACGACCCGGAACTCGCGCGTCGCGCGCACCGCAACGTGCAGGTCATCGACGGCCAGATCACGGACTACAAGCCCTACGAATCGCACTCGGCCACGGTGACGGTGCTGCACCCCGCGGCTGACGCGACGTACGGCTGATCGACGGCCTGAGGAGGCACGCAACCATGTTCGCCTACGACCTGCGCCTCGCGCTCGACAGCATGAAGCGCCATCCGGGCCTCGCGGCGCTGATGGTGCTGGCGATCGCGCTCGGCATCGCCGTGTGCACCGTGACGTTCACGATGTACCACGCCATGGCCACCAACCCGATCCCGGACAAGAGCAGCCAGCTCTACGCCGTGACGCTCGACACCTGGAGCGCCGAGCGGCCGTATGACGACCAGAAGCCCGAGAACCCCCCGCAACTGCTCACTTATCGCGACGCCACGTACCTGTACCAGTCGAAGGCCGCGCAGCGCAGCCTGGTGATGTACAAGTCGGGCGCGTTGCTGGTGCCGGATCGCGAGGGCGTGAAGCCGTACAACTCGCAGCTGCGCGTGACTACGCACGAGTTCTTCCCGATGTTCGACGTGCCGTTCCGGTACGGTCAGGGGTGGGATGAGGCCGCAGACCTCGGCCCCGCGCCGGTCGTCGTGATCGGTCACGAGACCAACGAGAAGGTATTCGGCGGCGAGAACAGCGTCGGACGCACGCTCAGGCTGGGCAAGGTCGAGTACCGCGTGGTGGGCGTGCTCGAACCGTGGGCGCCGAGCCCGAAATTCTTCGACCTCAACAATGGCGCGTTCGAAGACCCGGAAGACGCGTACATCCCGTTCGGCTGGGGTGCGAAGCTCGAACTGCCGGTCTACGGCAACATCAACTGCTGGAAGCCGGACAATGGCGAGGGCTACCAGGCCTTCCTCAACTCGGAGTGCATCTGGCTGCAGTTCTGGGCCGAGTTGCCGACGGTCGCGGATCGCGACAAGTACCAGGCCTTCATCGACAACTATGCGCGCGCGCAGAAGGCCGCGGGCCGCTTCCCGCGCCCGCTCAACAATCGCCTGTACGACGTGGGTGCGTGGCTGGATCGCAACGAGGTCGTGCAGCGCGACAACCGCGTGCTGATCGGCATCGCGCTGATGTTCCTCGGCGTCTGCCTCGTCAACGTGGTTGGCCTGCTGCTCGCCAAGTTCCTGAATGCGGCCCCGCTCGCCGGCCTGCGTCGGGCCCTGGGCGCGAGCCGCCGCGACATCGTGCGCCAGCACATGACCGAAGTGCTCGTGATCGGCCTCGCTGGCGGCTTGCTGGGCCTGCTGCTGGCCGTCGTTGGCCTCGCCGGCATCCGCGCGGTCTACGCATCCGATTTCAATGGCGGCGCGTACGAGCGGCTGACGCAGGTCGACCCGGTGGTCGTGCTGGTCACGCTCGGGCTGTCGCTGGTCGCGGGCGCCATCGCAGGGCTGTACCCGTCGTGGCGCATCGGCCGCACCGCGCCCGCCATCTACCTCAAGACGCAGTAAGCGAAGCCCTCACCCCAACCCTCTCCCGCTATGCGGGAGAGGGAGCAGATCACCCCAACCCTCTCCCGCTTTGCGGGAGAGGGATTAGATCGAAGGATATCGAGCCATGGAAATCAAGCCTCTGCTCAACTCACTGCGTCGCAGCCCGACCGGCGCCATCCTCGTGGCGCTGCAGATCGCGCTCGCGCTCGCGATCGTCGTCAACTCGATGTACATCATCGTGCAGCGCATCGAGAAGATGAATCGCGACCCCGGCCTCGACGTGGCCAATATCTTCTACGTCGGGTTCGTGCCATCCGATGACCGTTACCAGGGTGAAGCGACGATGCGCGAGGACCTGGCCATCCTGCGCGGCCTGCCGGGCGTGGCGGCGGCGACGGTGGTCAACGCGGTCGCGCTGTCGGGCGGCGGCTCGAGCACGTCGCTGTACACGGAACCCGATGAAAAGGGCCGTCGTGGCGACATCAATTACTTCCAGGTCGATGAATATGGCCTCGAGACGTTTGGCGTGAAGCTGGTCGCCGGCCGTGACCTGGATGCGGCGGTCGTGACCAAGCCCGAGCGCAATTCCTCGAGTTCGCCACCCGAGATCCTGCTGACGCAGGATGCCGCCAGGGACATGTTCCCGGACGGCACCGCGCTCGGGAAGACGATCTACAGCGGGACGAACGATCCTGTGCGTATCGTCGGCATCATCGACCACATGCACGGCTCGTGGCCAGGCTGGGACAAGGTCGGCAACGTCGCGCTGTTCCCGGTGATCACGGATGAAACCTATGCGCGTTACATGGTCCGGGCCAAGCCCGGCCAGCGCGACGCGACGATGCAGGCGGCCGAAGATGCCTTGAACAAGGTCGACAATGGTCGCGTGATCCTGAAGGTGCGCTCGCAGGAATACGTCGCCGCCAACACCTATGCGGACGATCGGGCGATGACGATGTATCTCGTGACGGTGATCGCGCTGTTGCTGGGCATCGCCGCGCTCGGCATCTTTGGCCTGGCGGCATTCAACGTCTCGACGCGCACCAAGCAGATCGGTACGCGCCGTGCGGTAGGCGCGCGTCGCACCGACATCCTGCGCTATTTCCTCGCGGAGAACTGGCTGATCACGAGCGTTGGCGTGGCCGTCGGCTGCGTCCTGGCGCTGCTGCTGGGGTACTGGCTCAGCACCACGTTCGAACTGCCGCGCCTGAAGCTCTATTATCTGCTGCTGGGGGTGGTGGTGCTCTGGACCGTCAGCGTGCTGGCTGCGCTGCGGCCGGCTCGCCGCGCTTCGCTGGTGTCGCCGGCGATCGCCACCCGCACGGTCTGATCGAACTTCGCAGGGCACCAACGGCAGGAGCATGCAGGGAAGAACGCTACTCGTCATCGACGACAACGACGCCGTGCGCACGGCGCTCGACGTGCTGCTGACGCTCGAAGGGGCGAAGGTGGAGTGCGTGACCACCCCGCGTGAAGGGCTCGCGCGCGTCGCGCGAGGCGGCATCGACCTGGTGATCCAGGACATGAACTTCCAGCGCGAGGCGACCTCGGGCGACGAGGGCATCGCGCTGTTCCGTTCGCTGCGGGCCGCGCAGCCCGACCTGCCCGTGGTGTTGCTCACGGCATGGACGCACCTCGAGACCGCCGTGGAACTGGTCAAGGCCGGCGCGGCGGATTATCTCGCCAAGCCCTGGGACAACGCGCGTCTGGTCACGACCGTGCGCAACCTGCTGCAACTGCATGCGGCGCTGGTGGCGGAACGCGAGCGGCTGGCGCGGGTCG